>Ga0194132_10004164_pt1 | contig 24915 bp, 24 predicted proteins | sample TA2KigOf80mmetaG_FD_148612 | JGI IMG/M metagenome (GOLD analysis project Ga0194132, IMG submission 148612) | Freshwater microbial communities from Lake Tanganyika, Tanzania - TA2015054 Kigoma Offshore 80m | ecosystem: Environmental > Aquatic > Freshwater > Lake | place: Tanzania: Lake... | reverse complement strand
AAAGCCGATCATCTCGCGCAGCAGATCGGCGTCGGCGCTCTTCTCCAGCAGGGCACGAAGGTTCATCATCTCGTCGGTCATCGCAGGGTCCTCGGTTCGTGTTGAAGGTTTGGCGACCAAACCCTACCGAAGACTCGCGATGACCACCGCTGTGGATAAGTAGCCCGCCGCCGCCTGACTCGTGGCGGTCGCTGCGGCGGGCTACTTACCCACAGCTCGTACACCACTCCAGGGGACACGACCGAGACGCCGCTCGGCCCGATCCTCACCGATGCGCCGATCCTCAAGAACTGGAAGGGCGCGCCGCTCGCCTTCCGCTGGACCGGTCACGTGCCGTCCGACGAGATCACCGCCATGCTGGCCGTCAACCGGGCGCGCAACTTCGAGGAGTTCCGGTCCGCGCTCAAGGGCTTCTCGGTGCCGGGCCAGAATTTCCTCTATGCCGACATCGCCGGCAATATCGGCCAGGTGCTAGGCGTCCGCCTGCCGCGCCGGCCGGCGGCCCCGCCGGCCGATTTCATCCGCGACGGCGCCGTGGGCGCCGAGGGCTGGGACGATCTCGTCGATGCCCACGCGCTGCCCTCGATCGAGAACCCGGCCGAGGGCTATATCGCCTCGGCCAACAACCGCCCGACCGACACCGCCGTGCCGGTCGGCTGGTTCTTCTCGCCCAATGACCGCATGGAGCGGATGAACGCGCTCCTCGAACGCGGACGGATCGACGTCGACACCTTGAAGCAAGTGCAGTTCGACGTCGCGATGCCGTCGGCGATCGCCATCCGCGACCGCGTGATCGCCCGCCTCGGGCCGGCCGGTGCCGATGCCGGCGAGGTGGAGCGCCTCGTCCGCGCCTGGGACGGCCGCTACGAGACCGCCTCGCGCGGCGCGCGCGCCTTCGAGCTCTTCCTCCATCGCTTCCGCGCCGCCTTCTATGACGGCAACCTGTCGCCCGAGCTGTTCGACACCAACGGCATGCTCGGCGCCGACCTCGACGCGGCGCCGCCCGAGCGCGTGCGCCGCGCCGCTTCGGCCGCGTTCGCCGACGCCGGGGGCGACCTCGCCCGCTTCGCCGCCTGGGGCGACATGCACCGGCTCGGCCTCCAGCACCCGCTCGGCTTCCTGCCGCTGATCGGCGGCCGATATCGCTTCGGCGACCACCCGATCTCGGGCTCGAGCAACACCTTGATGAAGTCTGCGCACGGCTCGACCAATGAGCGCCACACGGCGCGCTACGGCACCAATGCGCGCCACATCTCCGATCTCGCCGATCCCGACCGCAACTGGTTCGTCCTCATGGGCGGCCAGGACGGCTGGCTCAACTCGGCGAGCTTCCTCGACCAGGTGCCGCTGTTCCTGCAGGGCGCCTATGTCGAGGTGCCGCTCCGGATCGAGACCGCGCGGCGGACATTCCCGCACAAGACGCGGCTTGCGCCGCGCGCGCCTCAGTAGGTCGCACGCACGCCGACGAAGGCGCCGATCCCCGGTTGCGCGAAGCCGTCGGGGTCCTCGTACTGGACATCGAGCAGGTTCGCGACGCGGCCGAACAGCGTCACCTGCTCGTGCACGCGCCAGGCGCCGGTGACGCCGAGGAGCGCATAGGACGGCAAGCGAATGGTGGCGAATGTCGCGGCGTCGATGTCGCGCCGGTTGCCGACATAGATGAGCTCGCTCGAGATCGTCAGCGTATCGCTCGCCCGCCACGCCAGATCGGCGCTGCCGCGATGGCGCGGGCGGCGGAGGAGATCGTTGCCCGAGTCGCGGTCGCGCGCGCGGACGAAGGAATAGCCGAGCCGTGCGTCGATCCGATCGGTGAGGCTCGCCGCCACGCTCGCCTCGATGCCGTCGAGATCGGCGCGCCCGACATTCCTGTTGGTGGTCGCCTCGGCGACGATCAGATTCTCGACCTCCTGGTCGAACCAGGTGAGCCCGAACCGGAGCCGCCCGTCCAAGAGACGCTGCGTCACGCCGATCTCGTAGCCGGCGCTCCGCTCGGGCTCGAGGTTCGGGTTGCCGAGGAAGGTGCCGAAGCCCGAGATCGAGGCGCCGAACAGCTGGAAGAGCGACGGCGCCTTGAAGCCGGTCGAGTACGAGCCGCGGAGCGTCGTCCCCCAGTCGTCGACCCGGTAGCCGACCGCGACGCGCCAGGTCGGCTCGGTGCCGAACCGCTCGTGGTCGTCGACGCGGACGCCGACCGTGCCGAACAGCCCGCCGCCGATCGTGAACTGGTCCTGGAGGAAGATCGCGTTGGTCCGGTTCGATGCGTCGGCGCTCGAGGAGAACGGCCCGAACAGGCTGTCGGAGACGAGGTTCGAATCGATCGTCTCCGATTCGGTCTCGAGCCCGAGCGTGAACACGTGGCCGGGCACCACACGGAGATCGTTCTGGAGGTCGATCTTGGTCCGCGTGCCGAGATTGCGGTCGCGCAGGAAATCGAACGCGTTGACCGGATCGCGGTCGTCGCGGTCGCGGCGATCGGTGCGGGTATAGGAGACGCCGAGCCGGTGCTCGGTCCGCTTGTCGAAGGCCGCGAGCCTGGCCTCGGCCCGCACCGCCGTCTGGTCGCTCCGGCTCCGCGAATCGTCGTCCGACTGGACCGGGAACACGTTGAGGTCGAGATCGTTGCGGGTCCGGCTGTGGCGCGCGACGAGGTTGAACGAGAGATCGTCGCTCGCGCGGTAGCCGAGCTTCGTCCCGAGCGTGATGTTGTCGAAGGCGTCGTCGTCGTTGCTGCGCCCGGGCGGGGCGAACTCGGGCGTCGTCGCCGAGAGACCGGTGGTGCGGAGATGCTGGACGTTGAACGCATAGGACAGCCGCTCCGCACTGCCGCGCACGCTCGCCGCCTGGTTGAAGGTGCCGAACGAGCCGCCCTCGAGCGTGAGCGCCGCGACCGGCTTCCCCTTGCCCTCCTTGGTGATGATGTTGATGACGGCGCCGATCGCGTCCGAGCCGTAGAGCGTCCCCTGCGAGCCATAGAGCACCTCGATCCGCTCGACGTCGTCGAGGGCGATGCCGCCGAGATCGGCCGCGCCGTTGGCGGTCGAGGGGTCGTTGAGCTCGATCCCGTCGAGGAGGACGAGGGTGTGGTTCGAGTTGGCGCCGCGGCTGAAGATCGAGGTGAGCTTGCCCGGCCCGCCCGAGCGCGCGACCGCGAGGCTGGGCTCGGACCGGAGCGCCTCGTCGATGGTGCGGTACTGCTTGCGCGCGATGTCGTCGGCGGTGATCACCGCGATGGTCGAGGCGATGCGGTTAGGCGGCGTCGCGATGCGGGTCGCGGTGACCACGGTGTCGGGGAGCGCGGTCTGGGCGCCGGCGGCACCCGCCGCCAATGTCAGAGCGATCGCCGCCGTGGCGATGCGGAACGGTCGTCGGGGGATCATCGAGTGTCTCCATGGGACGGTGAAACACGACCATGCGTGTCACCGCCGACGGAGATCCTCCGCACCAACGGGGCACCCCGCCCGGTGGTTGGGTGACGAAGCCGACGGCAGGTCTCCTGGCTCGCGGATCGACGCCGCGGCGCCTTGGCCTTCCCGGTCTCCCAGTGGCCCCCCGAAGGGGTCAGCGTCGCGGCTCCTCGCCTACAGTTGCGGGGGCAGCCCCGGCTCGGACCGCGTGGCGCGGCCATGCCGGGTTCCCTTTTCATCCCGGACTACGGGAACCGTCGGCGCGTACTATATAAGGTCGCGACGGGACGCACAATCGGGGGACGGCGATGGTCAGACTCGATCGCATCTACACCCGCGACGGCGACGACGGGCTGACCTCGCTCGCCGACGGCACGCGCGTAGCCAAGCACGCGCTCCGCATCGCGGCGCAGGGCGAGATCGACGAGGCCAATTGTGCGATCGGCCTCGCGCGGCTCCACCTCGCCGACGCGACGCTCGGCCCGATGCTCGCCCGCGCGCAGAACGACCTGTTCGATCTCGGCGCCGACATCACCGTGCCGGGCGACGACCCGGCCGACGGCGCGCTCCGCATCGTGGCGGCGCAGACCGCGCGGCTCGAGCGCGAGATCGACCGGCTCAACGAGGCGCTGGCGCCGCTTTCCTCATTCATCCTGCCGGCCGGCGGCGCGGCGGCGACGCATCTCCACTTCGCGCGCGCGGTGGTGCGCCGGGCCGAGCGCGCGGCGAGCGCGCTCGCGGCGGCAGAGAAGGTCAACCGCGAGGCGTTCCGCTACCTCAACCGGTTGTCCGACCTCCTGTTCGTGATGGCGCGCGCGGCGAACGGGGCGGGCGCGGGCGACGTCCTCTGGCGGAAGGGGCTCACGCGCGACCTGTAGCGCCCGGCCGGTCGCGCTCAGATCGCGAGCCAGCCGCCGTCGATCGCGAGGGTGTGTCCGGTCACCATCGAGGACGCCGGGCTCGCGAGATAGAGGATGCCGCCGGCGAGCTCGCGCGGATCGCCGAGCCGGCCCATCGGCGTGCGGTCCTCGATCGCCTTCACCATCGCGTTGTTGGCGAGGAGATCCTTGCCGAAGCCGGTGCGGAAGAATGTCGGCGCGATCGCGTTGACGCGCACCCCCTTCTTCGCCCACTCGACCGCGAGCGCACGGGTCATGTTGACGAGCGCGCCCTTGGTCGCGTGGTAGGAGAGGTGAGGATAGAGCCCGCCGCCCGACAGGCCCATGATCGAGGAGATGTTGATGATCGAGCCGCGCCCGGCCTTCAGCATGTGGCGGCCGGCCTCGCGCGAGCACAGGAAGACGCCGGTCTGGTTGACCGCCATGACGCGGTCCCAGGTCTCGTCGGCGAGATCCTCGGTCGGGCCGCGGCCGACGATGCCGGCGCTGTTGAGGAGGATGTGGATGCCGCCGAACAGGGCCGCCGCCTCGGCGATCACGGCGCGCACCTCGGCGCGGTCGGCGACGTCCATCCGGAATGCGACCGCGCGCCCGCCGGCGGCCTCGATGTCGGCCGCGACCCGGCGCGCCGAATCGAGGTCGATGTCGGTCACCGCGATCGCCGCGCCAGCCTCGGCGAGCGCGAACGCGCCGACCCGCCCGAAGCCCGACCCGCCGCCGGTGATCAGCGCGACCTCGCCGTCGACGCGGAACAGCTGGTCCACCGAGATCAATCCCTTCGCCGCCATGGCGCCCTCCTCCGCAGGTTTATGGCGCCGAGCTTAGACCATGATCGCGGCGCGGACGACCTGGACGGCGATGGGGCGGCGATGGGGCGGGATCGGGTGTCGCCGCGGGTCAGCGGCCGAGGCGGGCCCGCGCGGCCGCGGCCTTCTCCGCCGCCGCGGCGCGCCGGAGACCTTCCTTGCGGTCGACCGGCACCGGCGCCTTGGCATCGGGCGGCGGCATCATGTCGGCGGGAAAGACCGCGAGCTTCTGGTCCTCGGGCTTCATCACCGCGTCGCGATCGAGGTCGCGCGCGTTGACGCCCTTGGGCACGACCGAGACCTTGTCGACGACCTCGAGGTCGAACCACCACTTCTTCACCGGGTTGCGCGTGCCGTTGCCGACCCAGTCGTCGAGCCTCGCGATCCACGCGCGCGTGAACGGCAGGTGGATCGCCGCCCACAGGAAGGCGCAGTGGACGAGCGGCCCCTCGGTGTTGAACGGGCACATCTTCATGCACCGCCCGCAGCCCGAGCCGTGCGGGTTGGTGACGCGATAGCGCGTGCACTTCTCGGCGTCCGGCTTCCACATCTCGTAGCCGTTGAACATGATCTTGTCGCCGAACGAGATCGCGTTGCACGGGCATTCGCGCGCGCATTTGAGGCACTGGTTGCAGAAGTCCTGGAGGCCGAAATCGATCGGCCGGTCGTGCGCGAGCGGCATGTCGGTGGTGACGACGACCGACTTAAAGCGCGGCCCGACGAACGGGTTGAGCACGAGCTCGCCGATCCGGCTGAGCTCGCCGAGGCCCGCGAGCAGCACGAGCGGGATGTGGAGGACCTGCGAATACGCATTGGTGTGCGCGCGCGCCGAATAGCCGAGGCTCCGGATCTGCGCCGCGATCACGCTCGCGATCTCGCCCGAGCGGAGATAGCCGCGCATGCTCTGGCCGCCCGACATCCAGTCGTCGCCCGAGGCGCCCTCCATCGTCTCGAAGCCCTGGTCGATCAGCATCACGATCGCGTTCGGATGATCGGGCGCGATCGGCGTGCCGTCCTCCTCGTGCGAATACCAGGCATAGCCCGGCGCGCGGCAGATCCCGACCATGTCGGCGCCGAGGAAATAGGACGTCGCCTTGACCGTGTCGGCGTTGGCGGCGGGATCGGCGTTGCCCGGCGCGATCGAGGCCGCGACCGGGCCGTCCTGCAGCGGCACCGTGCCCTGGAGGAGCGGCGTCATCGCCTCGACGAAGGGATGCTTGACCGCGAAGCGGCGGCGCTCGCGCTGCGCCTTGTCGCCGAGATCGCCGGCGAGCGCGCGCGAGAAGAAGCTCGCGCGCTTGGGCACGCGCGGCACGTCGTCGGTGATCAGCGTCGTCGTCGTCGCGACGCGGCAGATCCGCTCCATCGGGTAGGGGCCGAGATGGACCGGACGGCGGCGACGCCACGGGTCCTGCCCGGACGGCCGCGTGCCGCCGAGGCCGAGCCGGCGGACGAGCCCGCCCGCGCGGAGGGTGCTCTGCCCGAGCGGCCGGTCGGGGGCGAGCGTCATGGCGGTGGTGACGACCGCGGCGCGGTAGCGCGTCTCCAGGAACGGGACGCGGAGCCTGCCGTCGGCGACGGTCGCGAGCCCGGCGTGGACCAGGATCGTCCCGGTATCGATCTCGCTCTCGGTCGCGGTATGGGCGCGCGCGGCGAAACCGAGGCGGCGGATATAGCCGGCGATGACGGTGGCGATCTCGCCGGCGCGGAGATCGCCGCGGGCCGCGTTCGCGCCGCCGATCCAGGCGGCGCCCGGTGCGCCGTCGCGCGGCACCGGCCCGTCCTCGACCACGATCGCGATCGCGAACGCGTGGTCGAGCCGGCCGCCGGTCCACGCCGCCTCGGGCACGCGCGCGATGCCGGCGAGCGTCGCGTCCATGAAATAGCACGCCGCCGTGAGGTTCTCGGCGCGGCGCTCGGGATCGTTCGGGATCGGCGCCAGCTGCGCGGCGACCGGCATCGGCGCCGAGGCGCGCGCCAGGCGCTCGAGCGGCAGCGCGCCGAGATGGACCGGGCGATGACGGTGCGAGAAGAGCCGCACGGTCAGTCCCGCCTCTTCCGCGCGCGCGACCGCGCGCCGCTGCGCTCGTCGTCGGCGAGCATCGCGTCCGTCGCGGCGAGGAGCTTGGCGAGAATGCCGTCGAGGCGCGCGCGCTCGTCGTCGTCGAGCGCCGCGACGAGCCGGGCGGCGCGGGCGCGCGCCTGGGGGAGGAGCGCCTCGAACACGAGGCGGCCGGACTCCGACAGCGCGACCGGCTGGCGGCGGGCATCGGCCGGATCGCCACCCCGCTCGACCAGGCCGCGGTCGGCGAGAACCGCGATCGCGCGGCTCACGGTCGCCTTGTCGAGCGCGGCGCGGCCGACGATCGCCTGCGCGGTCTGCGGCCCGCCGCGGCCGAGGACGGTGAGCACCAGCCATTCGCGGAGCCCGATGCCGAAGCGGCTGAAATAGTCGCGCGCGGCGCTGAGGCCGAGGCGATGCGCGACCAGGCCGAGGCGATAGGGCAGATAGGCCTCGATCTCGAAGGATTCGGCCGCCCCGCGGCGTCGCTCGTCGGACATCGGCGCCTCCCGTCGTCAGGCGACCAGGATAGGGGGCGGTGGTTGAACGTTCAACCGCGCTCGTCCGGCGCCGGGACACGATCCGGTGACGACGGGTGGCCGAACCCCGCTGGCGCCCGGCCGGCGCCGGTGGCAGACTCGGGCCCACCGCCGACGCGCCCAGGGAGAACCCGGCCGTGCAGGTCCGCATCCGCTACTGCCACCGCTGAGGCTACGAGCCGCACGCCCTCCGTGCGAGGGCGCGCCTCGCGGCCAGGGGCGTCGCCGACGTCGTGCTCGAGCACGGCACGAGCGGCCAGTTCGACGTCAGCGTCGACGGCCGGCTCGCGCTCTCGCGCTACGCGCTCGGCCGCTTCCCGACCGACGCCGAGATCGACGCGCTGGCGGGGTGAAGGGGTGGGAGGCGTCTATGCCGACCCCGCGTTGCCCGGCCGGCGCTCTCGCGCCATTCTCAGCCGAGGACTCGTGTGTCAGCCGGATCACAAGCAAGGGTGCCGGCAACTTGATGGCTCATTGATCCACAACCAAACTCCAACCCGGAGCGAGCGCAACCCCGCACGAGAGGCTGTATGTCCGACTTCACGATGGAGAATTTTTGGCGACCACGCCTTCCTGTGACCGCCGCCGCTACTCAATCTCTCGTCCCAGGTTGGTCTTTCGTGAATGAGGGGTTCGCGACGTTCAAAGAGGCGCCACTCGCCTTGAGCACTGAGCTAAGCTCGGATGACGATCCTCAAAGCAGCCCAATCCTTCTCGTTTCTGCTCCCGGCGCCGTCGGTAAGTCTACCCTGGCGCGGCAAATCGCATTTGTTACTGGTGCAGTGTATGTCGATCTTGCTAAGGCAGATCCGGTCGGCGGGAACACAATGAGCGGAGGACTCGTCAAGTCCGGGCTATATCCGAATTGGCAGTCCCAAACTACTGCTCTCCTCATTGACGGTCTCGACGAGGCTCGCTTGCGTGTGACGCAGGAAGCCTTTGAGGCCTTCCTTGCCGATGTCGTGCAACTCTCGGCGGGCCGAACATTACCGACCGTACTATTCGGGCGCACGGGCGCGATTCAAGACGCTTGGCTTCTTTCTGAGGGTCGTGTCCCACCGGTTGGTGTAGGAGCCGCGGGTAAGTAGCCCGCCGCAGCGACCGCCCCGAGTCAGGCGGCGGCGGTCCTCACGCCACCCTGGCCTGAGCCTAGCCCGCGCTCGCGGCGACGACGAGCGCCGCTCGATCTTTGTCACGGCGCATTGACCGGGCGCGCGGCGGCCCGCACACTGCCGGCCCTCCCGCCGTCCGGACCGCCGCCGATCCCATGTCGAGCCCCGCCGCCATCACGGCGACCGCCCTCGCCGCGACGCTCGCGGTGCAGGCGCTCGTCACGATCGCCTCGCTCGCGATGCCGATCATGGCGCCCCACTCCGCGCCCGATCTCGACACCGCGCCGAGCGCACTCGTCGGCGCCTATTCCGCCTTCGTCTATGTCGGCGCGCTAACCGCGACGCTCTTCTGCGGCGGCTTCGTCGTCCGCCACGGCGGCATCCGCCTCAGCCAGGCCGCGCTCGCCGTCGCCTCGCTCGGGCTCGCGCTCGCGACCGCGGGCCCGTGGCCGCTCGTCATGGCCGCGGCACTCGTCGTCGGCCTCGGCTACGGCCCGACCACGCCCGCGTCCTCGCACATCCTCTCCCGCCACACCTCGCCGCGGCTGATGTCGCTCGTGTTCTCGATCAAGCAGACCGGCGTCCCGGTCGGCGGCATGATCGCGGGCGCGCTGGTGCCGGCGCTGGTCCTCGCTTATGGCTGGCGCGCGGCGGCCTGGATCGTCGGCCTCATCTGCCTCGCCGGCGCGCTCGCGATCGAGCCGACGCGCCGGCGCTTCGATGCCGACCGCGAGCCGCGCGCCCTCCTCTTCCGCGGCGGGGTGATCGAGCCGCTCCGCCTCGTCCTCCGCGCGCCCGCGCTCCGCACCCTCGTCCTCACCTCGGCCACGTTCTCGGCCACCCAGCAATGCATGACCGCCTTCCTCGTCACCTATCTCGTCACCGAGATCGGGCTCGGCCTGGTCGAGGCCGGGCTCGTCCTCTCGATCTCGCAGGCCGGCGGCATCGCGGGCCGCGTGTTCTGGGGCGCGGTCGCCGACTGGACCGCGCGCGCCCGTCTCGTCCTCGCCGTTCTCGGGCTCCTGATGGCGAGTGCCGCGACGGCGACCGCGTTCTTCGCCGGCGGCTCGCCGTTCTGGGCGATCGCGCTCGTCGCCGCGGCGTTCGGCGCCACCGCGGTCGGCTGGAACGGCGTCTTCCTCGCCGAGGTCGCGCGCATCGCGCCGCGCGCCGAGACCAGCCGCGCGACCGGCGGCGCGCTCACCGTGACCTTCACCGGCGTCGTCGTCTCGCCGCCCTTGTTCGGCGTCCTCGTCGCGCTGACCGGCACCTACACCACCGGCTTCTTCGTCCTCGCCGCCGGCGCCGCGCTCTCGGGCCTGATCCTCCTCCGCCCGCCGCCGCTCACGCCGCGTGGCGGATGAAGAGGCAGCCGAGACCGTGCAGCGTCAGATAGAGCCGGTCGAACTCGGCCTTGAACGCCGCCCACTCGGGCGCCGGGCGCACCGCCTCGGCGAGCGCGCGGTGGATAGCGCCGAGCGTCCGCGTGCCGTCGATGCGGGCCAGGATCTCGGGCGCGAGCGCGGGCAGCGGCAGACGGAGGTCGAGCCCGTCATAGCCGATGTGGACGATGCGGTTGGTGCGCGCCCGGAGCGCGAGCGCCGGGCCGTCGCCGTCGCGCAGCACCGGGATCGCGTCGGTACCGTCGGGGCGGGCCACCGTGTCGGCCGGGTTCGCCGCCTTCACGACATAGAACGTGTGGGTCTTGATGTTGCCGGCGAGGAGCTCGGCGAAGGCGGCGCGGTCGAGCGGCACGAGCCCGTCGAGGCGCGCGAGGAGCGTGCGGTCGTCGAGATAGGCGGCCGGCTCGTAGCGGATCGCGTTGCAGAGCCCGGCGATGCGCAAGCCCGCGTCGGCGACGAGGCGCGCCAGCTCGGCGATCGAGAACGCGCGGTCGCGGCTGTGCAACAGGAGGTCGAAGAGCCCGGCATCGCCGAGGCTCAGATGGTCGTGGAGATGCGGGTTGCGCTTGAACCAGTTGGTCGCCGGGAGCTGCGGCAGGAGGCGGCGCGCGAGCGCGAGACGGTCGGCCAGCGGCGCCTCGCCGGCGAGGGCGCGGAGGAGCGCCTGGAGCGGATAGACCCCGGTCCGGCCGAGCGGCGCATAGACCATCACCCCCATGCCGCCGTCGGGCGCGAGCGCGCGCTCGAGGGCGCGGAAGCCGGCGAGCGGATCGTCGAGATGGTGGAGGACGCCGCAGCAGTCGATGTAGTCGAAGCCGCCGAGGCCGAGCCGGTCGAGCGCGAGGAGCGAGCCCTGGACGAAGCGGACCGCGAGCCCGCGCCGGGCGATGCGCGCGGCCGCGATCGCCTGCGCGGCGGCGGAGAGGTCGAGGTGGACGATCTCGGCCGGCGTGCCGCGGTCGGCGAGCTGCTGGGCGAGCATCACCGTGCCGTCGCCGGTGCCGCCGCCGGCGAACAGCGCGCGGAACGGGCGGGCGAAATCGCGCCGCCCGGCGAACACGTAGTGGTCGATCTCGAGCACGTGGCTCGGCGAGCCGGTGACGAGCCGCGTCGCCTCCTCGGCCGGGTCGCGCGGCGGGTAGGGATAGGCCTCGTACTGGGCGCGGACCGTTTCATCCATGGTTCGGAGCCTCGCGCCGGCCGGCGGGGTCGGGGGTTGCACCGGCGCGCCGGGCTTGCGACATCTAGTCCATGACCCGCGGCTATTTCGGCATCGGCGTCGAGGGCGTCGACAAGGCAATGAACCTGGGCAGCTTGGTCCGCTCGGCGCACGCCTTCGGCGCCAGCTTCGTGTTCACCGTGGCCGCGACCGCGCGCGTCGAGGATGCGCGCTCGGACACCGCGAACTCGGCCGAGCGCGTCCCGTTCTACAGTTTCGTCTCCGTCGAGTCGATGCGGCTGCCCGAGGGCTGCCGGCTGGTCGGGATCGAGCTCACCGACGACGCGGTCGAGCTGCCGAGCTTCCGCCACCCGCGGCTCGCCGCTTATGTGCTGGGCGGCGAGCGGCGCGGGCTCACGCCCGCCCTCCTCGCGCGCTGCGCCGACGTGGTGCGCATCCCGACCCGGTTCTCGATCAATCTCGGCACCGCGGGCGCGATCGTGATGTACGATCGCCTGCTCTCGACCCGGCGCTTCGCCGACCGGCCGGTGCGGCCGGGCGGGCCGGTCGAGACGCTGCCGCCGCATGTGTTCGGTGCACCGCTCCGGCGCAGGGAGCGCCGCACCGCCGCCTCAGTCACCAAACCCGCGCCAGACGGGGACCAGCAATAGCCATGGAGTTGGACCGATGCGTCTCGTGATCCTCGCCCTCGCCGTCGCCGCCACTGCCGCCGCCTCTCCCGCCGCCGCCGCGGTCAGCCGGCTCGGCGTGTTCGACGACTGGCAGGCCTATGTCGTCGACGAGGGCAAGGGCAAGATCTGCTACATCCACAGCGTGCCCAAGAAGTCCGAGGGCAACTACTCGCGCCGCGGCGAGGTGTTCATGCAGATCACCAGCCGCACCACCGACAAGGTCGCGAACGAGGTGAGCTTCACCGCCGGCTACACCTTCAAGGACGACGTGCCGGTCGAGCTCCAGATCGACGGCCAGACCTTCAAGCTGTTCACCAAGGGCGACACGGCCTGGGCGTTCGACGGCCAGGCCGACACCGCGATCGTCCGCGCCATGATCGCCGGGCGCGAGCTCGCGGTGCGCGGCATCTCGAGCCGCAACACGCGGACGAGCGACCTCTTCTCTCTCAAGGGTTTCAACGCCGCGCACCGCGCGAGCCAGCGCGCCTGTGACGGACGCTGAATCCCGCGCCGCCGGCGACCGCCGCGCCGCAGTGATCCGCGGCGCCTTGTGGATGGCGGCGTCGGCGTTCCTTTTCATCGTCACCAACGCCACCGTCCACGCCCTCTCGGCGCACATGGACACGGCGCAGATCGTGTTCGTCCGCACGCTCGTCATCGTCCTCCTCGGCGCGCCGTTCCTCGCGCTCATCCGGCACATGGACCTGTCGCGGCCGGCGCTCCGGCTCCATGCGCTCCGCATCACGCTCACCCTGACCGGCACCTATGCGAGCTTCTACGCCTTCGGCCACATGCCGCTCGCCGACGCGACCGCGCTCCAGTTCACGATCCCGCTCTTCGCGCTTCTCGGCGCCGGGCTCTTCCTCGGCGAGCGGCTCGGTCCGGTCCAGATCGGCGCGACGCTCGCCGGTTTCGGCGGCGCGCTCCTGATCGTGCGGCCCGGCTTCGCCGACGTCGGATGGCCGGCGATCTCGATGCTGTTCGCCGCCGCCGTGTTCGCCGTCGAATGGCTGACGGTGCGCGTCCTCCGCCGCTATGGCGATCCGATCATGATCGTGCTCCTCGCCAATCTCGGCATGCTGGGGCCGAGCCTTCTCGCCGCGCTCCCCGGCTGGCGCGAGATCGGCTGGGACCTCGTGCCCGCCATCATCCTGATCGGGATCGCCGGCGCCGGCGCCTTCATCACCCAGGCCAAGGCCTTCGCCGCCGTCGAAGCATCGATCATCGTGCCGCTCGATTTCCTCCGTTTGCCCTTCGCGGTGGCGATCGGCGCGCTGTTCTTCGGCGAGGTGACCGGGCTCTGGACCTGGGCCGGCGCGGCGGTGATCTTCGCCGCCGGCACCATCGCGGTCCGGGGCGCCCGGCGTTAGTCATGGCCTCGCCGCGTCACTGCGGGTAATCTCGCCGCGCGCAACCCGAGAGAGCCCCGCCCGATGGCGTCCGCCGCCGCCAAGCGCAACGTCCTGATCCTCTTGATCGCCCAGGCGCTCGCCAACACGACCGTCTCGATCATGATCACGACCGCACCGCTGGTCGGCGCGATGCTCGCCGAGGACAAGTCGCTCGCCACATTGCCGCACGCCTTCCAGTGGCTCGCGGTCATGGCGGTCGCGACCCCGGCCTCGTTCCTGATGCGCAATATCGGCCGCCGCCAGGGCTTCATGCTGGGCGGGCTGTTCGGCATCACCGGCGCGCTCACCGGCGCGGCGGCAATCTGGATGCACGCGTTCTGGCTCTACGTCGCAGCGACCGTGCAGATGGGCGTCTTCTCGTCCTTCGCGATGTTCTACCGCTTCGCCGCCGCCGAGGCGGCCGAGGATCCGCAGTTCCGCGTCCGCGCCATCTCCTATGTCATCGGCGGCGGCATCCTCGCGGCGATCATCGGCCCCGAGCTCGCCAAGTCGACGCGCGAGATGCTGCCGCTCTACGTCTTCGCCGGCACCTATCTCGTGCTCGCCGTCGTGCCGCTCCTCGGCATCCTCGTCGTCTCGCGGGTCAACCTGCCGCCGCTCACCGCCGCCGAGCGCGCCGATCCCGGCCGCCCGCTCGCCGAGATCGCCCGCCAGCCGTCGTTCATCGTCGCCGTCCTCGGCGGCATGATCGCGTGGAGCGCGATGGTGTTCCTGATGACCTCGACGCCGCTCTCGATGCAGGCCTGCGGTTTCGATTTCGACACCACCGCCTCGGTCATCCAGTGGCACATCGTCGCGATGTATGCGCCGTCCTTCGTGACGGGATGGATGATCAACCGCTTCGGCCTCCTCAACGTCATGTCGCTCGGCGTCGTCCTCGCGCTCGCCGCCGTCGCCGCGGGCCTCGGCGGTCTGGCGGAGATCAATTTCCTCCTCACCAATATCTGCATCGGCGCCGGCTGGAGCCTTCTCTTCGTCGGCGCGACCGATCTCCTGACCCGCACCTACCGGCCGTCGGAGCGGGCCAAGGTGCAGGGCTTCAACGACATGATGATCTTCGGCACGGTCGCGGCCTCGACGCTGGCGTCGGGCTATCTCACCCAGACCGTCGGCTGGAACACGGTGCTCTACGCCGACATCCCGATGATCCTGATCGCCTTCGCCGCCGTCGTCTGGCTGCGGCTCCGCCGCGATCCCGCCGTGGTGCGCGCCTGAGCCGCTTCCCGCGCGGCCCGCGGCGTGCCATATCACCGTCATGGCCCTGGTGATCGAGAAGGACGTCCTCGAGCCGACCGTGACCGACCGGCGCAACCTGGTCGGGCTCGGGCGCGAGGAGCTCGGCCGCGCGCTCGCCGGGCTCGGCCTTCCCGCCTTCCGCGCCCGCCAGGTGTGGCACTGGATCTACCACCACGGCGTCCGCGACTTCGACACCATGACCACGCTCGCCAAGCCGGTGCGCGCGCTTCTCGCCGAGCATTTCACCATCGCGCGCCCGGCGATCGCCGCCGAGCAGAACTCGGTCGACGGCACGCGGAAATGGCTCCTTCGCTACGCCGACGGCAAGGAGGCCGAGACGGTCTTCATCCCCGAGGAGGACCGCGGCGCGCTCTGCGTCTCGGCGCAGGTCGGCTGCACCCTCAACTGCGCCTTCTGCCACACCGGCACGCAGGCCTGGGTGCGCAATCTCGACGCCGCCGAGATCGTCGGCCAGCTCCTGATCGCGCGCGACTCCTGCGGCGAGTGGCCGAGCCCGCAGGACGTGCGTCTCCTTTCCAACATCGTGATGATGGGGATGGGCGAGCCGCTCTACAACTACGACAACGTGGCGAAGGCGCTCGGCATCATCGTCGACCGCGAGGGCATCGCGATCAGCCGCCGGCGCATCACGCTCTCGACCGCGGGCGTCGTGCCGATGATCCGCCGCGTCGGCGCCGAGCTCGGCGTCAAGCTCGCGATCTCGCTCCACGCCGTGACCGACGAGCTCCGCGACGTGCTGGTCCCGCTCAACCGGCGCTATCCGATCGCCGAGCTCCTCGCCGCCTGCCGCGACTATCCCGGCGCGAGCAACGCGCGTCGCATCACCTTCGAATACGTGATGCTCAAGGGCATCAACGATTCCCCCGCCGACGCACACGCGCTCGTCCGCCTCCTCGACGGCATCCCGGCCAAGGTCAACCTGATCCCGTTCAACCCGTGGCCCGGCGCGCCCTACGAGTGCTCGACCGGCGCCGCCATCGCGCGCTTCGCCGCGATCGTCAACGACGCGGGCTACAGCGCGCCGGTGCGCACGCCGCGCGGCCGCGACATCCTGGCCGCCTGCGGCCAGCTCAAGTCGGCGAGCGAGCGCGAGCGCAAGACGCGCCCGGCCTGACGGCGGCGGATCGCCCGACCGCGTCTCACCCGTCGCCCGCCGCGGCCCCGACGGCCCGATTGCCCTCGCGGGCCGAGCGCCTATACTGCGCCGCCGCACCGATCATCAGGAAAGGGCCCGTCATGGCCGCGCCGCTCGTGCAAGGCGTCAAGAAGGTCGTCCTCGCCTATTCCGGCGGGCTCGACACCTCGGTCATCCTGCGCTGGCTGCAGGACGTCTATGCGTGCGAGGTGGTGACCTTCACCGCCGATCTCGGCCAGGGCGAGGAGCTCGAGCCGGCGCGCAAGAAGGCCGAGATGCTCGGCGTCAAGGAGATCTTCATAGAGGACCTGCGCGAGACCTTCGTGCGCGACTTCGTGTTCCCGATGTTCCGCGCCAACGCGCTCTACGAGGGCGTCTATCTCCTCGGCACCTCGATCGCGCGGCCCCTGATCGCCAAGCGCCAGATCGAGATCGCGCGCGCCACCGGCGCCGATGCCGTCGCGCACGGCGCCACCGGCAAGGGCAACGACCAGGTGCGCTTCGAGCTCACCTATTATGCGCTGCAGCCCGACATCAAGGTCGTCGCGCCGTGGCGCGAATGGGACCTCAACTCGCGCACGCGGCTGATCCAGTACGCCGAGAGCCACCAGATTCCGATCGCGCGCGACAAATACGGCGAGCCGCCCTACTCGATCGACGCCAACCTCCTGCACACCTCGTTCGAGGGCAAGGCGCTCGAGGATCCGTGGGTCAGCCCCGACGAATCGATGTTCATCCGGACCGTCGCGCCCGAGAAGGCGCCCGACACGGCAGAAGTGATCGAGATCGCTTTCGAGCAGGGCGATGCGGTCGCGATCGACGGGCGCCGGCTCACGCCCGCGACGCTCCTCACCGAGCTCAACCATCGCGGCGGACGCCATGGCATCGGCCGCATCGACCTGGTCGAGAACCGCTTCGTCGGCATGAAGTCGCGCGGCGTCTACGAGACGCCCGGCGGCACGATCCTCCACGTCGCGCACCGCGCCATCGAGAGCCTGACGCTCGACCGTGGCGCCGGCCACCTCAAGGACGATCTCATGCCGCGCTATGCCGAGCTGATCTATAACGGCTTCTGGTACTCGCCCGAGCGCGAGATGCTGCAGACCCTGATCGATCAGAGCCAGGCCAACGTCATTGGGACGGTCCGGCTCAAGCTCTACAAGGGCGCGGTCACGGTGATGGGCCGGAAGTCGCCGCGAAGCCTCTATTCGCAGGCGCATGTCACCTTCGAGCAGGACCAGGTCTACGACCAGCGCGACGCCGCCGGCTTCATCAAGCTCAACGCGCTCCGGCTCCGGCTCCGCGCCGCCACGCGCAAGGGGACGCTCGACTGAGGCCGCAGCGATAGCCGCGCGACACGGACGAGCCGCGATGGCCGGACGGCCGGCGCGCTCCGCCGTCGTCGAGGGCGCGCTCTGGATGCTGGCGCAGGCCGCCGCCTTCTCGGCGATGGTCGCGACCGTGCGCTGGCTGTCGCCGAGCTTCTCTCCGTACGAGATCGTCCTGTTCCGCTGCCTCGTCGCCTGCGCGCTCCAGCTGCCGTGGTTCCTGCGCGAGGGCCGGCGCGAGCTCACCACCGACCGGCGCGGCACCGTGTGCGCGCGCGGCGTGTTCGGCTTCGCAGGCATGGCGGCATGGTTCGCCGCCCTCGGCCTGGTGCCGCTGACCGATGCCGTCGCGCTCCAGTTCACCCAGCCGCTCTTCATCATCGTCGGCGCGGCGCTCATCCTCGGCGAGGGCGTCGGTGCGCGCCGTGCCGTCGCGACGCTGATCGGATTCGCGGGCGCGCTCGTCATCATCCGCCCCGGCTTCGAGGCGGTGAGCCCTGCGATCCTCCTCGTCCTCGTCTCGGTCGCCTTCTACGCCGGCACGCATCTGATGACCAAGTCGCTCGCCGGCCGCTTCTCCGGCGCGATGCTGTCGTTCCAGTTCCACGCCATTGCGCTGCCGCTCGCGCTCGTGCCCTCGCTCGCCGACTGGTCGGGGCCGCGCTGGGAGCACGTGCCGTGGATTCTAGCCCTCGGCGGGTTCGGCACGCTCGCGCACATGTTCCTCGGCCGCGCCTATCGCCTCGCCGATGCCTCGATCGTGATCCCGATCGACTTCTCGAAGCTCGTGATGGCGGCGATCCTCGGCTATGTGCTGTTCGCCGAGACATCGGATGTGTGGACCTGGGTCGGCGCGGTCGTGATCTTCGCCGCAACCACCTATGTCACGCGCCACGAATCGCGCCGGGCGCGCGCGGCCGCTTCGGCGCGCGGGGCCTGACATGGCGAGCGCGCCCTCCTTCGTCCGCGGCGCGCTCTGGATGCTCGCCGCCGCCTTCTCGTTCGCCGTCCTCCTCGCGAGCGTGCGCTGGCTCGCCACCACGATCCCCGCGGTCGAGATCGTGTTCTTCCGCAACCTCGTCGGGCTCGGGCTCGCGGTGCCGCTCATCGTCCATGGCGGGCTCGCCGTGCTCAGGACCGAGCGCTTCGCGATGCACGGCTTGCGCGCGACGCTCTCGTGGCTCGCGATGCTGACCAATTTCTGGGCGCTCTCCTATGTCGGGCTCGCCGACACGGCGGCACTCCTGTTCGTGATCCCGCTGTTCTCGATCGTCCTCGCCGCGCTCGTCCTCAAGGAGACGGTCGATGCGCCGCGCTGGATCGCGGCGATCATCGGCTTCGGCGGCGCCATGATCATCATCCGCCCGGGCGTGATCCCGTTCGAGCTCCCGGTCCTCGTCATGGTCCTGTCGACGATCTTCTATGCCGGCACCTGGATCGTGCTCAAGTCGCTGTCGGGGACCGAGCCGGCCGCGGTCACGGTCGCCTATCTCAATATCCTCAACCTGCCGCTGACGCTCGTCCCCTCGCTCTTCGTCTGGGTGACGCCCACCCTCGAGCAGATCCCCGTGATCCTCGCGCTCGGGCTCGCCGGCTGGGGCGCGCACTACTGCCAGGCGCGCTCGTTCGCCGCCGCGGACGCGAGCGCGGTGATGCCGATCGATTTCATGCGGCTGCCGTTCACCGCGATCCTCGCCTTCGTCCTATTCGGCGAGGCGAGCGATGTCTGGACCTGGGTCGGCGCGATCGTGATCTTCGCCGCCTCGACCTACATCACGCGGCGCGAGGCGATGGCCAAGCGCGGCGGACCGTCTACGACCGCGGCACCACACTGAGGCCGATCACCGCCTCGTGGCCGTAGAGGAACATGAGATAGACCGCGATCCCGACCGCGATCCGGCCCCAGCCGATCTCGCGGAACGAGAGCCGCGTGCGGCCCTCGATCGCCGCGACGAAGGGAACGAAGGAGGTGACCGCGACGAGCCGGCGCCAGCGCTCGTCGCCCGAACGCGCACGACGCGCCTCGATGTGGAGCATGCCGCCGATGGCGAGCACGGCGAGCCCGCCGAAATAGAGGATCGCCGCGCCGTCGCCCGTCGCGATCACGTGGAGGATCGCCCAGATCGCGACCGCCCACATGATCGGGTGCCGCGTCAGCTTGAAGATACCGGGCGCCGGATCGGGCCGGTCGAGGACGGCGCCGCCGCCGATCGCGGTCGGGTTGCGCGTGAGATAGCCACACGCCAGGAGGATCGCCGCGAACGGCATCGCGGCGAGCGCGAGGTGCCAGGTCCAGTCGCCCGCCACCCAGACGCGGACCATCGGCGCGCGGGCGAAGGCGAGGTTCATCGACACGAACGTCGCGATCGCGAAGATCGAGTAGCCGACCATGAAGCCGCGCTCGCCGATCAGCGCGATGAGCCGCGGCCGCACCGGCCCGCTCGACAGGATGAAATGGCCGAGCACGAACGAGGCGGTCGCGAGGGCGAGCGGGCCGAGTGTGGTCGAGAGCGTTTCCGTCATCGTGTCCTCTCTGCGGCGCCGCGGGGCGCCCGTCGATCAGATCACCGCCGGCACCGCGATGCCGCGCCGCCGGCACGCCGCGATCACCGTGTTGCGGAGGAGGCACGCGATCGTCATCGGCCCGACGCCGCCCGGGACGGGCGTGATCGCGCCGGCGACCGCGCGCGCCTCGTCATGGTCGACATCGCCGACGAGCCGTGCCCGGCCGTCGGCACCCGCGACGCGGTTGATGCCGACGTCGATCACCGTCGCACCCGGCTTGATCCACGCGCCGCGCACGAAGCCCGCGCGCCCCACCGCGGCCACCAGGATGTCGGCGTTCCGGCATTTGGTTTCAAGATCGCACGTCCGCGAGTGCGCGATCGTGACCGTGCAGTCGGCGGCGAGGAGGAGGCTCGCCACCGGCTTGCCGACGATGTTGGAGCGGCCGACGACGACGGCGTCGAGCCCGGCGAGGCGTTCGTGCACCGAGCCGAGCAGCATCATGCAGCCCTGCGGCGTCGCCGGTACCAGCGCCTGGTCGCTGCGCCCGGTCACGAGGAGGCCCGCGTTGACGACGTGGAATCCGTCGACGTCCTTGGCCGGCGCGATCGCCGCGATCACCGCGGACGCGTCGAACTGTCGCGGCAACGGCAGCTGCACCAGGATGCCGTCGACCGCCTCGTCGGCGACGAGCCGGTGGACGAGATCGAGGAGCGCGGCCGGCGCGGCATCGGCCGCGAGCCGGTGGGTGAACGAGCGGAGCCCAGCCGCCTCGGCGGCCTTGCCTTTGCTTCGGACATAGACCTCGCTCGCCGCATCCGCGCCGACCAGCACCGCGGCGAGGCCGGGGACGATGCCCGCCCGCGCGCGGAGATCGGCCGCCGCGGCGGCGACGCGCGCGCGGAGTGCCGATGCGAGCGCCGTCCCGTCGATGCGCCGCGCCGTCACGGCGCTCACACGCCGAGCACGCGCGCCAAACCGTGCAGCACCTCGCGGAGGAACCAGATGCCGAGGATGAGAACGACGGGCGAGACGTCGATGCCGCCGAGGCTGGGCAAACGGCGGCGGATCGGTGCGAGCGCCGGCTCCGTCGCCCGGTGCAGGAAGTCGCCGATCATGTAGACCAGCCGGTTGCCGGTATTGACCACGTTGAACGCGACGAGGAGGCTCAGGATCGCCGCGAAGATGACGATCCAGATATAGAGATCGAGCACCACGTCGATCAGGCGGAACAGCGGCCTGAGCAGGATGTCCATCGCGACGACGACCGCCCTTTCCGGTTTCGAGGCCGCGGCAAGCTACCCTCAAGGCCTGCGTCGGCGCAAGGCGCCGGCCCCCGAAGCTTGACAGCGCCGCGGCCGGTTCCGCATTATCCCGCGCGCGTGGGGCCGTAGCTCAGCTGGGAGAGCGTCGCGTTCGCAATGCGAAGGTCAGGGGTTCGATCCCCCTCGGCTCCACCATCGCGTTCCATCCGAGGACCACCCTTCCCGACACCCTCCGGACCCTCCGTGCGTCAGACGCGCGCGGACCGGACGGCCGACGGGTTCCGGTGAACCGCCGACCGCAAGCGTCACAGGGGGCAGGGTGCGGAATCTCGTTCGCGCGCCGGCGGTCACCGCAGTCCTCGGCGCCCCGGTCGCGGCAGCGGCCCAGGATGCGGCGATCCGGCCCTATTTCCATCTCCATTTCGGCCGCGCCTGGTACACCGACACCAATGTCGCGCCCGGTGTCGGGCTCAAGTCGCCGACCGACGAGCAGGTCACGGGCGGCGCGCTCGGCTTCGACTATGGCCGCTTCCTCAGCCTCGAGGCGGTGGTCGATTTCGTCGAGACCCAGCTCCAGTCGAAGCCCGGTACCGGCAAGATCGCCGAGTACGCGGCATGGACGGCGATGGCGCAGGCGCGGCTCCGCTATCCGCTGATGAACGACCGGCTGGTCCCCTATTTCCTCCTCGGCGTCGGCTGGGGCTCGGGCGAGCTCAACGACCGCAACGTGCTCCACACCGGGGCGCGGGTCGACGGCAGCCTGTCGAGCTCGTTCGTCGGCGCCGTCGGCGGCGGCATCGAGTACTTCCTCACCAACCACATCGCCTTCGGCATCGAGGGCAAGCATCTGTTCGCCTTCGAGCCCGAGATCGCGGTCAACCGCCAGCCGGTCGACATCAGCCTCGATTCCTACTACCTGACCGGCGGCTTCTGGGTCTATTTCGACCGCGCCGGCGGCCTCATGTCGGCGCCGGCTTCGACCGCGGCGCGCGCCGACCGCGACCGCGGCCGCTGGTATGTCGGCCTCCGCGGCGGCACGATGGTGCTGCCCGACAACAAGTCGCTGCCCGGCGTCGAGCTCCTGAGCCCGACCGATTTCGCCTTCGGCGCCTCGATCGGCTACAACATCAACCGCCACTGGGGTGTCGAGTTCGCCGGCGAGTATTCCGAGACGAACATCGAGGAGGGGAGCCTCGGCGTCACCGCGGAATACTCGTTCTGGACCCTCCTCGCCCTCCTCCGCTACCGCTACCCGGTGCTCGACGGCCGGCTCGTGCCCTATGTGCTCGCCGGCGCCGGCATCGGCCAGGGCGAGTTCTCCGACCGCACCGTGCCGGCCGGGCTCTCCTCGCTCGCCGGCGAGCGCGACACCAAGTTCGTCGGCTCGTTCGGCCTCGGCACCGACTGGTTCGTGAGCGACAAGGTCGCGCTGACGGCCGAGCTCAAGCACACCCGCCCGCTCAAGACCGACGCGACCGTCAACGGCCGCGACGGATCGGTCAAGATCAACCCGATCTCGCTGATGATCGGCGTCCGCGTGTTCTGGGACTGACCTGGCCGACGCCACGCGGCGCCGCGCCCCTCCACCCCTCCCTCCTTGTCGCACACCGCGTGAGCGGACGGCCCGGCGCGGTCGCACGCAGGCCGCCGTCACGGCGTGCGCGCGACGAGCGTGATCTCGAGCGTGACGTCGTCGGCGACGATGTTGGTGTCCCGCCACTCCGCCTGGCCGACGCCGAAGGCGCTGCGCTTGACCGTCACCGCGCCACGCGCCGTCGCCGTGCGCCCGCCCGGCCGCGCCGGATCGGGCTGGAGCGCGAGGGTGAATGGAAGCACCACCGGCACGGTCGCGTCGCGGATGGTGAGCGTGCCCGCGGCCTCGTAGCGGTCGGGCGCGACGCGCCGGATCGTGGTCGCCGCGAAGCGCGCGGTCGGGAACTGCGCCACATCGAACCACTTGGCGCGGCGGAGCTCGCGGTCGACGTCGGCGACGCCGGTCTTCGCGCTCGCCGGATCGATCTCGACCGCGATGCGGCTCGCGGCGAGATCGTCGGGATCGAAACGCACCTCGGCGACGAAACGCTCGAACACGCCGCGCGCCGGCACTTGCATCTGCCGCCCGGTGAAGGCGATCCGGCTCGCCGCCGCATCGATCGTCCACGCCGGCGCCTCGGCGGCGGCGCTCGCGACGGCGAGGAGCGATGCGACCACCGCGGCGGGGGCGGCCCTGCCGATCGTCACGACGCCCGGCCTCCGAGGCGCGGCAGCATGCGCGCGAGGACGCCGTCGCGGCGGACGAGTGCGTGGTGGAGCGCGGCGGCGACATGGACGGCGATGAGGACGAGGAGCGCGCGGGCGAGAAGCGCGTGGACGCGCCGGAGCGCCTCGCCCGTCGCCTCGTCGGCGGCGACGAGATCGGGGAGCGTCACGAGGCCGAGCCAGACGACCGGCACGCCGAGCGCGCTCGACATCGCCCAGCCCGCGACCGGCACCGCGAGGAGAAGCGCGTAGAGCGCCGCGTGGCCGAGCCGCGCAAGGCGGCACTGCCAGGCCGGCATCGGCGGCAGGTCGGGCGGCGGGCGGAGGAGCCGCCAGCCGAGCCGGAGCGCGGTGCCGCCGAGCACCGTGACGCCGATCCACTTGTGCCAGGCGTAGAGCTCGAGCTTCCGCGGCGACAGATCGAGATCGACCATCGAGAGCCCGAGCGCGAACGAGCCGGCGAGAAGGACGACGGTCAGCCAGTGGAAGAGCTGCGCCGTCGCGCCGTACCGCCCGGGCCGTACCGGCATTCCCGCGTGTCCGCTACTGGCGCAGGAACTCGGTCTCGATGATGATGTCGACCTCGTCGCCGACGAACGGCAGGAACCCCGAGATGCCCCAGTCGGACCGCTTGATCTTCGTCTTCGCCGAGAAGCCCACGATGAAGCGCCCGCTCGGATGCGCGGCGCCCCGGTTATAGGTGACATCGAACGTGACCGGGCGCGTCACGCCCTTCATCGCGAGATCGCCGGTCATCTTGCCGGTCTTCTCCCCCGTCTTCTCGACCCGGGTCGCGGTGAACGTGATGTCCTTGTGCTGGCGCGCGTCGAGGAACTGGTCGGAGCGGACGAAATTGTCGCGATAGAAGTGGTTCGAATCGAGGCTCGCGGCCTCGACCACCGCCCTGAGCGTGCTCTTCTCGGGCGCCGCCGCATCGAAGGTGAGCTCGCCCTCGACCTTGCGGAACTGGCCGATCACGTTGGCCCAGCCGCCATGCGAGATCATCCACATCACGTTGGTGTGGTCGGGATCGAGCTTGTACTTCTCCTGCGCCTCGGCGCCGCCGGCGAGCGCGAGCGCGGCGAGGACGGCGAGGGTGGCGGATGCGGTGCGGCGCGTCTTGCGTGTCATGGCGAGGCTCCCCGATGCTTGCGCCGTGTCGACCGGCGTTGCGCCGAGCTTGCCACGATGCGCGCGGCTTTGCACCCGGCTCAGTCGCGCTCGAGCGCCTCGATCCGGCGGCGGAGCTCGGCGGCGACCGGGCTCGCCGGGTCCATGCGGGCGAGAAGCGCGCGCCAGTGGCCGGCCGCCGCCCTGTCGTCGCCGCGTTGGATCGCGGCGAGACCGGCGAGCCAGCGCGTGTCGGGCGCCTCGGGCGCGAGCGCGACGAGGCGGTCGACGGTCGCGGCGAAGGCGGGCGGCGGCAGCACGCCGGACGCGCGGTCCTTGAGGAAGCTCCCGGCATAATCGGTCAGGAGCGCGATGTCATCGGGCCGGCGCGCGATCGCCTCGGCGAAGGCCGCCTGCGCTTTCGCCGTCTCGCCGAGGACGTCATAGGCGCGCGCGAGACGGGCCCAGCCGTCGGCGTCCTCGGGCGCGGTGCGGAGCCGCTCGGCGAGGCCCTCGACCATGGCGCGGATCATCGCCGCGCGCGCCGTGTCCTCCTCGGACTCCGCCC
>Ga0194132_10004163_pt1 | contig 24917 bp, 21 predicted proteins | sample TA2KigOf80mmetaG_FD_148612 | JGI IMG/M metagenome (GOLD analysis project Ga0194132, IMG submission 148612) | Freshwater microbial communities from Lake Tanganyika, Tanzania - TA2015054 Kigoma Offshore 80m | ecosystem: Environmental > Aquatic > Freshwater > Lake | place: Tanzania: Lake... | reverse complement strand
GAAACTCACCAACGCCCGTGCAGATTGACCCCGAGCGTTACCCCGAGCGGGCGCGCAATGGTAACGCAGATTGCTCCCTGCACCCGCTCCATCTGGACTGACCTCTCCATTCCCATGTCATCCTCCAATCCTTCTTCCGGACTTTCGTATAAAGACGCCGGTGTCGACATCGACGCTGGTGACGCCTTGGTCGATCGCATCAAGCCGCTGGCGCGCAAGACGCTGCGCGAAGGGGTGCTGGCGGGCATCGGCGGGTTCGGCGCGCTGTTTGAAGTCCCCAAACGGTACAAGGAGCCGGTACTGGTGTCCGGCACCGACGGCGTGGGCACCAAACTCAAGCTCGCCTTTGCGCTGAACCGCCACGACACCATCGGCATTGATCTAGTCGCCATGAGCGTGAATGACATCCTGGTGCAGGGGGCCGAACCACTCTTTTTTCTTGATTACTTTGCCTGCGGCAAGCTCGATGTGGACACTGCCACACGCGTCATCGGAGGCATCGCCAAGGGTTGCGAAATCTCCGGCTGCGCCCTTATTGGCGGCGAAACCGCCGAGATGCCCGGCATGTATGAGTCCGGCGAATACGATCTGGCGGGATTCGCGGTGGGGGCGGTCGAACGCTCCAAGATCATTTCCGGCAAGGATATCCGCGCTGGCGACAGTTTGATCGGCCTCGCCAGCAGCGGAGCGCACTCCAACGGCTACTCTCTCATCCGGAAAATTCTCACTGCCAGTGGCGCCGATTTGAATCAGGATCTGGACGGGCACCCGCTGGCCGATCAACTCATGGCGCCCACGCGCATCTACGTCAAGCCTGTGCTTGCGCTGCTCGCAGAGTTGCCGGTAAAGGGTATCGCCCACATCACCGGCGGCGGGCTGGTGGAGAACGTTCCACGCGTGTTACCCGAGGGCGTGCAGGCCGTCATCGATGGCGGATCCTGGACGCGGCCAGCATTGTTTCGCTGGCTGCAGATACAGGGCAAAGTGGAAGAGACCGAAATGCATCGGGTGTTCAACTGCGGCATCGGTCTGGTGCTGGTCGTGGCGGCGGAGCACGTCGGGCACACCTTGACGCATCTGCGCAATGCCGGTGAGACCGCATATCAAATTGGCGAAATCGCACCGCTACCCCCCGGTGGCGCAGCTACCATTGTGCGATGAAGCGCATTGCCGTCCTGATTTCCGGTCGAGGCAGCAACATGGAGGCGTTGCTGCGGGCACAACTGCCGGCGGCGATCGTATGTGTCCTGTCCAACGTCGCGGCGGCCAAAGGGCTGGATATCGCGCGGGAACACGGCGTGCCCACTGAAGTGGTGGACCATCGCGAGTTCGCCACGCGCGAGACCTTTGATGAGGCCTTGCTGGCACGGGTGACTGCCCACGCGCCAGATCTGGTGGTGCTCGCAGGTTTCATGCGCATCCTGACCCCGACCTTTGTGGCGCCTTTGGAAGGCCGGTTGATCAACATTCACCCGTCGTTGCTACCCGCTTATCAAGGCGTCAATACCCATCGTCGCGCCCTGGACGAAGGCGTCAAGATACACGGCTGCACGGTACATTTCGTCACGCCGGAACTGGATCGCGGTCCGATCATCGCGCAAGCGGCGGTACCGGTACTCGATAACGACACCGAGGCGACTCTGGCAGCGCGAGTTCTGGCGCAGGAACATCGTCTGCTGCCGGCGGTCGTACGCTGGTACGTCGAGGGCCAGGTGCAACTCGTTGGCTCACGCGTGCGCACTGGGCATGCACGCCATGCCGATCATTGCTTGTGCTCTCCCCCGCCCTCATGATCCGAGCCCTTCTGCTGTTGTGCATGACGACCCTGGCGGCCACCGCCGCCGAACCTCCTAGGCGTGTGGAGATGACGTACAGCGTCGCGTGGAACGGCATGACTATCGGCAAAAGCACGGACAAGTTCGAGCACGATGGGCGCGAATTCCGCATCGTCTCGGACACCAAGACCGTAGGTGTCGCAGCGATGCTCTACAACTTTTCCATCCATGTGGAAAGCAAGGGTCTGATCAACAAGAGCGGCCTGCAGCCCCTGTCCTATCAGGAAGACCGCACCAAGAAACCGCGACGAAGCGCGCGATTCGATTGGGCCAAGCGTGAGGTACATCTCGATAGTGGCAAGGGCACACAAACCCTGGAGTTGCCGCGCACGCCGATCTTCGACAAGTCCTCCTTTGCCTGGAGTTTCGCCTTTGCTCCACCTGCCGGCAAGGAGGCCAGCGTAGTGCTTACCGACGGCAGAAAGCTCTCGGAGTATCGCTACGCCGTCATTGGCCGGCAGAAGACGAAAACACCCGCCGGCGAATTCGATACCGTCCACGTCAAGAAAATTCAGGAAGATGGCGACAAGCGAGGCTTCGAAGTGTGGCTCGCGGTACAGCACCATCACCTCCCGGTGCGCATCAAGTTCATCGACGACGACGACACCTTCGATTCCGTAGCTGTGTCCCTGAAGTTTCCTGGCTGAAGAAGGGCTTTGCCGATTCCATGAACGAGCGTTGGAGTGCCTGGAGAATGGAGGCCGCCACGGCACTCCTGCGTGATGTCATGACCTTCGAACACCCTGCGGACCGGGTAATCGGACAGTTCTTCCGCGCCAACCCCAAGTTCGGTCAGCGTGATCGCTCACTGCTTGCCGACATCATCTACGACGTCTTGCGTCACCGCCGCCGGCTGGAAACACTATGCGAGACATCGAACCCTCGCCAGTTGCTGTTGGCGGCGTTGGTAAAGCTGCAAGGCGTATCCCTGGCGGGCATGGAAGGGGTCGCACGACGACCCGAGCTTGATTGGCTCACCACCGTTCGCGCCGCTGACGCCAGCAACCTCTCACCCGCGCAGCGTCTGGATCTACCAGACTGGATGTATGAACGCTTGTGCGCCCAGTACACCGCCGACAGCGTAGAAGCCATTGGGCGCGCGCTCCAGCGAGCGGCACCTTTGGACTTGCGGGTGAATACCCTCAAGACCACCCGTGAAGCGGTGCTCGCCCGACTGGAAGAGCTGGGCGTATCGGGACAGCCAACGCCCTATTCCCCGACCGGGATCCGGATCGTGGGCAAACCGGCAATCCAGCAGTTCGATCTGTTCAAGTCAGGCGAGATCGAAGTCCAGGACGAGGGCAGTCAACTCATTGCCCAACTGCTGGCGCCACGTCGGCAGGACATGGTGGTCGATTTTTGCGCCGGCGCCGGCGGCAAGACCTTGGCGCTGGGCGCACTGATGGCGTCTCAGGGGCGCCTGTATGCCTTCGACGTTTCTGACAAGCGCCTGAGCAATCTGCGTCCACGTTTGAAGCGTTCGGGCCTGAGCAACGTGTTTCCACAACGCATCGCCGGTGTGCGCGACAGCCACGTCAAACGGCTGGCGGGCAAGGTCGAACGCGTGCTGCTGGACGTTCCATGCAGCGGGCTGGGCACCCTGCGTCGCAATCCGGACCTCAAGTGGCGCACCGCCGAAGCTGATATCGCTCAGATGATCACCAAGCAGACTGAAATCATCGCCAGCGCCAGTTTCCTGCTCAAGCCCGGCGGGCGGATGGTCTATGCCACCTGCAGCCTGCTGCGCGAGGAGAATGAGGCCATCGTGGAAGATTTTCTGTCGCGGAATCCCGGCTTCACGCTAGCCGACTCGGCCCAGTGCCTTGCCAGCGCGCGCATCGAACTCGACACCGGTACGTTTCTGCAACTGCGTCCGGATCTGCATGGCACCGACGGTTTTTTTGCCGCCGTGCTGACACGCAATACCTGAAGCCTATCGATGGAAGGACTCTCGGCCCTGGGTGTCTCGATCGGTGAATTGAGTCACGACAACGTCCTGTGGCAAGCCGGTGTAATCGGCGCCAGTCTGTGCATGGCGTGGCTGGTGAGCCGCGTGCTCCACGGCCGTTTGCAGGTCAGTACCGCAAGCGCCAGCGCCACCGCCCGCTTCGGCCTGGCGGGTGTGCATCGCCTGTTGTTTCCCGTCGTTGGCGTTGCCTTGCTGGCCATCGGCCGCTACGCGCTGAACAAGGCGGGCTACTCGACGCCGCTTCTCAATCTGGCAATTCCCTTGACCGGTTCTTGGGCTGTGATTCGTGCGCTGGTCTATGTCCTCCGGACAGCCTTCGACGAAGCGCCGTGGCTGGTGTTCTCGGAACGCGCGCTCGCCTGGACGGTGTGGATGGGTGTTGCCTTGCATCTGAGTGGCGTGCTGCCGGACATCCTCGCGGGGCTGGACGCCATCAATGTGCAGTTGTCAGGCTCACGTATCTCGCTGCTGACCGTACTGCAGGCAATCGTGGTGGTGGCGGCCGCGGTCGTGCTGGGATTGTGGGCCGGGCGACTGATCGAGATGCGCCTCATGAAAGCATCGCAGGTAGACATGAACCTGCGCGTGGTGCTGTCACGGCTCATCCGCGTGTTGTTGATGGTGCTGGCAGTGCTCATCGCCCTGCCGGCACTGGGCATCGACATCACCGTACTTTCGGTGTTTGGCGGCGCACTCGGAGTGGGCATCGGTTTTGGCTTGCAGAAGGTCGCCAGCAACTACGTCAGTGGCTTCACCATCCTGCTGGATCGCTCCATTACACCTGGTGCCATGGTGACCATCGAAGATTTTTATGGACAGGTGACACGGGTCGCCTCACGCTACATTGTCGTGCGGGGGTTGGATGGCACCGAAGCCATCGTCCCCAATGAAACCGTGGTCACCTCCATCGTCATCAATCACTCGTTTTCCGATCCACGGATCCGCCTAGATCTGCCCATTCAGATCGGCTATCGCTGCGATGTCGAAAAGGCCATCGCTCTGATGGAGGAGGCGGCACCCACGGCCCAGGCGGTCCTGGCCGAGCCCGCACCCAAGGCCATCCTGCAGGCATTTGGGGACAGCGGCATCAATCTCAAACTCTTTCTTTGGATCAATGTTCCGGAAACCGCCAAGGCGGTGGTCCAGTCCGACGTTTATCGCGCCATCCTGAAGGCGTTCTCCGCCAACGGCATCGAGATTCCCTATCCGCAGCGAGAGGTTCGCCTGTTGGCCGCCCCCAATACGATCGGCATGCCTTCAGAAACGCCCTGATCAGTCGAAACCCTTCCAAACGGGCACGCCGGAAGTCGCCACGGGTCCGCCAGGGGGCCTGTCGCTGTCTCCATGGCCCAACACGTCCGCGGCTCCGGTAGAATTGCGCGGTTCCTCAACTCTCCCCCTGCAATAGACACCTTCGATGGAACTCCTACTCCAGTTGCTGTCCGGCTTGATCTCTCTACCCTGGTGGGGCTATGTCCTGGTTGCACTCGGACTGACGCACGTCACCATTGCCGCGGTCACGATTTATCTGCACCGTCACCAGGCCCATCGCGGCCTCGATCTGCATCCCGTGGTGAGCCATTTCTTCCGTTTCTGGCTCTGGATGACGACCGGCATGGTGACGCGAGAGTGGGTCGCCATTCATCGCAAGCACCACGCCAAATGCGAGACGGCCGACGATCCCCATAGCCCGCAGGTTTACGGCATACGAAAAGTGTTGTTGGAGGGTGCCGAGTTGTATCGAGCGGCCGCCAAGGACACCGAGATGCTGGCCAAGTATGGTCACGGCACACCGGACGACTGGATCGAGCGCAACCTGTATACAAAGCATTCCGCTCTCGGCATTACGCTCATGGCCGTTATTGACATCGCCCTGTTCGGCGCTTTTGGCCTGACCATCTGGGCGGTGCAGATGCTTTGGATTCCGATCACTGCCGCGGGCATCATCAACGGCATCGGTCACTACTCTGGCTATCGCAATTTCCAGACGGAAGATGCCAGCACCAATGTTCTTCCGTGGGGCATCCTGATTGGCGGAGAGGAGTTGCATAACAACCATCACGCGTATGGTTCGTCAGCACGCCTGTCCAACAAGTGGTACGAGTTCGACATCGGCTGGTTTTATATCCGGACTATGGAGATCGTTGGTCTGGCCCATGTGAAGAAAGTGGCCCCAGTGATCAAGATGCGTCTGCCCGTCCCGCGCTGCGATCTGCAGACACTGCACGCCGTGGTCGCCAATCGCTACGACGTCGCCGCCCGCTTTGCCAACTCGCTTAAGCACGCCTGTGCCAGTGAGTTACAGCGCCTGAAGGCCCGCGGCGTGGTCATCGAGAAGAATGTGTTCAGAAGCTGGCTTCATCGCGATCCTGAAGCCTTGTCCTCCAACGAGCGGGCCAAACTGGATGAAGCGCTCACCACCAGTTCGGACCTGAAGACCATCTACACCATGCGTCAGGATCTGGCCAATGTGTGGAAGCGCTCCACCGCGTCGAAGGAGCAGCTGTTGCACTATCTGGAGGAGTGGTGTACGCGCGCTGAGCGCAGCGGCATCGCACAATTGAAGGAATTCTCGTCGCAGTTACGTCGCTACGCCACGGCATAGCCGACAAGTAACACCAACAAAAAAGCCCGCTGGATGCGGGCTTTTTTGTTGATCCGTCCGCGCCTGGACACGGCGCAGAGACAAACTCAATTACGCTTACTTGAGCTTGGTTTCCTTATACGCCACATGCTTGCGGGCCACGGGATCGTATTTTTTGATCTCCATCTTTTCCGGCATGGTGCGCTTGTTCTTGGTGGTGGTATAGAAATGCCCCGTACCGGCGGTCGATTCGAGCTTGATCTTCTCACGCATGATTGCTCTCCTTAGATCACTTCGCCGCGGGCTTTCATCTCCGCAAGCACGACATCCAGCCCCTTCTTGTCGATGGTGCGCAAACCGGCATGGGACACGCGCAGACGGATCCAGCGCTTTTCGTCTTCCAGCCAGAACCGGCGGGAATGCAGGTTCGGCATGAATTGTCGGCGGGTTCGGTTGTTGGCGTGGGAAACGTTGTTGCCCTTGATGGGCCGCTTGCCAGTGACTTCACATACACGTGCCATGGTTGAATCTCTCGTAGGGTGCGGTTCGCGACAAAGGGGCGCTTTATAGCACGGAACCGCGTCAAGGCTCAACGGTTTTGGCGCGATCAGATCAGTCCGCGCTCGGCGAAGGACACGATACGGGTCCCGGCCACCACTAGATGGTCAAGCACCCTGACATCGACCGTTCCTAACGCGGTCTGGAGGGCGCGTGTGAGTTGCTCATCGACCCGGCTGGGCTCAGCCACCCCGGATGGGTGATTGTGGGCGAGAATGACCGCCGCCGCATTGTGGCCCAGGGCGCGTCGCACGACTTCGCGCGGGTAAACGCTGGTCTGGGTGAGCGTTCCGGCAAATAGCTCCTCGAACGCGATCACCCGGTGCTGTGCGTCAAGAAACAGCACCACGAAAACCTCCCGATCCCGTCCGAGGAGGTTAAGCCGCAGGAAATCCCGTACGAGCCCGGGGGCGGTCAGCGGCGCACCGGCCGTCATCTCGCCCGCCAGCGTGCGTGTCGCCAACTCCTTGACCGCCTGTAACAGCACCAGCTTGGCGGTTCCAACTCCTTTGATGGCACGCAGGCCCTTGAGCGGCCGGCTGAACAGGCCGGGCAGGCCCCCGTGGGCATTCAACAGGGCCTGCCCCAGCTGGACGGCATTCGAACCTCTCGCCCCTGATCCCAGAACCACAGCCAGCAACTCGGCGTCACTCAGCGCCTTGGCCCCCAGCTTAAGCAAGCGCTCACGCGGCCGTTGATCTTCTGGCCAATCATTGATCGACATCGTTCTTCCGGAGTTATCCACCTCATTGGCCGTCACCTATTGCTCGCGAACTCGCGGGCTATACTCTCGGCCTCATTCCGCCGTCATCCCATGACCCTATCGCCCCCGTCACAGCGCCTCCTTCTCGGCATCACAGGTGGCATCGCGGCCTACAAGTGCGCTGAACTGGTTCGCCTGCTGGTACAGGACCAGTGGGATGTGCAGGTGGTGATGACCGATGCGGCAAAGCAGTTTATTACCCCGGTTACGATGCAGGCGCTATCAGGCAAACCGGTAATTTCGCAGATGTGGGCAGGCGACCCAGGGGGGGGCATGGACCATATCGACCTGTCCCGTACGCGGGATCTGATTCTGGTGGCCCCTGCAACGGCGGACTTCCTGTCCAAGCTGGCCCATGGGGCAGCGGATGATCTGCTGTCCACACTATGCCTGGCCCGTGACTGCCCGTTGATGGTGGCTCCGGCCATGAACCGCCAGATGTGGGCCAATTCCGCCACCGTCAGAAACGTCGCACAACTGGAAACGGATGGCGTGTGGATCGCCGGACCAGGCGCTGGGGCGCAAGCCTGTGGAGAAGTGGGCATGGGCCGCATGCTTGAACCCGAGCAACTGCTGCAAGCAGTCCGGCGCGCTATCACACCGCAGTTGCTTAAAGGCAAACGCGTACTGATTACCGCCGGCCCCACATTTGAGTCCATTGATCCGGTCCGAGGCATTACCAACCGCAGCTCAGGAAAGATGGGGTATGGCCTCGCACAGGCCGCCTATGAGTGTGGAGCCGAGGTCATCGTGATATCGGGTCCGGCCACGGCGCCAGTACCTTACGGGATCGAGTTGATTTCCGTGACCACCGCAGCTCAGATGCACGCCGCAGTGGCTGCACGAGTTGCGAACACTGACGCCTTCATGGCTGTGGCTGCTGTGGCCGACTACCGCGTCGCGCAGGCCAACGCTAGCAAGATCAAGAAGTCAGAAGCCAGCCTCGTGCTGACGCTGGAACCTAACCCCGACATACTGTCGTCGGTATCGACGTCGCCCCATCCTCCCTTTTGCGTGGGATTCGCCGCTGAAAGTGAAGATCTTGACCGGCACGCACAGGACAAGCGCCGCAGAAAGCGTCTTCCCCTACTGGTCGGAAACATCGCTCAGGACGCGATAGGCGCGGACCAAAGCGTTGTCGTGCTCTATGACGACGAGGGTCGCCATGCCCTGCCCGTCGCGCCGAAGATCGAGCACGCGCGGCATATCGTCAGACATATGGCCCGGTTGATGAAAAACGAAAGATCCAGAAAATGAGCACCCGTGTGATCGATTATGTAGTGCTCGATTCCAGACTGGAACAGCACCCCCCCAGCTATGCGACACCCGGTTCGGCTGGCGTCGACCTGCGGGCCTGCATCGATGAGCCGCTCGCGCTGGCGCCCGGATCAACCACATTGATTCCGACAGGCATGGCCATTCACATCGCCGATCCAGGTTTGGCGGCGGTGATCCTGCCGCGCTCAGGCCTTGGCCACAAGCACGGTATCGTGCTGGGAAATCTGGTCGGCCTGATCGACTCGGACTACCAGGGGCAGTTGTTCGTCTCGATGTGGAATCGAGGGCAGACGACCTTTTCACTCCAGCCCATGGACCGAATCGCCCAACTGGTCATAGTCCCCGTCGTGCAGGCTCGGTTTCAGCGTGTCGACAAGTTCACCGATAGCTCGCGGGGCGCAGGGGGTTTCGGCAGCACAGGAACGGCCTGATGGCCCGTGCAGTAGGGATGCAATTCACACTCAGGGGCTTGCCCCACTCGCGCCCAGACCTGTGGGCGAGAACTGATTCGTCTAGTAAGCCATGAAAAAATCGGCCGGTCATACCGGCCGATTCTCTGGCGTGTCTTACCTCGCCTCTGCGCCTATTGGTCCTTATACGGATCCGGAATTTCGCCAGCCGCGATACGGCGCCGCTCTTCGAAGCGCATAAAGGTCAGCACCGCGGTGATCTCCTCCGCTGACATGGTGGTGCCAAAGGCGCCCATGGTGCCACCCATGGAACGATTGGTTACACCCACGGCGATGGTTCGATAAACGTTGGTGTTGGTATTTCCCGAGTATGGGAATTTGCCACACGACAAGCAAGGCCCTTTGCCGCCTTTTCCAGCGCCTCCGTGGCAAAAGGAACAGCGCTGCGCATACTTCTCTCGCCCGAAATCCACCACCGCTGGATCGTCGATCGCCAGCTCCATGTCATCCGCATTCATCTTGTGCTGTGCCATGGCCGAGTGCGACAGGGCCAACGTAAAGGACGCCGCTACGAGCAACATCGCAACGAACCGTCCTAACATTCCAGTGAGTCCACTTCTCATGTCTTACCTCTTCTCCCAAAAAGATTTAACGAGTAACGATGTCGAAGTACGGCATGCCGTAGCTCTCGATGATCGGGCGAATCTTACCCGACGCCACCATATGTTCTATCGACTGATTCAAAAATTCCCGCAGTGACTTGTCGGCTGCGCGCACGACGAACGCGCTGTTGGTCTGATGCTCGGGCTTGGGCTTGTAGCCTGCGACCATGTGGAACTTGCTGTTCGGAAACTCCTTGCGTGCCACTGCGATCGAAGGGGACCAGATCATTCCGGCGTTGATCTTCCCTTCGTGCATCGCCTGCATCATGCGTCGATTGTTCAAGAATAACTCCCGCGGCACATGCGAAGTGAAGAGGAAGTCATCAATCGGGGTCGACATGGGCACACCCACTTTGATGTTCTCGCGCTTGGCGTCTTCCAGAGAGCGTATGCCTTCCGCGGGGCCCTGTACGATCATCACATAGCCCAGGCTCATGTACGGTTTGGTAAAGGCCAGTTCTTCCGGCAGGAAGTCTTCTTCGCCATTGTCGGAAAGGCCCACAAACACATCGCAACGCTTGCGCAAGATGGAATTACGAAACGCTCGACCCGTCCCTCCGCGAGTGCCGGTGTCGACCCAATACATCTCGATCTCCATCCCACCCGTTCGAGCAATCTCAGTGAGGATTCGGACATCGAAACCGGGATCGCTATACGACTGTTGGGAATAGGGCCAGGAGTAGGGATCGGCACACCCCATCAACTTCTTTTTGGCCTTTGAACGCTCCAGCGTATCGGTCATCTCATCCGGATCGATCGCTTGTGCCAAAAGCGGCGTCGTTACCAACACTGTTATGAAAGCACCGAAAACCATAGCCCACAATTTATTCATCATCATTTTTCCAATCATGAACACGGACGAACGGTATGATCGCTCACGCCTGCATTCCGTTCCCGCCTTCGAAGCCGCTTTCTGCAGTCGCTTACTTCCAGCATCGCACAAAAAGAGAGGAGGGCTTTCGCCCTCCCCTCTTCGACTACTAACTGCTTCCGGTCAGATTGTGCTGCTTAGTTGACCGAGAAGACCATCAGACCACCACCCTTGGTGTTCTTCTTCAGGAAGTCAGCATAGTACAGGGGCCAGATACCGCCACCGCCCGCACCGTACACGATTGACACATACTGCTTGCCATCGATCGTGTAGGTGGTGGGGTTACCGTGCACGCCGGATCCGACATTGAAGCTCCACAGATGCTCACCGGTCTCGTCGTCCAGAGCGCTGAAATAGCCCTCAGGATCCCCGTAGAACACCAAGCCACCGGCCGTCGCCAGCATACCGCTGGTAGCGGGGTAGCTCTGGGCCTTCATCCACACGGGCTTGCCCGTAGCGGCGTCGAAAGCCTTGATGCTGCCTGCACCTGCGTTGAAGGTCAGGACCTTCGCGCCGAGGTACCACTCACCACGCTTCCACTCCATTTTCTTGGCTTGGAGGTCCATGGCGAAGTCATACACGGGCACGTAGACCATCTTCGTGCGGTGGCTGTAAGCCATCGGGTGCCACTCTTTACCACCGTCCAGAGACGGAGCGATATCGGTGGTCACGCGGTCATACACAACGTCCTTCTCAGGCCAGTTGTACACGGGCTTGCAGTTGTTACCCGTGTGCAGAGGCTTGGTCCAGTTCACACGTTGCAGGGGCGTAACCCAAGCACACTTGTGCTCTTTACCACCCTTGCCCGCAACGGTTGCATTGCGGTCGATACCATAGATATGGCCGTTACGCGAACCATGCAGCCAGAGCTTCTTGCCGCCGACGTCCACCAGGATCATCTCGTTCACGCCGTCGTAATCATACGGATCGTTAGGCGTGTAGTTGTAATAGGAGAGGATCTTGCCGGTATCCGGATCCATCACGAGGTTACTGTTCGAGAAGAGGTTGTCCCCCAGACGAACGTGACGGTCGAAATCGGGGCCAGGGTTGCCAACCGGCCAGAACAAGCGATTGGTGGCCTTGTCGTAGGAACCCGTGATCCAGGCGGAACCGCCACCATACTTCCAGGAGTCACCAGCCCAGGTGTCATTGCCAGGCTCGCCGGGAGCAGGAATGGTATAGGTCTGCCACACCAGATTGCCGGTGTCGGCATTGATGGCCTTGATCCAGCCGCGGACGCCGTACTCAGCACCGGCCGTACCGAAGATGATCTTGCCACGCAGTGCCATCGGCATGATGGTGAAGGTCTCGGCGTAGGTGTAGTCACCCATCTTCTTGTCCCAAACGACCGCGCCGGTCTGGTTGTCCAGAGCGACGATATGGGCGTCGAGGGTCGCCAGATAGACCTTGTTCTTGTAAACGGCTACGCCGCGGTTAACCACGTCGCAGCACAGTTTCGGGAACACGTCGCCGGGCAGTTCACGCTCGTACTTCCACAGGATCTTGCCGGTACGGCCGTCGGCGGCGATCACGCGGTTGAAGGAGGTAGTGACGTAGACCGTGCCGTTGACCACGACAGCCTGGCTGTCCTGACCTTCCAGCACGCCGAACGACAGGTTCCAGGCGGCTTTCAGATTCTTGACGTTGTCTTTGTTGATCTGCTTCAGGCCGCTATAGCGGGTGGACTCATAGTCCTTGCCATAGTGCAGCCAGTTCGAATGATCGATATCAGCGTTCAGCAGCATATCGTCCGTCACGTAGTTCGGATACAGCTTGGACTCCAGCGTATCGATACCTTGTGCGGAAACAACTGCTGATGCGCCCATCGCCGCAACAGCGGCCATGGACACCGCCGCGCGCCTAACGTGCGACATTTGCTTCACCATTGAGTACACCTCCCGAAAGATTTCCGCCTGACGTTCGAATGAACGAACAAGCGCTTGGTGGTTATTGAATGTTGCCCGTGCCACATGCCGTACAACTAAACCCGATCTCATCGCGTGACGACTTCGGATCCGCGGATGCGCAGGGCGCTGCCCGCAAAAGGCAAGCGCGCGGCAAAGTTAAAGAACTGCCCTGGGCTTGTCAACAAGAAATTACCCGCGTGGAGCGCAGAGGGAGAGCGTCAATTGTTATGGTGCGTCGCACCACGACGGATCGACGACTGCAGGGGATGGCGTTCCGAAACCCTCAGTCAGGGCAGCGACACGCCTAGGATCGACACGTCATCATGCGGCGCAGTACCTTGCATGTGCTGCCTGAGCGCAGCCAGCAGCGGCGCGATCAGCCCGGTTCCCTGACTGCGAACGGCTGTATTGATAAGTCGCTGCATGCCGAAGGGATCTCCGCTCGGGTTTACCGCTTCGATCAAGCCGTCAGAGAAGAAAACGAGCCGTGTCGGTCGGCTCCAGGTGAAACGGGCGCTTTGACTATCAAAGAGATCTGCGGGCGCCACTCCCAGCGGCAAGTGCTTAGGGACGAGCGCGTCGCTGGTTTGTGCCGCGCCTGCCGTGAGCGCCAATCCGGGCGGCATGCCACCATTCCAAATGTCTGCCTGCCGGTTGGCGAAATCCACGCGTAGCAGCAATGCCGCCAGATATCGCCCCAGTGGCAGATACTCTTTTAGCTTGCTGTTCATCTCATGACCAATGTCACCAACACTGGCGCCTTTCGCGGCCATCGCATAGAAAACTTGGAGAGCAGGCAAGCCGCTGATGGCTGCAGCCAGACCGTGCCCGCTGGCGTCGGCAAGAAAAACGTAGAGCTCGCCGTTGTCGCGCCTCGCACTGGCCACTATGTCACCGCTAAAGCGGGCAGACGGCAGCACATACCATTCAAGCGCCGGGTCGCGCAGCCCATCGCGTTTGATCATGTGCTGAATGAGGTTGCGGGCCAATTGCATCTCCACTTCGGCCCCTTCGCGATACCGCTCCAGCATCTGCGCCACTTCGACCAGCTTGGTGTTTGCCCGGGCCGCATGTTGCAATGCACGAATCTTGGCGGCGAGCAAACCCGGATGCAGCGGTTTGACCAAAAAGTCATCGGCACCTTTGTCGAGCGCACGCAATACGTCGTCGTTGGTCTCGGCGCCGCTCATCAGCACCACTGGAACCCATTGGCCCGCCGCGCAAGCCAGGACTTCCTGTATAAAATCTACGCCATTGCCATCGGGCAACAGCAGGTCGAGCAAGACTAGATCCGGCACTTGCTTCTCGAGCTGAGCCCGAGCGTCCTGAATTCCAACTGCCGCGCGAGTCCTGTGCCCCATGCCGCGCAGGGTGGCCTCCAATGCCACCATCTGAGTCGGAGAGTCCTCCACGATCAGGATATCCATGGACGTGAGACGGTCGGGGGACGCCTTGGCCATACCCGCCGTTTCCACGCGCTGATTCATCGTCTGCACTATGGCTAGGTCCTCGGGACTCTTAGGCGGCCGCCTCGATGGCCAGCGCTACGACGTTGCCTGCACCTCGGTACTCGATGTGCTGGAAGGACACCGTCCGGGCAAGAGCAATACCTCGACCGTTGGGATGCAGCGCGCGAGACTCATCTAGATCCAGGAATTTCTCCCAATCAAATCCTTTGCCCTCGTCTGTAATAACGATATGCAGACTGGCGTCCACGCGTCTTATGTCGACTTCCACTACTTTGCTGCTGTATTCGGGCAACGCCAGTCGGGCTTCAATTTCCTGCTCCCAGCGGCCTTCGGACAACAGCGTTGATTTCTGCTGAAAATCGATTCCCAGATTGCCGTGCTCGATGGCGTTAGTGAGTAGCTCAACCAGACCCATACCCGCTGCAGCCGGATCCTTGCAGGCACTGGCAAGAGCCGCCGCCAGTGCACGCCCCTGACTCATCGTTCTGCAACGGAATTTGCCCTCGCGCAACAACCCCAGCACCCCTGTGTATTCGTCGATCCGGCGTTGTAAGTCGCCACGCATGCGGGCCGCGCCCAATGCCGAGCGCACTACCGCCCGCAGCGCATCCTGGTGATAGGGCTTGGTCAAGTAGTAGTAAGCCCCCAGACGCAGGCCCTCGGCGACCTGATCACGATTGGCGGCGGCGGTCTGCATGATGACGGGGATGGACTGGAATCGGGGGTCGGACTTCATCCGCCGCAACACCTCCATTCCGTCGAGTCGCGGCATCATTCGGTCAAGAATTACGCAGTCGACTTCAGTGGCGTGGGCATCGAGAAACTCCAGGGCTTCCATGCCGTCATTGGCGGCGGCGACACGGTAGTGCTCGTCCTCCAGGTACTCACTGATGATCTCCAGATTGACGGGTTCGTCGTCCACCACCAGCAAGCGCCCGCCAATGAACTCCTGAACGATGGATTGCTCCGGAGAATGTTCCAACGTTGAGACATCACTATTCATTCTCGATTCTCCTTGGCTGGCAGAGCCAGAACTAAAGCGGATGTTGCGGCGTTGGCAATCGCGCATCGCGGACCCAGCGGCAGACAGCCGCGCCGCTGTTCAAGACCAGAGGAACTCCCCACCACGTCTGTTCCGCAGATGTCGAACCCAAGTGCGTCAAGGACGGAACCTGATCAGCCGGACACGCCCCCGGATAAACACTTTTCGGCATTGGTCGTGGGTCTTTGAGGGCAACCGGCCTCGCAACCACAAAAAGATCGTGCCATCCACCCTCATTTATGACCGCATCCCTTCTGCGGACTGCGGGACATCAGCTACGGCCGGCGCACTCTTCCCCTGCATGATCGCAAAGACGAATTCCGCACCGCCGCCGGGGGCGTGGGAAGCGGCAATGTATCCGCCATGCTGCGAGACGATTTCCCGGCATATGGCCAGGCCCAGTCCCGTCCCGCCGGCTCCACTCTTGGTTTTGCTGCTCTGCACGAACTTGTCGAAAATCATCTCCAACTCCCCCTCGGGAATACCGACACCCTCATCGGTCACCCGTACCTCCACGGCATCCACGGTTACCCGGTCATTTGAACGCCGTCCAGCGGGGAGGCGGGTGACGTCCAGCGCAATCCTCACCGCCTTGCCTGCGGGTGTGAACTTGATGGCATTGGACAGCAGATTACGCACGACTTGACCGATGCGGTCGCCGTCGCACCATGCCGAGAGCTCGGACTGCAACGACACTAATTCCAAGGTCACCGAACGCTGTCGGGCCAGCGGTTCCAATTCACCCATCACTGCCCTGATAATGTCGACGACCCGATGCTCGGCAAATTCGTAGTTCATGCGTCCAGCCTCAAGCTTGGACAGATCCAGGAGGTCATTCAGGAGCGCGAGCAATCTTGCGCCGCCTTCCCGAATTCGCCCAAGGTATTGCTGAATTTTGGGTAACGCCTCGGCACCGCGGCGAACACGGTCTTCGCCCAATTGGGCGAACGACAATATGGCATGCATGGGGGTGCGCAGTTCATGTGACATGTTGGCCAGGAATTCCGACTTGGCGAGGTTCGCCCGCTCGGCGATGTCCTTGGCTGTGACCAATTCCGCTGTCCGGGCCTCGACAATCTGCTGCAAGCTATCGCGGTGCGTGCGAAGTTCGCTCTGCGCTAACGTACGCTCACGATTCATGCGCGCAGCGCGCAACGCCACCTGTAAAGCGTCGGCCACATCGCGCAACGTAGCGACTTCGTGATCACTCCAAGTACACACTTCGTCGCTTCTCATACGAATCACTGCCGCGATCCGCTCTCGGTCGAGCAAGGCCACATCAATCAGGCTCGGACCGAGGGAATCCTGCCAGGACTTCGATTCCGGGCCCGGAGTCTGTCTGACTCGCCTCTCCTCAAGAGTGCGCCATCCATCAACATCGGCCCGCAAATCGTCGACCCATTCCATCGCGGCGTGGGGCTGTGCGCCAGCGTTTTCGCTTCCATGCGGATTGAGCGCCGCATAGAGGAGGGTGCGAGACGGAAACACCTCACGCAGTCCCGCGAGCGCAATCTGAACTGTCTGCTCCAGACCAAGATCGCCAGTAATCCCGTCGGCGATGGCATTGACCAGGCGCAACCGTGCCTGGCTCTTGCGCAAGGCATCTTCCGCTGCACTACGTTCGCGCTCAACCTCCGCCTGCCGCAACGCGATTCGCAGATACTCCGCAGCCTCGCTTACGACCTGGATCTCGGGGTCAGTCCAGTCGTAGGGGCTGGCTGACCCAAGCACCAGCACCCCGATCCAGTCGGAAGACAATTTCAACGGTACATAGAGCACGGCGCGTGCTCCGATTGCGATGACGCTTGATCGAATTTCGTGGCAACGCGGATCGTCTAGAACGTCCTCGCTGATAAAGATGCCCGCGCGGTCCACTTCGTCCCAGAGGACAGGCCAGTCGCCAGCGGAAAAGCGCGCACCGACCATGGACGGCAGCGTATCCGAGGCAACGGAGTGCGTCACTTCGAGGCCGCGATGCTCCAGTACTTTCAGGTAGGAGACCCGCCAGACGGATCGAAACTCCGCCAGCGCCGATACGGCCGTACGAATGACGTCGTCGATATCACTACCGCGAGCCATGGCGCCTGCGACTTCGTTCACGACCCGCAGTCGTTGCTGGCTCTGCAAAAGCAACTCCGCCGTTTGCTTGATAGCCGTGATGTCCATAGTGCCGCTTACCAGATAGCGAGTCCCATCTTGCATACGCAGTATGGATTTGGTCTTGAGCATCCAGCCGCTTCGCCCGCTGAGGGAACTGACTCGCTGCTCGAACACCCTGGCTTCGTCGGCCGCATACGCCTCGTCATCCTGTGCCTGCAGGACGCGGGCTTCGTCTTCCGGGTAGATGTCCCAAACGGTCTTCCCACGGATCTGCTCCAGACTCAACCCGGCATTCCGGCACCACGCGCGATTGGCAGTCACGAACCGGCCTTGTTGGTCCTTGACGATGAGTCCCTGTTGCATGGCGTTGATGGTCAAGTCAAAAAACTGGCGAGCGCGTTCAACCTCCTGCATGGCCTGCCGCAGCGCGGTCACATCGGTGTTAATCCCCACGATATAGCGGCTGCCGTCGGCCAATCGCACCGGGGACTTGGTCATCAGCAGCCACTGATTCGCGCGCCCATCGGGCAGCGCTTCGGACTCGAACACCAGGGTTCTGTCGCTAGCCAGAACCTCGCGATCCTGCGCCTCGATCACGCGGGCCTTGTCTGGGGGCAGCAGATCGGCCGCAGTGTGTCCCAGCAAGCGCTCCCTCGGTACCTGAAAGGTGCGGCACATGGCGTCGTTCACAATCAGCCACCGGCCTTGCTCGTCCTTGACATACACATCATGAGGCATGGCGTCGATGACACTGTCAAGAAACTGACGGGAGCGTTGTTCCTCTTCAGCGGCCCGGCGCGCTTCGGTAATGTCCATGCCCACACCAACGAGAAAAGTCATACCGCCCGAACGTACGGGCGCCTTGGTCTCACGCAGCACTCGCATTGTGCCGTCACTGCCGACGAAGTGTTTCTCAAAACGGCAGGGCGAGTCTGCCGCGAAGGCAGCGTCGTCTTGTTCGAACGCCGCGCGAGCAGCGCTCTCTGACAGGACGTCGCGGTCGGTCTTGCCAAGAAGGTACGTTTCGGATTCACCGTCAGCGACGAGTTTCCGAAAAGCGCGATTGACGATCACGAACCGGTGCAATCTGTCCTTGACGAATACGGGCTCCGGAATTGCATCCAGCACATTCTGAATGAAGGTGCGCGCCTCTTCCGCTTCTGCCTGAGCATTCTTGGCCCGAGTGATGTCAGTCGACAAACCTACCAGGTACTGCATGCCCCCAGTCATTCGGAAACTGCGCTTGCTTTTCAGCACGTACATGTTCGAGCTGCCCAGGGTGCGCGCGGCTTCCTCGGAATAGACCGGTTGATCGCTGGAAAACGCCTCTTCGTCCTGGGCATACACGACGCGAGCCCACTCAGTGCCAAACAGATCCTCGTCGTTCTTCCCGATGAAGGCACTGGCAGCCTGACCGTTGCCCACCACATCACAAAAAGCCTTGTTCACCAACTGGAACCGATGCTCCCTGTCCTTGACGAACAGCGGCAACGGAATGGAGTCAAGCACCGAAATGAGGTACTGGTGAGCCTCGAGCGCGCGAGCCTCCGCCGCCTTCTGGGCGCTTATGTCAGTCAGCGCCCCAGCGATGCCCAGCGTGCCGTCGGACAGCGTAATCCGCGACTTTGACTTGATGACCCAGCGAAGCACGCCCGACGCTTCGTTCTCGAAGTCCTCGCTGACCAGCGCACGCCCCGATGCAAGCACCGAGTCGTCTTCCAAGGCACGACGTTCCATGCGCCCGCTGGACAAGACCTCCGCCTGTCCGATCAAGTCCTCACGGGACTTGCCGGCATACTCGCAAAACGCCTTGTTGACCAAGACCCAACGGCGGCGCGAGTCCTTGACGAATATTGGATTGGGCAACGTATCGAGTAGCTGATCCAGAAACGCCCGTTCGCGCGAAACGTTCTGTTGTGCGGCATGCCGCTCAGTCAGATCCAGCAGCGCTCCGACCACACAATCTGTTTTCTCTTCGCCTCGTACCCGCCGGGAGGTTTTGAGAACCCAGAACGACTTGCCAGTGACCGTTTCGAGACTCTCTTCGCTTTGGCTTCTTTCACCAGTGGTCAGCACCAGATGATCCTGGGCGTCCAGTCTTTCCGCCGTCTCTTCGGTCAGCACATCGCCGCCGGTTCTCCCGATCACCTGCTCCTTCTTCACGCCGAACATTTCGCAGGCGGCTTCATTCAGCAGTGCATAACGACGGTCAGCGTCTTTAACGTAGATTGGAATGGGGATGCTGTCCAACACTGCCCCGAGGAAGGCGCGGTTATGGCCTGCCTGCTCCTCTACTCGCTTTCGCGCGGTAATGTCCTCAACCGTACCGGCCATGCCCTCGACCCCGCCTCCCCTTACGATGGGGGCGCAATGCACGCGCAGCCAGATCTCGCCACCCTCCTGGCGCGGCGAGCGATACTCCAGGCTTAACTCGCTCCCTTGCCAAAGTGCTGCGTTCCAGGCCGCCTGCACCCTTTCGCGATCTTCGGGAACTGCACTGGCCTCCCAACCTGCATTAAGAACCGCTGCCTCACTCAGACCCAACAGACTTTCGCATCGGCGGTTCATCCATACGCCAGCGCCATCCGCTGACCAACGGAAGATGCCCACGGGCGAGTGGTCGGTGATGATCTGAAGCTCCTTGGTTCGGCTACGAAGCTCTTCAGACATCTCGCCAACCATACGATGCACGAGCCGGCCTCGCAGGATCGCGACGATCCACCCGGTCACGGCCACCAGCGCGCCCAGCGCAAGAAGTGCAGTGATCAATGGACTAGCGAGCGCCATGCACAGTCTCGGGGGTCACGTTTTTACCTCGTGTGGCGCGTGGCCTCTCACGTAGCTCGATTGCCCGAAAGGGTCAAGAATGCACCCCCGTGCCTCGTGCATGCCGGCGTGCCTGTCAAGCTATGCGCCGATGGCATACTCGCGCCAGTGGCCGTCAGACGGCGAGGCGAGATCCGCAGCGTAGCGTCGAGCACAAGGTTTGGCGTGCCTGGTATAGCCATGGCGGGGAACTGTGATTCCGGCAGTAGGTCAGGACGCATATCGACCGAGGCTGACCCTGACTTAAGCCATTACTACGCGACCTCGCCTTCGAGCCCAACACACATCGGATTCGCCCCAATGCGCCGTACTTCCACCGCACTCACGCTGCTCTGCCTGACACTGGCGATTTTTGGCGCCCACGCCGACCCTTTACTGACCTATCCTCTCAAAATCGGACGGCACTCACTTCGCGTAGAAGTCGCCAGCACTCCCGATGAGCGCCAGACTGGCCTGATGCATCGCCGCTTACTGGGCGAGGATCAGGGAATGGTGTTCGTATTCGAGCGTTCCGGGCTGTGGGGTATGTGGATGAAGAATACGTTCATCCCCCTGAGCGTCGCATTCATCGACGAACGCGGCCGGATTCTCAACATCGAGGACATGGAACCTCAGACAGAAGACTCCCACAACGCCATCGCGCCAGCCCGCTACGCCCTGGAAATGAACAAGGGGTGGTTTGCGAAGCGAGGAATCAGGCCCGGACAGAAGGTCGAAGGGCTTCAGCGGCTACCTACCCCAAAATAAGCGCCAACTGTAACGGAGATCCGCAACCGTGGGGCAGTCCGTCTAATGGACGCCCCCCCGGAGCGGGAATGACTTTACGAGAAATTCTTGGCGGCGAAATCCCAGTTCGCCAGACTATTGATGAAAGTCTCAACAAATTTGGGGCGTGCATTGCGGTAATCGACGTAGTAGGCGTGTTCCCAGACATCGATCGTAAGTAGCGCCTTGTCAGATCCGGTCAGCGTGGTGCCGGCGTTGCTGGTGTTGACGATGTCCACGCTACCGTCGCTCTTTTTGACCAGCCAAGTCCAGCCAGATCCGAAATTTCCGACAGCACTCTTGGTGAAGGCCTCCTTGAAGGCGTCGAAAGATCCCCATTTCTTGTCGATAGCCGCCGCCAGCGCGCCGGCGGGTTTGCCGCCACCACCGGGCTTCATGCTGTGCCAGAAGAACGTGTGATTCCAGACCTGCGCGGAATTATTGAAGATACCCGCCGATGACTTCTTGATGACTTCCTCCAGGCCCATGTTCTCAAACTCAGTCCCCTTGATGAGGTTGTTGAGATTCGTCACGTACGCCTGGTGATGCTTGCCGTAGTGGTACTCGAAGGTCTCTTTGGAAATATGGGGTGCCAGGGCATCCATGGCGTAGGGCAGCGGGGGCAGTTCGTGTTGCATGCGTCGTCTCCTGAATTCGTTGAATGATGAGCAATGGAAAAACTACGGTGGCGCGCCGGACTCAACTCCGGTCTTACGCGTTCTGATTGGAATACATCGCCGCGAATTCTAACAGTGGCTCCTAACCCTCTATCGCGCCTTGCGCCTGCCGTTTTTCCGGCGTGAGTGCGCGGCCGGCGATTGGCAAGTCCACATGGAAGGTGGTCCCCACCCCAGGGACGCTGTGAAACCCGATCTGGCCGTCCATCTTCTCGACCAATGCCTTGCAGATGCTCAGCCCAAGACCCGAACCCACGCCATGCCTCGCCACCCTTTCGGCCTGCGCAAACCGGTTGAACACCCGCGGCTGAAACTCCAGCGGAATGCCCTGGCCCTTGTCCGCCACTTCGATACGTATATGGTCGCGCGCAGCGTGCGCACGCAATATGACGTTGCCACCCGGGTGCGAAAACTTGACAGCGTTCGACAGGAGATTGGCGAGGACTTGCATGAGACGCTCTGCGTCGCTCCACGCTTCCAGGCTGGCGTCCGTGGGCTCGATAAGCAGCGTCACACCTCGGCGGCGTGCGTGAGCGTCGTGCAGACCCGCCGCCTGCTCAAGCAAGGCGCTCACTGGCACACTACCAAACTCGAAAGATTGCAGGCCGCGCTCGACTTTCTCCAAGTCAAGGATGTCGTTGACCAGGGAAAACAGGCGCTCACTGTTCTTGTACGCCACTTCGAGAAATCGTCGCGCATCGGCTGGAAGAACCTGACCGTGCTCTTCCTGCACCACCTCCAGCGCACCGAGGATAGAGGTGAGCGGTGAGCGCAATTCATGGCTGACCGTGGCGACGAACTCGGCCTGCAGACGTTCGAGGTCTTTGCGCTCGGTGATGTCGGCGTGCGTTCCAGTAAGGCGCAACGGCTCGCCGTCGGTAGTTCGCTCGACGACTCGCGCATGCGTCTCGATCCAGCGTTGCTGGGCGTTGGAGGCAATGACCCGATACTCCATGCGCAGGAAAGGCCTCTGGCCGCTGAGCGTTTCCATCAGCGCGAGTTGCAGCGGCTCCCGGTCTACATCGTGCACACATGCCAGATAGCGTGGCAGCGACCATTCCCGGTTGGCCACTTCATCGCCGATGAATCGCCCCCACTGTTCGCTGAGGAAAATCTGTCCAGAGCGCAGATCCATGTCCATGAGCGCGACGCCCGAACCTTCCAATGCCAATCGCAAGCGCTCCTGACTTACACGCAATGCTTCTTCGCCCAGGCGCGCCGCCGTCACGTCTTCCGCCACGTGCACATAGCCCAGAAGCTGTTCACCGTCGAGTATGGGGGCCGCGTGCAACCGGCACCAGACCACCGCGCCATCACCGTGGACGTAACGATGCTCTGACTGAAACGGCGCCTTGCTAGCAATGGCCGCTTCCGCCGCCGTGACGAAGCGCTCGCGGTCGTCCGCATGCAGGGTGCGGACGCGGGCAAACCCGTCCGCCTGCACGCGGGGCAGATCGAGAATTTCACGCAATACGGCGTTGGTAAAGATGGCGTCGCCACGCCGGTCGGTCACACACACTCCTAGCGGTGAGGCCTCGCTGATGGCACGGAAGCGGGCTTCGCTCTCCCGTAGTGCGCGCATTCCCTTGCGCCGGTCTGTCACATCGACCAGCGTGCCGGAGAAACCGTCCACCCGGCCGCGCTCGTCGAAAGTCGGGAAGCCGAACAACTCCACCCAGATGCCGCGGCCATCTGCTGCTAGACACCGCGTGGGCAGTCGGCAGGAGTAGAGTTCTCCGCTCAGGACAGAGGCAATCGCCGCGATCGCATGATCGCGCTCATCGCCGTGAAGAAAGTCCGCAATGGGCCGCCCGAGGCAGGCGTGTGGATCAAATCCCGTGAGGTGTCGCCATCCTGCATCCAGGCGCTGCCAGCGGCGTTCCCGGTCGAGGTGGAACCGGATCTCAACCTGAGGACCCAATGGAACTTTCGTAGACGACATACCCTGGCGTGCGCAGACGTGTAACGTCCGATTGTAAAACCGGAACGCGATCCTGTCGTGTCTCTGAGCGAGCTACAACGATCGCTTAGAACAGCAGTCGCAAACCCACTCGGATCTCCGGTCGCAGCGGGCCCTGCCCCGACTCCTGCTGGAACACAGCGTCATAGTTCATGGTCCACGAACGCGACAGGGTATGAGCACCGGTCAAACCGACATTGGAACTCATTCCAGCCCCCACCGGCAGAGACAGCAGCTCGTACGATTCCCAGCTGCGCCCAAACGTGAGTCCCAGGGAACTGCGCTCGCCATAGAGGTAGTCCACGGATACGCGATGGCCGCTGGTGGCGAACCCGTTCTCCTTGCGGCTGGTGAAAACCGTGTACTGACTGCGATAGCCATCCCAGACTTTTTCCAGGGTCAGTAGGCCAAGTTGAGCGTCGATGCGCCGGCCTTCCAGGCCGACAAACCCCAACTCGCTGTGACGTACTCCCGCTTGCACCCCCCAGCCGCCGCCGATCTGGGCGCCCAACTGTCCGAGCACCGACCACTCCGACAAGCCAAATTGGCTCGGGACGTAGCTTGTCTCGACCAAGGTCGACATTCCCTCTTTCAGAGTCCAGTGATATCCCGCGGAATACTCCTGCGCCCCGCCCAAGGGATCCGGATCGGGAACTACGCTGTAGTAACTACCCAGCTCCCGGTCGGCTTCGGGATTCAGATCGCCGCGTTGCCAATCACGAAAGCTACTGTCGGGTTTGAGGGTATCGAAATGGAAATTCGTGCGCGAGTCCCGGTCTGCGGTACTGCCCGCGTCCTGTGCCAGGGCAGACGCAACCCCAGCCACCGCCGCCGTCACCAACCCGGCCGTTGCGATAAGGAGATTGCCTCTTGCTCTGATCGATTCCATGGTCGCGCTCCTTGCTCCGTTCCTTCGGTTACCCGGACTCCCATGTGCGCCAACCGATTGATTGTTGTGAAGGCGCTTACCCAGCATTCTCCCCGCGATGACTATACACCCACGATTTTTGCCCCCACAACGATCTCGGACTGGGGCCAATAAAAAAATCGCGGACGCCGTCCAAGCACTACTTTAAGTTTGTCGACTACTTCGCTGAGTTTCCTTGCGAATACGGCGATAGCACGTCGGATCACGCGAATCAAAAAAGAGACAGTTGGGCGGACAGCGCGGACGGCTTGAACTGCGTTGCGTCGAGACTCTTGCGGGCGGATGCCAATCCATGGCGTCGGCAGGCCAAAGC
>Ga0194132_10004161_pt1 | contig 24924 bp, 19 predicted proteins | sample TA2KigOf80mmetaG_FD_148612 | JGI IMG/M metagenome (GOLD analysis project Ga0194132, IMG submission 148612) | Freshwater microbial communities from Lake Tanganyika, Tanzania - TA2015054 Kigoma Offshore 80m | ecosystem: Environmental > Aquatic > Freshwater > Lake | place: Tanzania: Lake... | reverse complement strand
AGAGGCCATGAAACGACGCAAGATCATGAAGAAGGCACGATCCAAGAAGAAGCGGCCAATACTCATGGCCGACTTGGAGCGAAGGTATCGCGAATCACCTGGGTTTTAGCCCTCTCGCGGATCGTTGTCAATTTTTCACGGTCGCCGGAATCATCGGCGCACCCGCCGGCGCACCGCGCCCACGCGCGCCGTACACTGATGGGGCCGTTCACCTTCCGTCAAACACGAGGGCCGTTGCTGTGCGTTACGCGCTTCCCGCACTCGCCGCGCTGTTAATCGGCGTTAACACCGCACCCGCCGAAGAACCGAAGGCCAAAGACAAAGACGGCGATTGGGTGCCGCTGTTCAACGGTAAGAACCTCGACGGGTGGACCCCGAAGATCACCGGCTACGAGCTGGGCGACAACCACGCCGACACCTTCCGCGTCGAAGACGGCGTGTTGAAGGTGGGGTACGACAAGTACAAGGAGTTCGGCGGCAAGTTCGGCCACCTGTTCTACAAGGACAAGTTCTCGCACTACCGGCTGCGGATCGAGTACCGTTTCGTGGGCGAGCAGTGCAAGGGCGGGCCGGGGTGGGCGACGCGCAACAGCGGCGTCATGTTCCACTGCCAAGACCCCAAGACCATGCGCAAGGAACAGGACTTCCCCGTTTCCATCGAGGCCCAGTTCCTCGGCGGGTTGGGCAAGGGGAACCGCACGACGAACAACCTGTGTTCGCCGGGCACGCACGTCGTGATGGGCGGCAAGCTGTTCACCCCGCACTGCACGAACTCGAAGTCGAAGACGTACCACGGCGACGTGTGGGTGACGGCCGAGATCGAGGTTCGCGGTAGCGGGACCGTGAAGCACTTCGTCGAGGGCGAGTTGGTGTTGGAGTACGAGAAGCCGCAACTTGACGAGAAGGACGCCGACGCGAAGAAGCTCATCAAAGACGGAAAGGTTCTGATCGAGGAGGGCTACCTCGCGCTACAAGCCGAGAGCCACCCGTGCGAGTTCCGCAAGGTCGAGATCAAGGTGCTGAAGAAGTAACCGAGGGTGTTCGGAGTGACCCGCTTCAGCGGGTCTTCGCTCGTGGCGGAACCGCGAAGGCCGCTCGCGCCCGACCCCGCTGAAGCGGGTCACTACGAACACGGAACTTGCGCGACTCCGGCAAGCTGGGCGATTCGTTCCGGCTGCCGCGCCTGCATTTTCGCTCAAGTCCCCATCTTGCGCGAACCTGCTGGAGCGCCAACGCGCCGCCGGTCGATGGGGGATGTGCCGCTGAGACATCCCTCCCCGACAGGACCGCTCCCTTGACCACCCCGGCCGCCTCTCCGAACCCCGCGCCGGTCGCGATTGGGTTCCTCGCGGTGATGCAAGACCCCTCCGGGTGGCTCGGTGGCTACCTCGTGACCAACGGCTGGGGCCGCCCGCTCGAGTTCCGCCTCACCAGCAGCGTGCAACCCAATCGCGTGCAGACCGCGCTCTACGGCGCGACCCTTCTGGAATACTTACACGCCGACGTAATCGGCAAAACCCTCGTCGAGAAAACCGGCACCAAGCCCGATCTAATCGTCACCGACAGTCCCCCGGCGCTGGGTTTGCGCGCGCGAATCGAGATTCCGGTCATCTCACTCGCCTTGCAAACCGGCACACTGGCGGAGACGGTTTCGCTGACGCACCCGCGGAGCGCCGCGCCGGTGTACCTGCCGTTACGGTTCGAGGCCGACCGGCCCGCGATCGCTCGGCTGCTCGACCGCGTGGACCCGGCGGTCGATCTGGCGGAACCGTTCGCCCGCATCCGCGAAGCGGTGGGCGAGGCCCGCAAGATGGGAGTGACCAACCGTGCCGCTTGATCTGGACGAGGTGATCGCGCTCGACGTCGATCTGGACCCGGCCACGTTCGACCTGCCGAAGCTCGAATACCCGCTGGAACCGACCGTGCGCGAGCCGCGGCTGCTCGCGGACGCACCGTGGGTGCGCGCGCTGGGCCGGCTCGAACTGAGCGTGACCACCGAGGGGTGGAAGTTCCCCGCGCCGCCGGTGGAGTGCGCGCCGCCCCCGACGTCACACGCCGCACGAATGCCCGCGCCGGCGCTGCCCGACGCCACCGACGCGAAGCCGCGCATCCGCCCCAAGCCGACCGCGGACACGGTCCTGTTCAAAGACCGCCTGCTCTACCTGCTCCAGCCCCCGCTCGACGGCCTCTTCGACGGTCGCCAACTCGAAGTGCCGTTCGAGCCGTTCCCCTATCAGCTCGAAGGCATTGCGTTCCTGATGCCGCGCCACGGCGCGCTCTTGGCCGACGAAATGGGGCTGGGGAAAACGGCACAAGCGATACTATCGTTACGACTCCTCTTCCATCAGGGGCAGATCAAGCAAGCTCTGATCGTCTGCCCGAAGCCGCTCGTTCACAACTGGGCGCGCGAGCTGAAGATGTGGGCACCGGACGTGCCGTTCGAGACGTTCGACGGCGACCCGGACGAGCGCCGCACCATGTGGACCGTGTCCAACTGCCCGCTCAAGCTCATCAACTACGAGACGCTCACGCGCGACGCCGACGTCGCCACCGGCAACAAGGTGTACTTCGACGCCGTCGTTCTGGACGAGGCCCAGCGGATCAAGAACAAGGACAGCAAGACCGCGCAGGTGGTGCGCGCGCTGCCTCGGGGGCGCAGTTGGGCGCTGACCGGCACGCCGGTCGAGAACCGGGCCGAAGACCTCGTCAACATCTTCGAGTTCATCGACCCGGGCCGCATCCCGCACGGCACCCCGGAGCGCCACATCCCGCGGTTCACGACCGACAGCATCCTGCGCCGCACGAAGGACATCGTCGCCACCGACATGCCGGCCAAGACGATGATCGACCTTCCACTGGAGCTGACCACGGCGCAGCGCGCGGCCTACGTCCGCGCCGAAGAGGACGGCGTCGTTCACCTGAACGAGTTGGGCGACACGATTAGCATTCAGCACGTGTTCCAACTGGTAATGCGGCTGAAGCAGATTTGCAACTTCGACCCCGTGACCGGCGAGAGCGCGAAGCTCGAACGGCTCGTTACGGACATGGAAGAAGTGGCCGCGAGCGGGCGCAAGGCCATCGTGTTCTCGCAGTGGGTGGAACCGCTCGAAGTGATCGCACAGGCGCTGGGCAAGTACGGCGCGCTCCAGTACCACGGCAAGATTCCTCAGAACCAGCGCACGCCGATTCTGGACCGCTTCAAGAACGACCCCGACATGCACGTCTTGCTGATGAGCTACGGCACCGGGAGCGTCGGCCTCAACTTGCAGTTCGCGAACTATGTGTTCCTGTTCGACCGCTGGTGGAACCCGGCGGTCGAGGATCAGGCCATCAACCGCGCGCACCGCTTGGGCCAGAAGAACCCGGTCACGGTGACGCGGTTCCTGAGCGAGAACACCATTGAGGAGCGCATCGCGAAGGTGCTGCAGGCGAAGCGCGACGTATTCAACGAATTGATCGCGCAAGCGGACAAGCCCGAGTCCCGCGGCCTGAGCGAAGACGAAATCTTCGGCCTGTTCGACATCAAGGCCCGGCCGAAGCGCGAGAAGCATTAGCCGGAGGGTTCACCACAAAGGCACGAAGATCACACAAAGGAACAGAGAGAGAACAGCGAGAGATAGGTGCTTGAAAACTCTCTTCTCTGCCTTCTCGGTGTGCCTTCGTGTGATCTTCGTGCCTGTGTGGTGAACTCTTCTACTTCGGTTCCCGGAGAAACTTCTCCAACTCCTTGAGCTTGTCGGTGTTGATGAAGTCGACCTCCGCGGCGAGCAGTTCCTTCCACACGTCGGGCTTCTCCGGGGTCGCCCATAAGCGCACCTTGCGGCCCTGCTTGTGTGCTTTCGCCACGAGGTCGCGCAGCTTCTTCCGCTCGTCATCAGGCATCGCGCCGGTACCGTCCCACTTGAACAGCGCCCTCCACGACTGGCTCACCCACGGGATCTGGTGCGCGGGCGCGTCGCCGTCGAGGTCCGCCGGGCGGCCGTCGAGCGCCGCGAACCGCACCTTCTGCGCCGCCAGTGCTTTCTGGTCGCGGTTGCCGCTGATGACGACCGTGACCGCCTTCACCTCGGCCTTCCCGTCGCGCGTGACACTCAGGATGTCGGAGTACTTCTCCAGCACCTTCGCCAGCGCCGCGTAGGTCTCGGCCGCGTCGGTCTTCACGTCGATCATCAAGTAGAACGGCGCGCCCGGTTGGATCGCGCCCTTGTTGGCCCTCGCGCGGGCGCGGAGCGGGTCGAGGTACAACGCTTCGAGGGTGCGCTTCGCGTCCCAATCGAGCGGCGTGTGCGCGACCAACAGCGCGCCCTTCACGAGCCAGATGTCCGCTTCGACGCTGCAAAAGCCGCAGTCGAGCGCGTCGAGCAGCGGGCGCTTGTGCTCGTAGTCGTTGTGGGCGTGCGCGCGCGGCAGTGGCTTCTCCTCGGCCGCTATCGGCCGCGCAGCGACAACTCCAAGCACGACAGAGAGGAGAGGGAGTACACGCATACGAACCTCGCGCTGAGGAGATTCCCGTAGAATCCTATCGCCCGTTGTACGCCGAGGCCGCCATGCCGAACCGACTCGCGAACGAAACCAGCCTGTACCTGAAGCAGCACGCCAACAACCCCGTCGATTGGTTCCCGTGGGGGCCGGAGGCGCTGGCCCGCGCGAAGGAACTGGACCGGCCCATCTTCCTCAGCATCGGCTACAGCGCGTGCCACTGGTGCCACGTGATGGAGCACGAGAGCTTCGAGAGCGCCGACACCGCGGCCGTGATGAACGCGCACTTCGTGTGCATCAAGGTGGACCGCGAGGAACGCCCGGACCTCGACACGATCTACATGAACGCGCTGCAACTCATGACGCGCGAAGGCGGCGGGTGGCCGCTGTCGGTGTTCCTCTCGCCGGACCTGACGCCGTTCTACGCGGGCACCTACTACCCGCCCGACGACCGCTACGCGGCCCACGGGCGACCCAGCTTCAAGCGCCTGTTGCTGGCGATCCGCGACGAGTGGGTGAACAACCGCGCGAAGATCACCAGCGTCGGCGCGAACGTCGTCAACTACCTGCGCGAGATGGGCGCGAGCGAAGCGGGCGACACCGCGGTGACACCGGACCTGCTGTCCGGCGCGCTGAGTGCGTTACGGCGCAGCTACGACCCCACGTACGGCGGGTTCGGCGGCGCGCCCAAGTTCCCCCACGCGCTCGAGCTGCGGTTGCTCCTGCGCCTGAGCGAGCGGTTCAACGACCCGGTCGCGCTGGACATGGTGAAGCACACGCTAACGATGATGGCCCGCGGCGGCATCTACGACCAACTCGGCGGCGGCTTCGCGCGCTACAGCGTGGATGCGCAATGGCTCGTCCCGCACTTCGAGAAGATGCTGTACGACAACGCCCTGCTCACGAGCGCGAATGTGGAGGCGTACCAGAAGACCCGCGACCCGTTCTTCGAGCAGATCGCGCGCGAGACGCTCGGCTACGTTGACGACGGGATGACCAGCGACGACGGCCCGTTCTACAGCGCGGAGGACGCCGACAGCGAGGGCGAAGAAGGGAAGTTCTACGTCTGGAGCGCGGACGAACTTCGGACTGTGCTGGGCGACGAGGACGCGGAGTTCGCCGGTAAGATCTGGGGTGTCACGAAGCGCGGCAACTTCGAGGGGCACAACATCCTGTTCCGCACGCTGCCCGACGAAGACGAGGCGAAGGCGCACGGGTTGAGCGTGGACACGTTCCGTGCGAAGCTCGCGGACGTGAAGCGCAAGCTGATCCCGGTACGCGCGAAGCGCGTGTGGCCGGGGCGCGACGAGAAACTCTTGACCGCGTGGAACGGGTTGATGATCGCGGCGCTCGCGAAGGCCGGCACCGCGTTCGGGGACGACCACTACACCGGTGCGGCCGCGCTCGCGGCCGAGTTTATCCTGAAGAACATGCGTGCGCCCGACGGCCGCTTGTACCGCACCGCGGGCGTGGGCCAGCCGCCGAAGCTCAACGGCTACCTCGAAGACTACGCCTTCCTCGCGGACGCGCTCGTTACGCTTTACGAAGCGACCTTCGATGCGAAGTGGCTGCGTGCCGCTTTCCAGTTGGTCGAAGTGATGGTGAAGCACTTCACCGACGCCAACGGCGGATTCTTCTTCACGGCGGACGACCACGAGCAACTCATCGCACGCACGAAGGAGATGCACGACGGCTCGACGCCGAGCGGCAACGCGATGGCCGTGACCGTGCTGCTGCGGCTCGCCGCGCTGACCGGCAGACGCGACTTCGCGGAACACGCCGAGCGCGCGCTGCGCGCGGCGCGCGACACGATGGCCGAGCACCCGGCCGCCAGCGGGCAGATGCTCCTCGCGCTCGACTTCTACTTGGGACCGGTCCAGCAGATCGCGATTGTCGGCGACACGAGCGCGGCCGACACTCAGCGCGCGATTCGCGCCGTGCACCGCGCGTTCGGCGCGCGGCGAGTGGTCGCGTTCCACGACCCCGCGACCGGCGTGCCCTCGGCGGAACTGTCGGCGCTGTTCGCGGGCAAGGAAGCCGTCGGCGGCAAGGTCACGGTATACGTCTGCGAGAACTTCGCCTGCCAGGCGCCGCTGGTAGGCGCGGGCGCGGTGGAAGCGGCGTTCAACGTGTGATTACTCCACGACGCGCGCCGCGTGCGCGTACACGTTGAGCGCGCCGGCGCGCACGAACCCGGCCAGCGTGACGCCGAAGCGCTCGGCCAGTTCCACCGCGAGCGACGACGGCGCGCCCACCGCCGCGAGGACCGGCAGGCCCGCGACCACGGCCTTTTGCACCAGTTCGAAGCTCACGCGCCCGGACACGAGCAGGATGTGATCCGCGAGCGGTACGCGGCCCTCCACCAGCGCCCAGCCGACGAGCTTGTCGAGCGCGTTGTGCCGGCCCACGTCCTCGCGCGCCGCGATCAATTCGCCCGCCGCCGTGAACAGCCCGGAGGCGTGAACCCCGCCGGTGCGCGCGAACAGCGGTTGCGCCGCGCGCAGCTTGTCGGGCAGCGCCGTCAGGATCGCGCGCGGCACCGCGAGCGCGGAGCGGTTCACCGCGCCCGTCACGTCGAGCGCGTCGAGCGACGGCTTCCCGCACGCGCCGCAACTGGCGCTCGTGACGAACACCCGCACGCCCGGCGCGCGCGCCGCCGGCGCGAGCCGCACGTCGCACACGGTCCCGCGCGGCGTGTGATCGAGGTCGATGGACAGCACGTCATCGGCGTCGGTAATTGCGCCCTCGCCGAACAGGAACCCGGTCACGAGTTCCGCGTCGTCGCCCGGCGTGCGCATCAGCACCGTGAGCGCGCGCCCGGACACACGCAGTTCGAGCGGCGCTTCCACCGCGACCGCGTCGGCCCGCGCCGCGCCGTTGGCGACCACGCGCACCGCGGCTTCACCCGCGCCGCCCATTACGCGCCCTCGCGGGCGACCGTGACCGCGACGAACTTCGAGGTCGGCGTGTTGCTCCCGTCGGCCGTGCTGTCGAGCGGGACGAGCACGTTCGTTTCGGGGAAGTACGTCGCGCAGCACCCCGCGGGGATGTCGTACTCGACGACGACGAACGGCCGCGCGACGCGCGTCTCGCCGCGGTAGTGGCTCGTCAGGCTCACCACGTCGCCCGCTTTCAGCCCGCGCGCGGCGATGTCGGCGGCGTGCATCAGCACGACGCGGCGCTCCTGCTTGATCCCGCGGTAGCGGTCGTCGAGGCCGTACACCGTCGTGTTGAACTGGTCGTGCGTGCGGACCGTCATCATCACCAGTTGGCCGGGTTCGACGCGGACCTCGTGCAGCGGGTGCGCGGTGAAGCGCGCCTTGCCGGTCGCGGTGGGGAACGCGCCCTCGCGCGGCCCGTTCGGGAGGTAGAACCCGCCCGGCGTTCGCGCGCGGGCGTTGTAGTCCGCGAAGCCCGGAATCACGCGCTCGATGCGGTCGCGGATCAGGTCGTAGTTCGATTCAAAGTCGATCCACGGAACTTGCGACCGCGTTCCGAGCGTGGCCCGTGCGAGCCGGCACACGATGGCGACTTCGCTCAAGAGCGCGCGCGACGCGGGCACGAGCGACCCCTTCGACATCTGCACCACGCCCATCGAGTTCTCGGTGGTCACGAACTGTTCGGCCCCGTTCTGAACGTCGCGCTCGGTGCGCCCGAGGCACGGCAGGATGAGGGCCGTGTGCCCGGTCACGAGGTGCGAGCGGTTCAGCTTGATGGAGACGTGGGCCGTCAGGCGGCAGTTGGCGAGCGCCGCGGCGGTGGCCGCGGTGTCGGGCGTGGCGGAGAGGAAGTTGCCGCCGAGCGCGAAGAACACCTTCGCGCGCCCGTCGCGCATCGCGCGGATCGCGTCCACCGTGTCGAGCCCGTGTTCGCGCGGCGCGTTGAACCCGAACTCTCGGTCGAGCGAGTCGAGGAACGTAGCTGCGGGCTTCTCGTAAATGCCCATAGTGCGGTCGCCCTGCACGTTCGAGTGGCCGCGCACCGGGCACAGCCCCGCGCCCGGTTTGCCGATGCTGCCGCGCATCAGCAGCAGATTCACGACCTCCTGAATGGTGGCGACCGCGTGCTTGTGCTGCGTCAGGCCCATCGCCCAGCACGCGATGACGCGCTCGCTCTTGGCAACCAGTTCGGCGAGTTGCTCGATGGCCTCGCGCGCGATCCCGCTCTGCGCGACGATCTGTTCCGACGTCACGGTTTCGAGCGAAGCCGCGAGCGCCTCGTAGCCGTCGGTCTTCTCGGCAACGAACGCTCTGTCTACCGCGCCGCGCGCGACGAGCGCCTTCATCACGCCCTTCAGCAGCGCCTGATCGCCGCCGATGCGCACCTGCAAGTAGAGGTCGGTCAGCGGCGTGCCGGAGCCGAGCCAACCGCGCACCTCCTGCGGGTTCTTGAACGCGAGCAGGCCCGCTTCCTTCAGTGGGTTCACGGCCACAATCGTCGCGCCGGCGCGCTTCGCGGCCTGAAGCGCGGTCAGCATCCGCGGGTGGTTTGTGCCGGGGTTCTGGCCCAGAATCAGGATCAGTTGCGCCTTCGCGAAATCTTCGAGTTTCACTGTGCCCTTGCCGATGCCGACGGTCGGCCCGAGCGCGCTGCCGCTCGACTCGTGGCACATGTTCGAGCAGTCCGGCAGGTTGTTGGTGCCGAATTGCCGCGCGAACAGTTGGTACAGGAACGCGGCCTCGTTCGAGGTACGGCCCGACGTGTAGAAGAGTGCTTCGTCCGGCGAACCGAGTGCGTTCAACTCGCCCGCGACGAGCTCGATGGCGTCGTCCCAACCGATCGGCTCGTAGTGCCGGCTGCCGGGGCGAAGCACCAGCGGTTCTGTTAGCCGCCCTTGTTGCCCGTGCCAGTAGTCGGTTTCGCGCGCGAGGTCGTCGACGGAGTGCGCGCGGAAGAAGTCGGCCGTGAGCTTGCGCGCGTCCGCTTCCCACGCCACGGCCTTCGCCCCGTTCTCGCAGAACTCGGCGGTCGCCCGGTGCGCGTCCGGGTCCGGCCACGCGCAACTGGGGCAATCGACGCCCTCTTTCTGGTTGAGCGTGAACAGCGCGCGCAGCCCGCGGCGGAACCCCGCGGTGCCGATGACGTGGGCCATCGACACGGCGACGGCCTTCGGCCCGGCCGCGGCGGTCTTGGCCGCGCCGAGCTTCAGGCCGGTCAGGTCTTCCGGGCACAGGCCGTCGCCGGCCGGTTGCGGCTGTGGGTCCATGAGGGTGTTGTACCCGCTTTGCGCGGCAACGGGTACCGCCGCCGAGATCCGGGTTGACCGGGCGCTTTGGGGCGAGTAATTCCCCCGCAGCCCGACCCGCGCGCAAGGACGCCACACATGCCCCGATTCCCGTTCGTACTCGCCTGCGCCGCGCTGCTCGTTTGCGTCGCGCGCGCCCCGGCCCAAGACGTGAAGTGGCGCACGGACTACGCCGCGGCCCGCAAGGAGGCCGCCGAAACCGGGCGCGCGCTGCTGCTCGACTTCGGCACCGAGGCGTGCTTCTGGTGCAAGAAGATGGACGCGACCACGCTGCGCGACCCGAAGGTCGCCAAGGTGCTCAACGAGCGGTTCGTGCCGGTGAAGCTCGACGGCAACGCCCACCCGCGCCTGACCGAGGCTCTGAAGATCGAAGGGTTCCCAACGCTGATCCTCGCCACGCCCGACGGAAAGGTGATCGGCCGGCACGCGGGATACGCGACCGTCGAACAACTTACAGCGCTGTTGGCGAAAGCGCCGGCTCCTGCCCCGGCCGCGCAACCCGTTCGCGCCGACCCGCCCAAACCTGACGTCAGCGCCGCGCTCGCGGAACTGTTCCCCGAAATCGCGGCCAAACTCGACCGTTAACGGGCGAAGAGGTTGATCCGCAGATTGCGCAGATGGACACAGATTGGAAGGCAGAAGGGCAGAGTATTTACACAGAGTTCGCGCAGCGAAGAGAGCACACAGAGGAAGACGAATACAGAGAAGGCCGAGTAAGCGGGGCTTTGAAAACCATGCTTCTCTCCCCTCTTTGCCTGTTGTCTTCCTCTGTGCTCTCTGTGACTCTGTGGTTCAATCTCTTCTGCTCATTACCTTTCGATCTGTGTCCAGCTGCGCAATCTGCGGATCAACTCTTTTCCGACTATCCGCCTCGCTTCTTGCTTGGCGCGCGGGTTGCGGCTATCACTCTGATTCGCCCGCACCCGCACAGTGAGCGCCCCCATGAAACCCGCGGCTTGTTCGGCCCTCCGGCGCGCGCTCGCGGCCGGCCGCACCGCGTTCGGGCTGTGGGTGTCGCTCGAAAGCCCCGCGGTCACGGAAATGGCCGTCGCCCTCGGCCTCGATTGGGTCGTGATCGACGCCGAGCACGGGCACCTCGACTGGAAGGAAATCGCGGAGCACGTGCGCGCCACGGTGCGGAGCGAAACGGTCGCGCTCGTGCGCCTCGCGGAACTGAGCGCCGGCGACATCAAGCGCGCGCTCGACATCGGCGCGGACGGCGTCGTGATCCCGTTCGTGGAGAGCGCGGCGCAGCTCGAACAGGCGGTGCGGTGCGCGCGGTACCCGCTGGACGGGGCGCGCGGCCTCGGCGCGGAGCGCGCGACCGCGTGGGGGAGCGCGCTGGCCGAGCACGCGGCCGAGGCGAACGAGCACGTCTTCGTCGTGCCCATCATCGAGACCGTGACCGGCGGGGCGAACGCGGCGGCGCTGGCCGCGGTGCCGGGCGTCGATCTGGTCTGGTTCGGCCCGGCCGATTACAGCGCGTCGGCCGGGTTCCGCGGCCAGTGGGAGGGGTCGGGCGTGGGCGAAGCGATCCTGCGCGCCAAGGACACGTTCCGCACAGCCGGAAAGCACTGCGGCGTGGTCGCGACGAGCGACGCTAACGTTCAGGAGCGCCTCGCGCAAGGGTTCGGCGCGGTCGGCCTCGGGTTCGATACCGGCCTGCTGCTGCGCGCGCTGCGCGCGGCGCTCCTCGGCGTCGGCCGCGACCGCGCGCCGACCGCGGACTTGGCGAGCGGGGGGCGTCAACCCCCTGATGCGGCTGCACCCGATTCCAGCGCCGAAGACAGCAAGGGGCGGACACCCCCCGCTCGCCGGACGCCGTTTCGCGTCGCGCTAACGGGCGACTTCTACACCAACGGCAAGCCGCGCTACGAGGACATCGGGACCGTGCTACTGCGCGAGGCGCGGGTTCCGTTCGAGGCATTCACCGAGCACCGCCCGGAGGTCGGCGCGGACCAGCTCGCCGGCGCAAACGGCGTAATCGTGCTCACGCCGCGCGTCACGGCCGCGAGTCTCGCGCGCGCCGACGACCTGCTCGCGGTCGGGCGGTTCGGCGTCGGGTACGACTCGGTCGACGTCGCCGCCTGCACCGCGGCCGACGTGCTGCTGTTCATCACCACGGGGGCGGTGGATCGGCCGGTCGCGGAGGCCACGTTGGGCTGGATGCTCGCGCTCAACCACCGCGTGCGCGCGAAGGACCGCTTCGTGCGCGAGGCCCGCTGGGAGGACCGCAGCCAGTTCATGGGGAGCGAGCTGCGAGACCACACGCTCGGCGTGATCGGGTTCGGCGGGATCGGCCGCGCGCTGGTGAAGTTGCTCGCCGGGTTCGGCATGAAGCAGCCGCTGGTGTTCGACCCGTTCGTGAGCGCGGCCGATGCCGCGCGGCTGGGTGTGCGCGCGGTGCCGCTCGACGAACTGCTCGCGCGGGCGGACTTCGTTTCGGTCCACTGCCCACTGTCCGACGCCACCCGCGACCTGATCGGCGCGCGCGAACTGGCTCTGATGAAGCCGACCGCGTACCTGATCAACACGGCGCGCGGCGGGATCGTGAACGAGGCCGCGCTCGACGCCGCCCTGCGCGACCGGCGCATCGCCGGGGCCGCCATCGACTGCTTCGAGCGCGAGCCGCTGACCGCGCCCCCCGTGTTCGCCGACCTCGACAACGTGCTGCTCGCGCCGCACTGCATCGCGTGGACCGACGAGCTGTTCCGCGACATCGGCCGGGCCGCGTGCCGTGGCATGCTCGACCTCGCCGCCGGCAAAGTGCCGCGCGGCGTCGTGAACCGCGAAGTGCTCGAACGAAAGAGCTTTCAGGAGAAGTGGAAGCGGATTCTCGGTTCGTAACCCCCAACCCCCGGAGCCTCTCCCATGCGCCCCGCCCTGTTCGTTCTCGTGTTGCTGACCGCGCCCGCGCGCGCGGCCGATCCCATCGTCCCGCCCGATGCGAAGGTGGAACTGCTGTTCGACGGCGGACTCGTGCTGACCGAGGGGGTCGCGGTCGCCCCCGACGGTACGGTGTACTTCAGCGACATCACCTTCACGCACGTCGCGAAGGAGAAGAAGCAGCCGGTAGAGGCCGGGCACATCTGGAAGTACGACCCAAAGACCGGCAAGACGGCCGTGTTCCGCTCACCCAGCGGCATGTCGAACGGGCTGAAGTTCGACGCCGAAGGGAACCTGCTCGCGGCCGAGGGCGCGGACTTCGGCGGGCGGCGCGTCACCAAGACCGACATGAAGACCGGCAAGACGTACATCCTCGCCGGGCTGTTCGACAACAAGCCGTTCAACGCACCCAACGACATCACCATCGACGAGAAGGGCCGCATCTACTTCAGCGACCCGCGCTACCTCGGCCACGAACCCGTCGACCAGCCGGTGATGGCCGTGTACCGCATCGACACCGACGGCAGCATCCACCGCATTATCACGGACGCGGGCAAGCCGAACGGCGTCGCGGTGTCGCCCGACCAGAAGACGCTGTACGTCGTGAGCAACGACAACGGCAGCACCGGCATCGGGCGGTTGGACGAGAAGAAGGAGCCGACAAAGAAAGGCTCGATGGCGCTGATGGCCTACGACCTCGCGGCCGACGGCACCGCGAAGTTCCGCAAAACGCTGGTCGATTACGCGCCGCAAGACGGCCCGGACGGGCTGGTGTGCGACAAGGTCGGGAACCTGTACGTCGCGGTGCGCGACACGACGCGCCCCGGCATCTGCGTGTACTCGCCCGAGGGGAAAGAGATCGGCTACATCAAGACCGAGGTGCCGACGAACGTCGGGTTCGGCCGCGGCGACAGCGCGAACGTGCTGTACATCACCGCGGGCAAGAGCCTGTACCGCGTTAAGCTGAACACCGAGGGCTACCACCTGCCGGCGAAGAAGTAACGGCGCGCTTGCGAAGCCGCGAGCGGCTTCACACCCGGCGGCGCTGGCCGCGGCGCAGTTCCTGTTGCTCTTGAAGTTGGCGCAGGCGCTCGGCGCGGTCCTTCGCCGCGTCGCGGGCCTTGTCCGCTTCTTGCAACAGCCCCGCGTAGTCGAGCGCGGCGGCGCGGCGCTTCGAGTCGTCCGCGGTCTCGCCGCTCGCGCCCACACGGATCGCCGCGAGGAACCGCCGGGCCAGTTCCTCCACGCGGTGCTCGCTCTGGGCCAGCACGTCGATTTTGAGCAGCGTCGTTTCCTGCGCAAGTCCGGTGAACGCGGAGCTGACGATCTGGTGGACCGGCCAGTTGGTCGCCAGTTCCGCGAGCGCGGCGCGCACGGGTTCGAGGTCGAACAGGCCGATGAGAACGCCCAAGCGCCGGTGCCCGTCGTCGTCGAGGCCGGACGCGGAGCGGTCGAACTCGTCCGGCAGCAGCGGCAGCATCCCGACGTTGCGGCAGTGGTCGGCGAGGCGCGCGCGGTTCAGGTCCGGGTCGGCCGGGCCGCACGCGCGCACCGCGGCGGCGACGTGCGCGCACAGCGGCGCGAGGTCGATCTTCGGCCCCGTCGCGGTGCGCCCGAAAAGCAGTTCGCCAAGTGACACGGTGCGGTCTCCGATAGGAACTCAGTCGTCGCGGCGCGTGCTTGTGTCGCGGTCGAACAGGGCGCTGGCGAGGGCCGCGGCCATTGCCGGGTAATCGCCCATCTCCTTCACCACCACGACGCGCGCGCCCGTGGCCTTGTACTGCTCGGTCCACGTCGGGTCCGGGGCGTGTAGCATCAGCACGACGTGCGGCGAGCGCGCGACGGCCTCGGCCACGAGCCCGGCGTTGTCGGCCCGCGCGCGGTAGTTGGCGTTGAAGTCGTGGTCGGTGATGACCACGCGCACCGGCTGGTCGACCCCGCACTCGGCGAGGCTCTGGCGCAGCACCGGGAACGGGAACTCGGTGCCGCCGCCGATGTACTGCATCAGGAACCGCGACAGTTCCGTCTCCGAGCGCGACCACTCGCGGTACTGCTGGTTCGTCGTCGAGTACAGCGTGACGCGCGCCCACCCGCCGGCGCGGATCGCGCCGGTGATGAGCACCTGCGCCGCGAGGGTCATGGCGTTGCGCGTGCGGCGCGGGTCCGGCATCGAGCCGCTCACGTCCAAGTACACCTCGACGCGCGGCTGCCACAGCGGGACCTCGTGCCCTTCCGCTTCGGCCACCTGCTGGCGCTTCAGCGGTTGGACCGCGCCGAGGGTTTCGCCGCGCTGGAGCAGGGTCGCGCCCCAGTCGATGTCGCGCACCGCGTCGCCGGCGTCCCACTCGTCAATGGCCGTGGGCGTGGTCGATTCCCCGCTGCGCTTCTGCGCCGGCGGCACCATGAAGAAACGCTCGGCCTGTTGGCGGTAGTACGCGGCCATCACCTCGGGCACGCGCGTGGTGTCGCCGGCCTCTTGCCCCGGCAGGGCCGCGACGCGCCGGTCGGTGGCCTGCGCGTCGGTCATGCGCTCGGCGGTCTGGTCCGAGAGCCACCCTTCCGCGCGCGCGGGCCACGGCCTCGCGCTCGCGCGCGTCCGGGGTCAACGCGTCGGCCCAGTCCTCGGCCGACGGGTCGCCGCACCCGCACGAGTACGGGTCCGCGGGCGTCGGCTCGCTCCCGTTCCGCAGGATCGCGTACCGCGACAGCACCGACACGAAGTACACGAACTGCGTGTACAAGTTCGGGCCAAGGGCGAAGAGCGTCTGGCCGAGCACCTGCGCTTCGGCCCGGTAGCCGGGGTACTCGCGGCCGAACTCCGCGGCGCACTTCGTGCCGATCAGCGACCCCGGCGCGCGGCCCCAGCGCTCCTCGTACACGGTCAAATAGAAGATGAACGCCGGGTCCGCGCGCCAGTTGTAGTCCGCGGCGAACGACTGGTACACGCGACAGATGTCGTCGCCGTACTGCGCCCGCAGCGCGTCGTTAATCATCAGGTCCGAGAACAGATTCGTGAGCGTGTAGTCCTTCAGCGGGAGCAGCCCGCGCTCGATCATGCGCATGCGCGCGAGGACCGCGAGCGTGCCGGGGTAGCGCACGTGGTGCCCGACCTCGTGCGCGAGGATGCCCGCCAAGCACCCGCACAGGTTCTTCTTGCGCAGCAGTTGCAGGTCGAGCGACACCTGCCGCGTGCCGAGATCGATCTGCGCGACGCTCCCGCTGGCGGTGTTGTCCACCGGCGCGCCGAGCAGCAGGAACTTCGACCAGAACGCTTGCGCCTTCGGCCACGCCGCGGCCACGGCCGCCGCCAGTTCGTCCGTGCCGCCGATGATGGGCGACGGGAGCGGCGCGGGCGCGCGCCCGCGCCGGGCCTTCGTGCAGCGCGGCTCGTCCGGCGCGTTCAGCGCGCGGAACGCGCGCGCTTCCAACTCTTCGGGCGTCTCGGGCTTCATGGTGTCCCTCGTGGTGCCGCCTCACTCGCTCTCGATCACCCACAGCCTCTGGCTGTCCACCGCGCAGGCGGCGACGAAGCCGGCGCGGGCGACCGTGTACCCGTGGCACCGGCGCAGGGTCGGCACCTCAACGGCCTTCGTGCCTACGCGCACGCGGCCGTCGTCGAACTGCACGCCGGGGAGTCGTCCGGCCTCTTCGTACGCCCCCAACCCGGCCAGAACGCCGAGCGGCTCGCTCCGCTGCCCGCGGCGCAGGTGAACGCCGACGTGCAGCCCCGGCCGGCGGCGGTCCTCGACGCACAACACCGCGGGCGCGGCCAGCCGCAACTTGCCCGGCATGAAGTCGTCGTGAACCTCGCGCAAGTCGAGCACCGCGACGCGCAGCGGGCCGGTCCACGCGGCCGGCGGCGCGGGCGTCAGCACCGGGGCCAGAACGCGCGTGAGGAACTCCGCGAGCGCGTTCAGCTTCGGCGCGACGCGCACGCAGGAGCACACGTAGCGGTCCACCCACGGCGGCTCGCGCAACAGCCCTTCGCCGAGGTTCCACAAGTCCACGAGGGCCGGAACGCGCCGCTCGGCGGGCAGGTCCGCGAGCTGAGCCGGCGCGACTTCGAGCAGGAGCCGTTCGAGGAAGCTCGACCACCCGGCCGCGCCGGGCGCGGCGCGCGTGAGCAGCCCGGCCCCGACGCCCTGCCGCACGAGGCGCATGTACGAATCGAACGCGCGCGCCGCGTCGTCGTCCCCATTGAGGTTCTGCGCCAGCATGGTCGCCGGGCCGCGCGCCACCGCGTCGAACACGGCCGCGTCCCAGCGCGCGAACGCCCGCGGCCCGTCCGCGCGAACGCGCTCTACGGTGTCCGTTCCGGTCATCGGCCCGCTCCCCCTGAAACGAAGAAGAGAATGGCCACAATGAAGCGCAAGACACACAAAAGTAAGCCGCAAGCAAGACAGATGATTGGGCTGAAGGCACGGCGCTGGATGTCTGCCTCTTATGTCTTCTGATCTGCTTGGTCTTGGTTTTCTTTTGTTGCTCTTGTGCTTGTTTGTGGCCATTCCTCCGCCTTCACCCGTTGGACTCGCGGCGGTCGAGTTCGTTGCGGCATTTCACGTACAGGTCTTTCAGCAGAACGAGGTCGGCGTGCGTGACCGCGTTCAGCTCGGTCTCGCGCACCACTTCGTCCATGCGCTCGCGCACCGCGTGCAGCCGGCGGCCGATGTCGGGCGTTGCCAGCCCGACGGGGGCGGCGCAGGTGCGGGCCAGTTCCAGCGTGCGCTTCCGCGTGGGCGCGTGAGCCGCCTGCTGGGCGACCGCGCGGTCGAACAGTTGCCACAGCCACGACACGCGGTCCGTCAGGTACACGCGGTTCTCCGGCTTCTGGAAGAACGGCGACTGCGGGTTCTGCGGCAGCTTGTCGTGAAGGGTCCACGGGAGCACGGCGCGGATGTCGTCGGCCCCGACCTCGCCGCGCCCGCGGAAGTAAGCCAGCGCTTGCGCGAAGTGCAGCAGCGCCTGCGCCGCGCGCGGCGACACCCCGGACTCCGTTTGCGTGCACAGGTTCTCGCTCTTGTCGAGCGGGCAGTCTTCCGTGCAGACGTGGCCGACGCGCTTCCCGGCGATGTGGAGCGTGTCCTTCGTCTGGTATTCGAGCCGGTCGGACGCGCGGCGGCAAAAGTCGAGCTGGCCGAGGAACAGGCCGATCAGCTCGCGCACCGCGGGCGGCACCGCGACCGCGCGCACGTCCGCGGCGGCGGCGTCCAGTTCCTCCGCGGTACAGATGAGGTCCGCCGGGACGAACTCTTCCGGCGTCGCGCCGCCGGCGACGCGCGCCGCCAGTGTGTCGATCAACCCGGGGTGCAGCGGCGGGCACCGCACGACCGCGTCGATCCGGTCGCGCAGCGCCTCGATCACCTGAAACGTGCCCCCGCCCTGCTCGTCGTTCGCCGTCAGGTACCACGCCGACGGGCCGGACTGCACCGTCTGCTCGTACTGCTCCGCGTAGCCCTCGGCCATCAGCGACAGCAGCGCCGACTGCGTCTTGGTCGGGATGCGGTTGTACTCGTCGATGATCTTCACGCGCGCCGTGATCCACTGCCGCCAGCGCACGCGAATCGCCTCGGACGATTCGGCTTTGACGAGGTCCGAGGGGAGCGGGCCGCCGAGCAGGTCGGCGAGCGTGAGCTGCGGGTGCCCGTGCTGCACGCCCTTGCGCACCGCGGCCAGCGGCGCGCCGGCAAGCAGCGCCATGAGGGTCGCCATCGTGGTCTTGCCGCGCCCCGGTGCGCCGACGAACACGAGCCGCCGGTTCACCAGCAGGTTCAGCAGCGGGACCAGCACGAACGAGGCGTACCCCGCGGAGCCGGGCAGGTGGACGCGGCACGTGTCGAGGCCGGTGGCGCTGTGGGTGCCGAAGTCCATGTCGTGGTACGGGGCGAGGAGCGCGCGGGTCGCGATCCAGTCGTAGGCGCGGCGGAACTTGTCGGCGCGCGTGCGGGCCGGGGCGTCGGTGAACGCGACCGCGCCGTCACCGCCCACGTGGGCGCGGCCGGTGAGCCACGACCGGACCAGTTGTTCCGGGTCCACGCGCGCCTCCGCGGGTTCGACCGGGGCGAGGGCGACGGGTTCGTTCGAAGTGTCGGGTGTCATTTTTGATCCTAACGCGGTGCGGCCAACTCTGCTACGCCTCCTGAGTACGCTCGCCCCGCGCGGATTCGCTGAAAATCGCACGCTGGCATCGTTTCCCTATTAGCGACGCGCGAACCCCGCGTGCGGGTGCCGGTGTCTGGCGAATGTCGGCTGTCGTGTATCGCGGCTCAGGTCGCGGATCGGGCGCGGGACTCGCCGTCCCTCCCCTCTCAAGACGGACATCCCCTGCCGATTTTCGGCTTTCCCCCGGAAAAGGAGACGACCCGCGAGTTCCCCAATGTCCGGTCGCAACACACAGTTCCCCGTTCGCGGCGTCGGCGGCGCACCGCCCCGGCCCGCACCCAACTTCACAGGACATCGGACATGTTGAACTCTCGGACCTTCTTCAACTCGCGGCCCGACGGCTACGGCGTCCTCGAAGTCGCCGACGACGCGCCCGGCGCGCGGCGCTTCGTGCCGCTGAAACACACCGCGCTCACGGGCACCGTCACCGGGCCGCTCGCGGCGCTCCACCTCGCACAAACGTTCGCGCTCGACGACCCCGCCGCCCAGCCCATCGAGGCGCTGTACCGCTTCCCGCTGCCCGGCGACGCGGCCGTGACCGGCGTACGCGTCCGCTTCGGCGCGGTCGAGATTCACACGGAACTGAAGGAGCGCGAGCGCGCCGAAGAGGACTACCGCGACGCCAAGCGCACCGGGCGGCAGGCGGCGCTCGTCACGCGCGAATCGCCGGACGTGTTCACGCTCGCGGTCGCCGGTATCCGCGGCGGCGAGGCCGTGATCGTCGAAACGAGCTACGTGCAACTCGCCAAGCCCGAAGGCGCGGGCTGGGTGCTGCGCGTGCCGCTGACCACCGCACCGCGCTACGTTCGCGCGGACGAGGCCGGTTCGCGCCACGCCGCCGGCCAGCCGCTCGCGCTGCTGCGCGACCCCGGCCACCGCTTCGCACTCGACCTCACGTTCGACGACGCCGAGAGCGTCGCCAGCCCGACGCACGCTCTGAGCGCGACCGCGGGGCGCGTGCGCCTGCGCGACGGCGACGTGCTGCCGGATCGCGACTGCGTGCTGACGTGGCGCGCCCGCGCCGCGGAGACGCCCGGTCTGCGCGTGTGGGCGCACGCCGACCGCGCCCGCGGCACGGCACACTTCTTCGCCCTGTGCGCGCCGCCCAAGTTCGCCAGCGCCAAGCGCGTGCCGCGCGAGGTCGTGCTGCTGGTCGATCACTCCGGTTCCATGCAGGGGCCGAAGTGGGAAGCCGCAGACTGGGCCGTCGAGCGGTTCCTCGCGGGGCTGAGCGAGCACGACTCGTTCGCGCTCGGCCTGTTCCACGACAGCACGAAGTGGTTCGCCGAGCGTCCTCGCAAGGCCACGCCGGAGAACGTGCGCGCCGCGGTCGCGTACCTGAAAATGCACCGCGATCAGGGCGGCACGAACCTCGGCGTCGCGCTGGAACAGGCGCTCGACCGGCCCCGCGCCGCCGACGCGCCTTCGCGCCACGTACTGATCCTCACGGACGCGGAAGTGAGCGACGCCGGGCGCGTGCTGCGCCTCGCCGATACCGAGAGCGCGAAGCCCGACCGCCGGCGCGTCAGCGTGCTGTGCATCGACGCCGCGCCCAACGCGGCGCTCGCGAACGAGCTGGCTGAGCGCGGCGGCGGCGTGGCCCGGTTCCTCACCAGCAACCCGGACGACGACGACGTGACCACGGCCCTCGACGAGGTGCTGGCGGACTGGTCCGCGCCGGTGTTGACTGGGCTAACGCTGGAAGTGAACCGCGCGGGTGCGGAGGCCGCGGGGCGCACGGTCGCGCTGCTCAGCCCCGGCCCGGCAAGCGCCATCGACGTCGGCGACCTGCCCGCGGGCCGCGCGGTGTGGGTGGCCGGGCGGGTGCCGCTGGGCACCGACGCGCTCGCGTTCCGCCTGCGCACGGGCGCGGAACTGATCGCCGAGGCGCACGTGCCCGCGGCCGACGCGCCCGCGATCAAGGCGCTCTTCGGCGCGGATCGCGTGCGCCGGCTCGAATACGTGATGACCGCGAACTACGCCGGCGGCGAACTGATCGCCGCCCTCGCGCGCCTCGGTCACGACGCGAAGGCTACGTTTGAGAAGGTGTACGTGGAGAACACCACGGACGCCGCGACGGAGCTGGTGCGCGAACTGCTCGTGCGCGAGTCACTCGACGCCGGCGTGCCGTGCGCGGAAACGGCGTTCGTGGCCGTGCGCCGCGAGGCCGGCGCGCGCGTGAGCGAAACGCACGTGATCGCCAACCCCCTGCCGCACGGCTGGTCCGAGGGCTTCGCCAACAACGCGCCGGCGTCCGGGGCCGGCATGGTGATGTGCCGCCTGATGGCCGCCGCGCCTGCGCTGGCCGCGCCCGCGCCTCCGGCTCGTGCGGCCTTGTATCGTCGGCCTGCGTCGAAGGCGAAGGATGTGCCCGCCATTGAGAAGCTGCTGCACGCTCAGTTCGGTGCTGTCGCCGACTGCGAGGACAACACGACGACCGACTTCGACCCGCTCGAAGCGAAGAAGCAGCGGAAGGCCGGGGCGAAGCCGGCAGCGCCCGCAGCACCGGCGGGCGAGGAAGCGCGGCGCAAGGAGCCGAAACCGAACGGCGTGCGCGTCAGCGTGACGGCCGGGCAGCACGCGCGCGGCGACGGCGCGGTTCTCTTCGACACCGCGGACGGCGGCGCGGGGCAGTTCGCGTTCCTCGCGCTGAAGTTCGCAGACAAGGCCGTCACCGCGGACGCGCTCGACGGCGAGTTGGCGCTGCTGCTGTTCGTGGGCGACCTCGCGGCCCCGCGGGCGCGGGTGAAGCTGGCCGACGTGCTCCGCGCCGGCGGGCGTCGCCCGCTGAACGTGCGGCACGCGGCCGGCGAGCCGGTGCGCCTCGTCCTCGCGGACCCGTCCGGTGCGTGGACCGCGGGCGTGCCGGCGCTGGAAGTTGTATTGGGGTAAGTTCCGCCGCTGGGACCGCGGGCGTCCCGCCCGCAGCTATACGCCTCGAATCGCTTTGGGGTTACTCGAACGGAGATTCGCTGGGCGGAGCAGCGGGCGGGACGCCCGCGGTCCCAGAGGAAGCGAACGCTGCGGCGATTACGATGCGCGCGCAGGCCTCGGCGTCGGAGCCGGCGTCGTGGTGGATCAGCCCGATGCCGAGCCGCCGGCACACCGCGGGCAGGTTCGCCGGCTTCAACGCCCACGTGCGCCGCGCCACCTGCACCGTACACACGAACTCTTGCGCCGGCGGCGTCAGGCCGTGCGCGGCGCAGCACATCGCCATCACGCGCCGGTCGAACGCGGCGTTGTGCGCCGCGAGGTACGCCGCGCCGTCGAGCAGCGGCGCGAGCCGCCCCCACACGTCGCGGAAGTCGGGCGCGTCCTTCACCATCGGCCACGTGATGCCGTGGATGTCCGAGAACAGGATGTGCGGGCGCGGCGGGCGGATCAGCACACTCTCGCGGGCCACGATCTGTAGCCCCTCGACGCGCACGAGGCCGACGGCGCAAGCGCTGTCAGCGCCATAGTCCGCGGTCTCGAAGTCGATTGCCACGAACGGCCGGTTCAGCGGCGGTAGATCTTTGCTCCGTGCCATGCGGCTAGTATACGGCCGCGCGTCACGCAAGCAGCGCGCGGAGCGGCGCCCCGTCGCACCGCGGCGCGGGGCGGCCGGTGCCGGCGCTCAGGTCCGTGCGCAACGGTAGCCCCAAAAGGTGGTAGATGGTGGCGTGAACGTCTTCCGGGGCGCACGCGCCGTCGCGCGGGTACGCGCCGAGCTTGTCCGACGCGCCGAAGACCGCGCCGCCCGCGACCCCGCCGCCGGCTAGGAGCGCGCTGTAGCACCGGGGCCAGTGGTCGCGCCCGCCCTCGCCGTCGGCCCGCGGCGACCGCCCGAACTCGCCCAGCCACACCACGATTGTGGATTCCAACAGCCCGCGGTCGCTCAGGTCGGTGAGCAGCGCGCTCAGCGCCGCGTCGGTGTCGTGCAGGTTCTTCTCGATCTTCGGGTACGTCCCCTCGTGCGTGTCCCAGCGCTCGTTGTTCTTCTCGTTGGCGTCGTTCACCAGCACGAGCCGCACGCCGGATTCGATGAGGCGGCGGGCCAGCAGCACGCTTTGGCCGAAGCGCGTGCGGCCGTAGCGGGCGCGGTCGCGCTCCGGCTCGCGCGCGAGGTCGAACGCGGTGCGGGCCGCGGCCGTGCCGAGCAGGTCGTAGGCCTGTTCGCGGTAGCCGTCCTTCGGCTGATCGGGCCGCGCGCGGCGCGCTTCGAGCTGTTCAAGCAGGTCGCGCCGCCCCGCCATGCGCGCCGGGCCGAGGTCCGCGGGCGGCGTCAGTTCGGGAACCGCGAACTTGGCATCGTTCGGGTCGGCACTCACCACGAACGGGTCGTAGCGCGTGCCGAGGAACCCGGCGTGCTGCCCGCCGGCGTAAACGCCCTTCTCGACCATCGGCCCCGGCAGCACGACGTAGCCCGGCGCGCCGCCGCTGGTGGGTGCGTCCTTCGCCAGTACCGCGCCGAGGGCCGGGCGGTCGCCGCGCTCCGGCGGCGCGAGTTCGGCCAACCGCGTCGGCTTGTGCCCGGTCAGCGTGTAGTAGGTCGCGGGGTTGTGCGCGGTGATGGTGTGCGAGAGCGAGCGGACCACGGAGTAGCGGTCGCTGAGGGCCGCGAGTTTCGGCAGGTGTTCGCACACGCGCAGGCCGGGCGTGCGGGTGGCAATCGGTTGGAACTCGCCGCGCACCTCTTCCGGCGCGTCGGGCTTGGGGTCCAGCGTGTCCATCTGCGCCGGCCCGCCCCACGGCACGATCATCAGGACCGACTTCGCATTCGCTTTTCGCGACTCGTTCGCGAGCAGGTTCGGCAGCGACAGGCCCACCGCGCCAAGTGCCCCGGCGGTGAGTGCGTGTCGGCGGGTCAGGGAGAGGGCGCTCATGGGAACCTCGTGACCGAAAACGCCCGCCGGCGGAGGGAGCCGCCGGCGGGCCGGACCGAACGCCGAAGCCCGCCGCACGGTCATCGGTCGAGCTTCAGGTTCGGCTTGGCGTCGGCGATCACCTTCGCGCCGTTGGCGCTGATCCCCTTGCACCCGCGAACGTCCAGCCGTTCGAGTTGGCCGAGTTTCGCGAGCACCCGCATCCCGTCGTCGTTCACCTCACCGCAGCCCGTGATGTCGAGCGCCCGCAGGTTCGGCGCGCTCCGCACGAGGTACTCCAGCCCGTACGTTTCGAGGTGCGGGAACCCGGAGATGTTGAGCGTCTGGAGGTTCTTCGCGTTCCGCAGCATGTTGAGCGTGTGGTTCGCGAGGCGCGGGCAGTTGGCGATAGACAGTGTGTGCAGTTTCGTCAGCTTCAGGCACAGCGGGGCCAGCACCGCGGAGGTCGTCGCGTTCGAATCGGACAGGTCGAGGACTTCGAGGTCCACCAGCGTGACGAGCGACCGCATCCCGGTCAGGGTGGCCCGCTGTGCGCCGCGGAGCGACAGCGCGCGCAGCTTCGTGAGCGTGGCGATTTCCTTAACCGCGGCGTCGTCGAGGTTGGCGTGCCCGGCGTGCAGCACTTCGAGCCCTTCGATGGCGCGCAACTCCTTTAGCCCGCGGGCCGTGAGGCTGGTGCAACCGCTGATGTCGAGCGACCGCAGCTTGGGGAAGTATTCGGCCAGCGCTTCGAGGCCGCAGTCGTCGATCTCCGGGCAGTACGACACGTCGAGGACGCGCAGGTTCTTGAGCGCGGAGAGCTTGTAGAGGCCGTGGCCGGTGAGGTCGGCGCACCGCGACACGTTGAGCGACTCCAACAACTTGACGTCCGCGAGCAGGCGGGCGCGCTTGGAGGTCATACCCTCGGCGCGGCACAGATCGACGGTGCGGAGTTGCGGGAACGCGGCCAGTGACTTGAGCAGGTCGTCGGACACCTTCGCCCCGCACAGGCTGACGGCGACCACCGGCTTGCCGGGCGCGGCGTCGTCGCGCAGGGCGATGCCGCCGGCGTCGTCGATGAGCTTCTGGGCGCGCTCTTCGGGGGTTTCGGCGCGGGCCGGGGAGAGAACGGCCGAGCCGAATAGCACGGCCAGCGCGACGGCGAACAACTTGGGACGCATGGGCTTGCAGGTGTAGGTTAACCTTCGTGCACGTATGGTTCCAGTAGTACGTCGTCGGCCGATGCTGTCGCGGGCCAGTCGTGGTGTCGGATCGTGCCGGTGGGCATCGGCGCGCGGTTCAGCAGCGCCA
>Ga0194132_10004159_pt1 | contig 24928 bp, 11 predicted proteins | sample TA2KigOf80mmetaG_FD_148612 | JGI IMG/M metagenome (GOLD analysis project Ga0194132, IMG submission 148612) | Freshwater microbial communities from Lake Tanganyika, Tanzania - TA2015054 Kigoma Offshore 80m | ecosystem: Environmental > Aquatic > Freshwater > Lake | place: Tanzania: Lake... | reverse complement strand
GTTGTGAATCGTCTCACAAATGAGCGTCTCGACGAAGTCTTTTGGCCGGCTCAAGGCAGAAAGCTTGTCTTGTTGAGCGGACACGCCATCGTCGATCTCTTTTACATCAACTACATTGACCCCACTGCTAATTTGGTCAAGGCGTTGCATCGATTAGGTCATGAGGCTTTCGGATATGATGTCACCCTGAGCTTTGATCGTTCAGGCAAAGAGCGGTTTGGCAATGATAAGATGCAGCAAATCTTTGACCGTCTGGCGAGCGCCATAACCGAGGACAGGCCTGGGGAGCCGCCGAAACACGAATTCAAGCGCACCACTGATCGGCCAGCAGCAACCAAGGATGCTGCCTCGTCCAACGAGGTAGCAAAAATTGAGGCGGCTGCGAGTCCCGCATTGCGAAATCTTTTGGGGAAAATCGAACGAGCTATTAAAAGCGACAAAAAATTATTGGCGATCTTTGAGGAGCCAGAAAGCTTGTGGATGGGCTCTCTTTCAAACCATGTTTGTGACTTGCTGAGACAAGTGGTCCATTTCACCAGCAGCCAGCACACACATCCGGAAACGAAGGTCATTCTCATTGTAAAACCCGGCCGATGTGAGGAAATGAAGCAGGCACTCGAATACGCTGCCGTAACACGACCTAGCCTCAGGGAAATCGAGGTCGGCCCGCCCAGGGCAAGTGAACTCAGAAGATTTCTGGATCACTTCATGATGACGACCTCCGATGTCATTGGAACTGATGCTGAGAAAAATCAGACCGTCTGCGAATGGAGTCAGCGCAAGGAATCATTGAGAAACCTCCGCGACACCTTGCGTGGTTTACTCGTTCTTCCAACGCGGCCACAACGTTTGGATTCTGTTTTACGTCGGCAGACTGGCGTCGAGACACCGGATGATGTCTTGGAAGATCTCAAACAGTTGGTAGCGCTCGAGGCTATTAAAGAGCGCCTCCACAATTTGTTTCGGCTGATACAGCAACAGGTGCAGGACCGGCGTTCTGGGCGGGTCGTTTCCCCAATAAATACCCACATGGTCTTTCTCGGCAATCCGGGAACGGGAAAGTCGGAAGTCGCACGCCTGGTCGGCCGATACCTTAAGGCGATTGGCTTGCGATCGACGGGAGCGTTCGTTGAAATCTCGCGACGAGACATCACCAGTCAATTCAATAGCGGCGAGTGTATCGAGAAAATGAAAAATGCGATCAACGCTGCCACGGGCGGCGTCCTGTTTGTAGATGAAGCATATCAGCTGGCGGAGAGCGACTGGATGCAGGGAGCACTGGAAACTCTCATGAAGGATATGGAGGATAAGCGTGATGTGCTCACGGTTATTTTCGCAGGCTATCACGATCAGATGCAACGATTGTGGGAACTAAATCCAGGGTTCCGCTCCCGCATTCCGAAGGACAGTGTTATCGATTTTCCTGATTATAAAGGCGGGGAGTTGCTCGAGATGACATTGCGAGAGTTCAATAAGCGAGGTTTGGAATGCGACGCTGACATCCAAGATGACGTTTTGGGCTTTATCGAATCAGAATTGCGGCTCGGCCGGTTTGACAATGGCCGGGGCGTACGCAACCTCGTTGAAGAAGTTGAGCGAAATCGGGCCTTGGCAGGCGGTGGAAAAGTGACTCGAAAAATGATTCCCACTCCACCTCGCTACGATACGGTTCGTGTGCAGGAATTATTGTCCCAACTCGACAAGGAGATGGTTGGAGTAAAAACCCTCAAGGATTTCCTCAGGATGGCTGCGAATCGCGCCGAGACTGCCCAACGACTCAACAGGCCCGTTGATGGCCTGTTTCACTGCCGATTCGTTGGGCCCCCTGGAACCGGCAAGACGACCGCCGCAAGGAAAGTCGGAGAAATCTTCCGAGCAATGGGCTTATTGAGTCGCGGTCATGTCATTGAAATCAATCCGATAGCTGAGCTGGGTTCCCGGTACGTCAGCGAATATGCGCAACGGGTGAAGCAACAGTTCGAACGCGCTCGCGGCGGGGTTCTTTTCATCGACGAGGCATATCAATTGGCTGAACAGGAACAAGGCAGGCAAATCATCAATCAAATTGTCCAGGAACTAACAAACCTCACATTTGCCGATACCGTCTTGGTTTTAGCTGGGTACCGAGAGAGAATGAACGAGCTCCTCACAGCGAATCCTGGCCTGGAGCGCCGAGTGCCAAATGAAATAGTCTTTGAGCCCTTTTCAGTCGAACTCTTGGTCAAGCTCTTTCATCGAAAGATTAATGCAAAGGCCTATGTCATCATGCGGGAAGACAGAGCACAATTTGACCAAGCTCTGTCAGCACAGCTCGAAGGAATGCTCGTCTCACCGACTTTCGGCAATGCGGGAGCTGTCGATGTATTTGCGAATCAGGTGATCGATCGGCAGACCGCGCGAATTAAGCAAAGTCAATGCGTGGAACGCATGCGCTTGCTACCCGAGGATGTGGGTGGAGGCCTGGGTCCACGCGATAGTGACAGTGTTGGCGCCATTTTAGAAGACTTCCAAAAGCAGTTTGTTGGTCTGGAACCAATCAAGCATCGAATTCAAGTGCTCGTTCAGGAAACACGAATCACCAACGCGCTCGGAACTCCCCGGCCGAGAGCGCCCCGCTTGTTATTCCTGGGAAACCCCGGAACCGGCAAAACCACCGCGGCGCGCGAATTTGCAAGGATTCTTCGCGCTCTTGGCTGTACCCCCACCGACCGATTCGTAGAAACTCGCGGAACTGAATTAAAGGCTTCGTATGTGGGCCAGACCAAAGATCGCGTCATCAAGCTGTTTCAGGATGCCCGCGGAGGCTGCCTAATCATCGACGAGGCTTATGCCTTGCGCAGTTCGCATCCAGAGGCTGACCGATTTGATGCAGAAGCCATCGACACCATAGTAGGGCAGGTCACCCTGCCGGAAAATGCCCAAACAATGGTCATTTTATCAGGGTATGCCAAACCGATGCGCGCATTTCTCCAATCGAATCCCGGCCTCTCCAGCAGATTTCCTGAAGCAATCATGTTTCAGAATTACTCGGCGGAAGAATGTCTGATGATTCTTGGGCGCTGGATTGGCAGGATAGAACCGGAGAACTCGCTGCCGCAGGAAGGCTCGGCGACGCAAGCTCTGCTCTCCGCTTTCAACGAAATGCGCCAGGGGCCAGCGTTCGGCAACGCGAGAGATGTTGAAACGATGGCCAGCAAAATCCGCGAAGCACGAAATACTCGACTCGTACCTTTGCCTTTAAAACAAGTTCGTGAGTTTGCGCGTTTCACAGTGGAAGACGTGTTGAACGGAATACAGCTATGGCGAGAGAGTCAAATTCTCCATTAACCAGTGTGCAATCTATTCTCTCGCTGGCTGCAAACCGGCGAGCAGCGTCCCAAGATCTGCCTGCGGCCATACTCGAATTGGCTGCCGCATTGATCCAGGCCGACACTGAAATTAATCGCTCCCAAACGAGCGCTGGGGATCACGGCGCAAAGGATCTGACCGCGATCGTGAACGCTTGGGCCAACGTTTCTGCGCAGCTCATATCAGCCATAGCGCGCCCACTGGGTGAACTCCAAAGCGTTTTCAGTGGCAATTGCTATTCAACCCATCAGCAGAGCGTTTTGGCCGCCGCGGAGCGCCTAGCCCATCAAACAAGGCAATCGAGTGAACTCCTGCAACAGATGAGCAATGAGCTGAAATCCGAGAGCCGCGCCTTGATGCTCCGAGCTGGTGCCGTGGGGCGTTTGAGCCGGGCTCATCAGAAAGAACGGCTTCGTTTGAGCGAGCATTTGCAGAAAGCTCAGGAGCTCGAGGCGGAAATTGCCCAAAAGAAGAGTTCACAGCCTGAAGCGTCCAGAACAGTCGAGATGCTACACGAGCGGCTCCGGTTAGCCACCGCCTCCGAGTCAGAGAGGGAAGAATTTGAGAGGAAGGTGCTGGAGAAGGAGCAGGAGGTGCGTAACCAGGAAGGCCATTTGGAAGAATTGCAAAGACGACAGGATGAAGCTGAACAAAAGCACCGAGAACTGGCCGATCAGATTGCGAGTAAACAGCAACTCATTGAGAACGCTAAGCAACTCATCAGTCAGGCCGAACAATCCGGGGATCTTGAGCTTGTAGGAGTGCTTAAGGAAATGTTCAACCGCGCACAGAGCAAAGGGAATTGAGATGAAATCTACGAGCCTTTTTCGAAGACCTCCTGACGGACAAAATCCGTCTTCGCTTTTCCGACTGGCAGAGACGGCTCAAGCGCAAATCAACGAAGCGATCCGGCTTGGGGACGCCTTCGCAGCAACTCTCTCGGATTCCGGCTCACAACTGATGCAACTCACGGAGTGCGTGGCCAAGCCACTGGGTTCCCTGTTGTCTCAGAATGGCCAAATGAGCAATCGATGGATCGCACTCCACGTTCTGGAGAACTCGGCGGTTCGACGCCGGATGCGGACAGTCATCCTTGATTGGGTGACAACAAAAGGTATTTACCGCGATGTCTCCGATCTCAGCGACGTGACCGGATCTGGAATGGGCGTTCTTCTTGCCGGAGGCTTAGTCCATTCCGGTGAGAGTCCCGCTGCGCTTACAGAGTTCTTGCGCACGTGTCTTCGAGATTCATTCGTCCGAACAGTGTCGCCATCGGACGTAACCGCCGCCGCGATGTTTTTGAGCCCTGAAATCTTGCAGGCACTGAAACCGTATTCCGGAGATGGTCCACTGAACGATCTTATTGTGACCTCCCTTTGGGCGGCGAATATGGATTGCGGATTGGCTTCGGCTGAGTTTCCCGCCGTTGGATTAGCGGACGCATGGGTGGCGGTTCGAGCATTTCGGGGACGCCGCAGGCATTGGGCTCGACGTCGAGGTATAGCGGCGGGGCGGGCTGGTGTCAGGGAGCTTGATGCCTCGCTTCTGAGCGGTGAAGGGCGAATGCCGACAGGATTGGCAGCCATGCTAGTGGAGTGGACTCTCGCAGCGATACGCTCCTGGCCCGATCGAGAACAGCTCGTAGCCGAAGACAGCTCGGAAATCAAAGATAGAGCGCATCAGCTCGTCGCAAAGGCAAAGGACCATCTTAAAAACGGCACAAACGAAGCATTATCGCACTGGCTCGATACGGGAAGCCAGGCTCTTGTCACGACCCCAATAGCCGAACGAAGGCTTCGTCTGATTCAACAATAAATACGGCGTCAGTATCATGGATATTAAAGAACAGGTCACGCAGCTTCCGAAATTCGCCGCCCTACCGCCGGATAGCGTCGAAAAGGAGTTGTCCACATTCTTACCGAGGTCAGATGGAGCGCCATGGATAGAGCACGTCGTACCCGCCGTTGCGAACAGAATCTGCGAGTTGGTCAAAGAGGCGAGCAAAAAGCTTGTCCACCGCGACAAAGAAATCGAAGCAGTTGCGGCTGCTTTTCTAAGCGGCGTATCTTTGTTGCTCCTTGGCGCCCCTGGCACTGGCAAGAGTCGATTGATTCGCGAGGTGGCGCTGCTGTGCGGATTGGGCGTTGGTGCGGGAAAGAATCACTCTGGCGGATACTTCGAGTACCTTCTTACTAATCACACGATGCCGGAGGAACTGTTTGGCGGGCCGGACTTGGAGGCGCTCGCCAAGGGTCTATTTAAACGTATAACCTCGCGAAAACTCCCTGAAGCAGAGATTGCGTTCTTAGATGAAGTCTTCCGAGGTGGCAGCCACATCTTGAATACCCTGCTCACGATCATTAATGAGAAGCATTTCGACAGCGGTGAGGGCACTCGGCACGTTCCATTATTAGGCCTCGTGGGCGCCTCGAACACGACCCCTCAGGATCCGGAGTTGGAGGCGTTCTTGGATCGATTCCCAATTCGGGTTTGGGTCACGTCGATTTTCGATTCAAAAGGACGGCACAATCAATCGGACGATAGGGACGCCGCAGATCTGCTTCACTCTTCTATCAAAAATGAGATGAACCGATTAGCCACTGGTTGGAATCCAGAGCAGGCGGCTTCCGACAGATCTACCAATCGCATCTCATGCACTAACGATTTTCGCTTTGCCCGAGTCTATTTGCTCCGGGCCATGAATGTTGCGCTACATAATTCGAGGCGCTTCCAGCAATTCCAGCGCCTCTTTCGATCAGTCCGCGAGCGAGTTCATCTGTCCGACCGCAGCTTCGCACAGCTCTGGCTTTTTGCCGGCGCGCTTGACTTCATTCGGAAGAAAGATTTCAGGCAGCATTACCCTGTGGCCGACGGTCATCTCGATGTCTTTCGTTATGTCTCGCGCTCTCTACACGACGTGCCGTTTCTTTTGGACAGAGTCGAGCAACACACGCGTGGGCTTCAGCACGCGGGTGACGCGTAGATCGCGGAGCGCTCAATATACTTATTCAAAAGGCTGACTTGTGTCGAAATTCAATTACGTCGCGTTGGATTCCCGCGGCAAAGAAACCAAAGGTTCGCTCAGCGTCGGCAGTCAAGAAGAAGCCATCGCCTGTCTCAAGGAAATGGGCCTCTTTCCAACGAAGGTTATCGAGGCCAACAAGACGAAAAGAAAGCCAGATAAAGGAGCATCTGCTAAACTGGCAGACGGCGAACGAAGACCCAAAACTCGGCTCGGCAACGTTTCGGACGAGAAGAGTGCGTTGGAAGTACTGGCGGAGTACGCGATGTGGACAAGGCCGAAAGGTTGGACCGAATATTGGTTCGCGTGCTTTCTCACGCCGTTATACCTGGAAGGCCTTTTTCTGCCCCCTTTGTTCGCCTATGAGATTTGCTCTGCGGCGGAACGAGGAGAGCGCTGTCGCGGTCTGCACGCCAATGACCGGCAGAATTCGGACCGGTGGCTCGAGTTTAACTACTGGCTTCATGACGTCATCGTCAGATTACCAGCTGAGCGAAGGGCTGCGAAGCTCGCCGCCGACCGTGATATTGCGAAGCGGTGTGCGCGCCTGTTCGCACTGCACTTAATGGGTCAGTTTGATCTCACGGGTATTCGCGATGGAAATCGATTTGAGCCGGAAAAGCTATTGCAATGGGAAGCGAACCGTTTGACTGGAGGCGGGTCCGTACCTGAATTGCTAAATGAGATCTGGAACTTCTATGAGGAGGCCGTCGAGACTGGAGCGCTGCGGAGATACCTTCCGGCGTCCGAACTGCTGAACCTGGCTGCCGGACCAGGAGCCGAAATCGATCCTTTTCTGAGCCGATTACTCGAGCTGGATAACGCTCCTGCCGCAATAACGGAACCACAAATTCGCGGAGTGAACTCGCGCGCGGATAATCCGCGGAAGATCCTATCGCCCGTTGGGGAATTCGCAAAAAGAGATTTGGATCGACTTCCTGATGAGCTCGGGCGACTGGCTCCGATTGAATTGCTCCTTTATCAGATGAGCCGGAAGAACGCGGGCACAGACCGAAAAGTCGAACAGGGTTTCAAAACTCTCTTCCTGATGCGTGTCGCTGACGGACACTTGCTCCAGCGCATGTCACACGACACGCGGCCGGCGCAAATGCAACCGGCAGCTTTGTTTCAAGTCGAGTTCGGCGATGATCCGGAATTACATCAGCTCTCAGACCCACCACACGCCCCGATAATTTCCTGGTATCGTGCTTTGGCGGTTGAGCTAGTGCATCGACTGGCTGCGCTGTCCATACCGTTTCGCTGGTCGGTATCATTTCTCTTTAATTACCAGAATGGAGAGCGGAGTTGCCGGGGCGAGTTCGACATGCGACAGATCGGACCGCTTGCTGCAGGCTCGTACGCCACTCTGAAAGCGCTTGTCGCTGCTTGTCCAAATGCATTTACCGCCGCCTGGCCGCAAATCGCTGATTCAAGAGGCACGACACACGAGCAAATTCAAGAGGTGGATTATTGGATGCGAATCGCTCTGGGGGTTTTCGATACGAGACAGCGTCATTATTTTGCGAAGTCCCCCGTCAGAGCTCTGCACGAGAAATGTGTCAGAGTCGAAAAATCCCGGGATGGGAGTTGGGGGGTCGCGTCTGGCGAAGTCTGTGCCGAGGTCTTGGACCTCAAAGTTAAAGAGCTTGATCAGCGCGACGCCCCGTTGCGCGAAGTGTCGCAAACCATCTTGCTCTCAGCTTTTGGAGCAAACTCAACGGAAGAGACCGCGTCCAATGCAATCAGTGTTTATTGAATTTCCATCCAATTCCACTGCTTTGCTGTTTTTGAAAAGGACATCGCCGCCTTCCATAACTGCAGCGTGGGATCGGCTGAAGCTAATCACTATCTATCCAGCAATGGATTCGGTGGCGTCTGTTTTCCTGGAGACACCCTCCGATTGGCTTGGTAACGATTTTCAAGCGATGGTGCAGCGGTGCGAAGGAACAGTAACCGCAGCCCAACAGCGGGAGATAAAATTTCCAATGCAGGAATTCTTCCGCCATGTCCGCCTTGAACCAAACGACCATACCGAACTAAGTAAGTGTTTCTTGATCGTTCCCCTCTCTGAAAAACGCCAGCACGCGGAAGGACTGATCGCCGCGTTAGCGGAACTAGAGGGGTGGGCGGTCTGGATTCGCATCGTGACGGATCAGCAGGGCGAGAGAGAAACCGACGTTTATGAACTACACACTTTAAGCAACCAGCCTCTGACCGCCCCGTCAGGTCTTCCCGGAGCTCCACTTGTGCTAGCGTCATTAGCTGAAGACATCTTTGTTCCGTCCGGATTTACGCTCCCACTGCTGCCCGCATACCGATTTTTGCTTCCACCGCAGAACCGGGAAACGCTTCATATCTGGTCCTCGGATATCAACGGAGAGCCGAGGTACCAACCACGGAGGAAAGTGGGCGAATCCTTGCAGTCCCTTGCCCGGGTTGTTTTTTTGGATGGTAACAAACTTGCCGCGGAGCGAATCGGCGGGGAGACGGGCAGAGTCCAAGTGCCACTCGAGTTGCGCCCGATGCACAGTCGCCGACCGCTGAAGCGCGCCGAACAGGTGATTTATCGAGTTGAATCGAAAGCGGGGGAATTCGGCCCCGCGCTGCTTCGGATATTGGATCATTGCGAGGCGAGAATTGAAGACTTCACTTACTTCGGCCGTTCGTTGGGCGAAGGGCCGAATGCTACCGTCGAACATTATCTACAGGCGGATGCGCGCCTGGTCGACGAGGATTTTTGGCCTGAGTTGCAGAGGTTTGATTGGCCGCGAACGCTCGCAGAATTGGATATCCCGCTTTTTGTCCCTGCCCATGCCGATATCGTTCCTGATATTGACGGACTGGTCTCGTCCATAGAGGCGGAAGACCCTTTCCTCAGCGCACTGCGAAACGCCGTTGGTCTCGAACCTGGAAATGTGACGAGAGTGGCTATCGTTGAGTCGTCGAATGACCCGAGGCGCTGGCGGGTTCTCCATTTGGAAGAGGGGCGGCCTCTTCAGACCGTCATTTCTCCGATCGTCCAAGCCTTCAATCGCGAGCCGATCCGACGCGCCACGAGTTTTCAGGGAATAAATCTCAACGAAGACAGAGCGATTTACGAAGATCACTGGAATGCCGCAGGCGAGCACGAATCGCGTGAACTTGCAAATGCGACCAAAACGCTATGTCAGGAACTCGTAAGTTTTGCCAAACAAGTTGATGAGGAACTCGGCCATTTGACGCGACGTGTCTCAAACGCTCGTGAAGTGACTGGTCCCATTGTTGATCTTTTGACCGAGTTGCCACGCACACTGCAGGAGTTTGCGAATCGAACAGCCGAGATTCTTGGAGCCGTTGCAGGACCAAGGCAGGAATGGTTTTCGCGGATCGATCAGCGCGAGCACCAGTTAACCCAGATTCAAGAAAACGCCCGAATACTCGCGCAAGACGCGCAACAGCGTGTCGGACAAATGACCAGAGCCGTCGAGGCTGGGACAAACAACTTAAATACAGCGCAACAGTCGCTCCAAACGGCGGAGACTAATCTTAATAATCTAGCGAACGACCTTCCACCCCTCGTTCAGAGCGCAAACGAATCCGCCGCACAGTTGCGAACGGCCATTCAGGGACGCGAAGCACAGTTGCAATCCACCTTGCGCGCGGTCGCGCAGCGGGAGTCCGAACTCGCCGTAGAATCTCAGCGGGTCGATGCTTTTCAGCGCGATGTTGAACAAAGGGAACGACGCGTGCAGGAGTGGACGCGGCAATTAGCGGCTCGGCGGCAGACTTTGGAGAACAGGCTTCGCAGCGCCGAAGAAGAAGCGCGCCGCGCCGAAGCCGAAACTAATCGTTTGGATACGCTGGAGCAGGTCGATATTCCTGCGGCAGAAAGGAGGGCGAGAGCGGCGGACGAGGAGCTTGCTCGTATCTGCGCACGCAAAGTGGAGGAGCGATTCCGCGCGACGTCGAGCAAAGCCCAAGACGCTGAAGAGCGCTTGGAGACCCTCCGCGCCCAGGAAGCAAACTTGATCAGACTTGAAACGAGGTTGACGGAGGACCTTGGCGCAATCCCACGGCTCGAAGCGCGCATAGCAGAGTTGAAAGCCGCGATGCTCGATCAGCGAATAACCGAGGCAGAATGCAAAAAGCAGGCGTTGGCCGCGACTATTGGGAACGTAGAAGCAGCGTGTTTGGCCGCTCGGCAAGCTCAGGCCGCATTACGCGCAGCTGAAGAGGCCCTGACAAAAGTTCGAAGCGACCAAAATTTTCTCGAGATGAAAACGCGACTTGAAACGCTTCATGAACAAATTCAATCAGCAATACAAGAGGCGGACGCCGCCAGGCCGGAAAAGCGCTCGTCGGATATTCAATACAGCTTAATCAAAATCGAGGCTGAAGTAAGAAATATCCGCCATCAACTTGGGATTCGGAGATTCTGGTTCTGGCGGTATTGACATCGATGGCTCGCCTTTTCAGCAAACTATCCTCTGTTGCGCTCGTCGAGAGGCTCGACGAGCAAGTTAACGTACTTACGGATCCCGCGCGGGAACGGGTCGATTCCGCCCGGAGCACAGCGTTGGAGCTGGAGCTCATAACGGGGCTGATGACAAACGAAGCATCGGTCATCCGACACGGAATCGAGCCTGGCTCAGCGCTGGCACGTTTAGCACAAGACACCCGCCACGTTCACGAGAAAGAAGCCGCCCGGCTGCGGCCAATCGTTGAGGAGTTGGCCACCCAAGTGCAGAACTATCGCGCTGCCATTGGTCACCAAGTGCAGCGCGCGCAAGAACATTGTCAAACGGCCCAAGAGCGCATCAACCTGGCCGAACAGTCTGAATCGACGTTAAAAGGGCTCGCTGTTACTTGCGGGGTATTGGCTGCGCGAACGGAAGAAGTCATCAATCAGATCGGGGCTCTCACAGATAGAATGCGAGCTCTCACAAGGAGACAAAGTAGTGGGAAATAGTTCTCGAACGTTTCGTCTGGGGCTTTGCTTTGCCTTGATGCTTCTTGGGTTCGGCGTTATCAACCATGCCGCTTTTCGATTTGAATTCAAGGATTGGGCGGCCACGGACCTCTTGCATGGCGAATCGATCTTTATTGTCGGTTTTATTCTGTTGTCTTTGGCCATCGTTGATCCTCATCGGGCACAAAGCACGGCTGCTGCCGCGCTTCATAGTCTTGCGTTGGGTATTATCATTTGGTGGGTCAAGTTTTTCACCCTCAATGCAGATCTTTACAATCGGAACGATCGCCTCTTCTTGGTTTTGGTGGCGATTACGCTGTCCGTTCCTCTCGCGCGATGGATTCTGGCTCCGATTCTGATTTTTGCGGTCAGTCTTTGTTCTCTCAAGCGTGATCCTCGGGGCGGGAGCGTTCTACGGGTCGCAAGGACTTTGATGCTGACTAGGCAGCAGAATTCCCAAACTGATCGATCACCCACCTCGGGGCTTTTCTGGCATTTTGTTCAATTGTATTCCCGGCATCGAGGCTGGCTGGGCTTTGCCCAGACCCGGTCCTACGCAATCGAACTTGCGCTGCAGCGCTCCGTCGATAAACGAACCGCAGTGTTGCGACGATCCTGTCGCCCCGGCGCGAACGGGGGAAAGCTTGTTTCGGCGGCCAATTCCACGGGACACGCCATGGCGGCTGAGTTGGAGATGGTCAGTATTGTCGCGGAGTTCGGCGTTTCCATTAATGCTGAAGGTCACCCCTGGCTTCACCGCTTCTTAACCGCCTGGGATTTACTGAGACATGCCGAACGGCAAGCGGGTGGTCGGATTGACAGAGCGCGGCATTCGATGCTCGAAATGTTGGAGAGAGTTGCGCCCGGGCAATCCCTGCTTGCGCGAGCCGCGCATGGTCGAAGGCTCAACGAGTTCAGCATGTCTTTGTTGGAGCAAATACAACGGTTGAACAGACCGTCCGCCTCGGAACTGGACCTTGTCGCCGTTCTGCTCCTAACGGATCTCCTCGTCGAAATCGAAAGAGCTCAATGGGCATTAAGCCTTCTCGAGTCTGCAATCGTGGTCAATGCGTCCGGAACGTTTCAGCCATCCATCCAGCGGATACGACACGAGGCGGAGGCGCAAATGCTCAGGCATGAATCGGCGCTCGATTCAGCGGACTCAGCGATTCGCAGGTCGCGGCATGACCGGGGAATGTTACTCGCAGACGCGCCTGAGGTCGAAGTTACGAGGGAAAGTCTCATTCCGTCTCTGCGGAATGTGAAGCCAAAGAACAGCCGTCGAAGCACCCGGAGATTGGAGGGACTGCGGCGCCCCGGCTTTGACAAGACTGCATGCAAGACATGCCTCGTGGGTGCCGTCGCATTGATGGGTGTATGTCTGGCGTTGTACTACACCGCCCAAGTTCCATTAGGCAATGCTTTCAAACCGCTGTTACACCTTCATCGAAAGGATAGTCCGAACGCACACGCGATCACTGCCGCGGAAATGGACCCGACGGACCAAACACTGTTGATGACAACAATGGGCGGAGGTTTGCACCGGGTGAAGCCCACCACGTTTCGACTTCGTCGGACGACGCCGGAATCTGGCGGGCCATCATCTCCGTGGCTCTCTGATCTTGCCGTGTCCAGTAACGGACAAATCGCAGTCGTGACCGAAGCGTGTTCGCCGGAAACGAACCGAATTACGGCCTCTGGTCTGGATGTGCAGATTGCGGGTCAGTGGCACACCCTTATTGGAACCAACGCCGTTCACCCGGTCGATCCCAGCGACATTCGTTTCGTACTTCCACTTGAGAACGACAAATTGCTGATCACCCCGGCGCGAATCATTTTCTATAGTTCCGCGCGTCGCGAACTTCGGGAGGTTCGCCGTTTTAGCGACAACGCGATCACCGCAGCTGCAGCCTCGGCGGACGATGCCCGACAAATCTGGCTGGCCTTTTCAAATGGAGCCGGGAAAGACGCCCAAATCGCGTCACTAATTTTCGATCGACAAGGATCGTACCGGACGAGCGAGATCCATCCTTTCGACCAACGCGTCGAGGAGATCGCCTGTTCGCCGGGAGTCGTGCTGGCAAGAACTGAAGCGAGCAACCTTTATCAACGTAGCTCGACTGGGTGGCGCTTCTGGCTCGACGGGGACACAGCTTTGAATCTCAATCGCGTCCGGCATGTAATTCTGTCGCCGGGTTCACCGCCGGCACTCTGGATGACAGAACTGGATAGCAACGGAGATGTTCAAGCCGTCCGATCAAGAGTGATTCCAGAAAAGGGCGTGCTGCCCCCAGGTCCGTGGCGGAGGCTTGCGTTTTCATCGGATTCCAGCCCTACGAATTCATCAATTCCACTCGCATCTCACTTGCGGCTCTCAGCTCAAGATGCGCCTCCTGCTCCGTGGTTTGATTCGCAACGCAAAATCCATCATTTGTACGTGGCTGGCGTAAACGGAGGAATGTGGCGGCTTTCGACAGATATTGAAAATCCTCGCTCTGCTAAACAAGCGACTATTTCTACTGCGTTTATCGGCACTCCAGGAGAAAGAGTGCTCTCTATCGATATCATGTCCAGTAATATGGTGGTGCTGTTGGAATCCTTAGATCATTCCTACCGACATTTGGGTTTGTCGGAGCTTCCGACAGAAACAGGCCGAGTATTGCTCCACAGTTTCTTGCCGGACCAACAGAATCTGCAAGGAACCAGTATTCTGGCAGCTCGACAAAACGACGAAACCAAGCAGCTGCATTTGGTCCTAAGTAACGGCCGTATGCTCACGTACGATCTTCGGCTTCATGGTCTGATGAGCGGCGCCGGTGCCATTCTAGTGGATTCGAACGATCACCCAATCGACGCCTTACGCACGGCGGATTTGACGGAGGCGGGAATGGTTATCGTGGATCAGCAAGGTCGAGTTTTCAAGGACGATCCTCGAGTTCACTCCCGCAATGATGAGGCGCGGATTGCACTGAATCTGGTCCATCAAGCGCCCCGCCATAAGCCTTCTTCAGCCCTAGAGCCGTTGCGAATAGCGAGTGAACCAGCGGGAGTAGAAGTCTTTTTCGGAACCCCTGGAACTGGAGTCGCATGGCCGTGGCTTGTGAACGACAGACGAAAAACGTCGGGGCCTATCTCCGATCAGCAAAGGATCTCGCTGCTGGAGTGGAACCCACCGACGATTGTTCATCCTCTGCAAATAGGCACGGTGACGAGACTGCAATGGAATGGTTCGGTGGGTTCTTTGATTGCCCTCGATGAGAAGGGGAGTTTGCTTTGGCGCGGTTCAAATGGCTGGAGTGACGTGGAAGCCGGCGATGGGGCGTGGAGCAAACTCTTTGTTGCAGCCGGTGGAGATTTTTTGCTCGGTAATGAGGGCCTATTTCGGGTGGCAGCCAAACAAGAAAGGCCTGTGATTGGTCAGAAGCTGTGGGAAACGCAAACGAATGTGCTGGAGCTTCCGGTGTACGGGGTCGCTGGACTCGCACAGGAGGACGACGCCGTCATAGTCGTTCACGCAGGCGGCTTCGCACAGTACTCGCCAACTCGTAGGAACTGGAAAAGCCTCTTACGCTATCCAAATGAGAACCGTCCAAATCCTGAATTCACATCGTGGGGACTTCTAGGAATAGAGAATTCCAATGGGTTGAGTACGAATCTCTGGGCCTTGAGACGTTACCGGAATGAAATGTTGCAAATATTCGGCGTCAACCGAGCCGGTCTTCACGAACTCGACATTCGTGGAATTTCGCAAGCCGCCGCCGCCGGAGCCAATCTAGGCCTGCTCCTGAATTCCGGCGCGTTCGTCGTAGCAGAGCCCTCAGGAAGAATCACTCAAATCGAAGCAGGCATATCGACCGACGTGGGGAACGGGCGATTCGTGCGGCTCGCCGCTGGAGACACGTTGTACGGGGTGGACGAAAGAGGACGGCTGTTGATTGCCCAGACTAATACGCTGCGATGGTCAGTGACTCCGCAGCAAAAACCGATAAAGGATTTGGCACTGGCCGGCAACGGCTCGCTTTTTCTCCTGACAACGGATAACGAGGTTTTTCTCAGGCAGCCCACCGGTTTATTCACTGAATTAGAGAAGACCGGTGAAACTCTGGAAACGGTCAACCACTACGTGACCACTGCGGCCCCTTCTTCTGGCCGACTGGAAATATTTCGTCCGGATGGCAATTACAGTGGAATTGCAGCTGGTGGTATCGATCCTGATGCGCGCCTCGGAAACCAGCCCACGGCTGCGTTGTGCGATGGCGATACGTTGTACCTGGCTGGACCCGCAGGAGCGGTCGCCAGAGTTCCTCAACAAGTGCGTTGTGTTCCCATCCAAAACAGCCGTAAAATTGATTTTTTTGAGAAGCAGGGCCGACATATCATCGCGTGGAAGAGCGGCGTGCCCGCGCTGCTCGAACCGCGAGAGGGGGAGCGGGAGTTTAGATCGCTTTCATCAGGCATCGCCGATGTCTTGTTGAGCCCTGAAGACGAGTTGTGGATTTCTGCGGGCGAAACGGGCGGTAAGTACATTATACCCTCAGCCGGTGCCAACCATGACCGTCGTCTCTTCAACAGAGAAGTTGAACTGTCTGCGCCAATCGCTGATGCGGCGCCGTTTGATGAACACAGAATTCTATTGCAAGGGCTCGCCCGAGACGTTGTCGAGTATGATACACAGACCCGATCCTTGCGCCGATTAGCGCATGGCAGTGCATATCCGTGGGGATGGAGTTTCGTGAGACTGGGAGGAAGATTGTTCTTACGCGCCAAGAGCAACAATCCTCAGGTTAATTCAATAGTCCGTGTCTCCGGCAATTCTCCCGGCTTGGAACCGATGGAGGAAAGTGCGTTTAGTACTCTGCATTTCTCCGGCGGACTCGCATGGATCAGCGCCGACGGCGTAGTTCACCAGATCAATACTGTCGGCGATCACCAGATTCTAACGGAGCCTTGCGAGCTACAGCGCCGCAACGAATCCGGCGCGGAACTCGAACAGGTTCTCAAATTGGGCGACGATACTATTTGGGGCCTAGCCGGAGGAACGGCCTTCAAGTACAGCATTTCATCCTCAAAGGTAGTCGCGCGGCATACGCAGGTGCAGTCTTTGTTCAAAGCAGGAGATATGGTCGTAGGATTGAAAAATAATCCCAATGGCACTAAGAGCGTCGTGCCGCTCGAAAATGCGTCGTGGCCTGAGCGCGAATTTCAGATGCTAAAGCCAGGGGAAAACGAGGTCATCGGATGGTTAACGCGGGGTGACTTCCGTCTAGTGACACACATTGGGCGACAGTTCAAAGAATGGCAGCAAGCAGTGATCCCCTCGGTGCCCTTGAGGAACGCATCTATGACGTCGCTGGACGGCCAAACCCTTTATCTCCTCGGATCGCAAGGACAAATCCTTTCCTATGACATGACGCAAGGCAGATGGGATCCGATTTTGGCAACCGAAGCTGGATGGCACCAGCTCGGAGTTGTGGGAAACAGCGTAGCGGCCTTACGAGCTGCTAACGATGTTTCGCAAGTAGTATTTCTGACGCCCAGTGCTGGAGTGGCGCGGCAGACGCAGATAAGAGGACAAGCTTGGTTCACGCGCGATGCCGTAGTCGTAATCGACCAGCAGCCTCCGGCCGTTACGCGAATCAGTCTGGATCCAGGAGCTGGCGAAACCACTACATTGGCGAGTTTTGCTCCTGCGTTACCGCGTTTTATTCCGGAACGCACTGCCGTTTTCGAGAACACAAACACGATGGCGTCATTGCTGGTGTTGCAGGAAGCCACTTCGGCCGAAATGAAATCGTACCTCGTGCACACAAACGGTCGGGCACAGGCCCTGAGCGGCGTCCACCTCACCGGTTTTGCGGAGAAGCTCTCGGTCTGCGCCGAGAGCAATGAATTTGTGGTGGTCGATTCTAGTTCACGTCTCCTGCGCATCGACAGACTGAGCGGACTTGTTCGAACCAGTAGCTTCGAGGTTGTCGCAATGGGAATGATAGGATCAAACGTTTGGTATCTCAACAAAAGCGAAGGGACCAACAGTTTTGTCGTGCGTCGGCTATGGGACGATGCAAAAGGTCGGGATTTGCTATCTCTGGAAAACCAGTCACTTCTCGATCGAGTTCAGGAGGCAGTGTTTCACAAGTCAGGGCAGGAGCATGGGCTCGCCATTAAACTCACACCAACAGAAACAAAAACAGAACCGAACCAGGAAACGAAGGAATCACCGGCAACTTCAAATACGTTTTACCTGACGGCAACGAAAAATGCCCTCCAGCTGCGATCATTCAGTTGGACCAATGTCCAGCCGAGTGCCGCAGGGCTGGTGAGGGGAAGGCTCGGGCAGAATGGATCTATCGTCGTTTTGAAACGCCGCATTGACGAGGATGGATGGTTTGCGAGTCAGGCAATCGTTGGATTTGGAACTGGAAAAACCCAAACAGACCGAATTCCCTTGCGAATGCGCGATAATACTGTTCTCATTTATCCCATCGGCGTAACGGTTCAGCCACAATTACACGCCAGCCTCAAGGGCTTTTCCATTAATAACGGCCATCTGAGGCATGTGGAAAGCGGCGCTCTTCTCGGCCCGCCACCTTCCGGAAAAGCGCCATTCTTATGTGATGTCTGGAGCGACATCTATCCGGTGTCAGAATCGGAATTCTACACTCTCGATTCGATAAGCCAAATCTGGTTCTGGAACACGTCTGGAGCTGCGCCGGTACGTAAGCTACTAAAACTCGATCAGCCAAGCCGGACCCCGAAAGCGATTGTTTTGCCCCTGGTCTATGACGGGGCGGCGTACATCCAGGATGCAGCTGAACAAACAATCGGTCGCCTACAGAATGGACAAGTTTTCTCGGTCGCCCAAACGCAAACAACAAAGACCATCGCCCGGCGAGCCGGCAAAGCAGGACCCATTTACTGGCAACCGTCCGGCAGAGCAATTTCCGTGTCATTAGATGCATCCAATGGAAATGGCTCTGTTCGCGTCGGACTGCGATTCACGGACAATGGGTTGAACACGGACCAGCCGTCAGGGTTAAAGGCGTTGCCGGGTGAAATGCAGCCTTGGCTTGATCTCGGCACTACTGAACCTGGGAAGCATCTGGTCTGCCCCGCGATCGCGGATAATGGAAAGCGATTGGCCAGGGCGCGAATCGTAGATGTCTTTCAACCCGCGGTTGCGCAAACTCCTTTTGAAGTCGATCACTTCAGATTTGTCCCGCAAAAGGAAGGCTGGACGGTCGAAGTAGGCGGCCGAACGATTCCTGTTTTAGACGGCGCTTTCGTTATCGACAGGATTCGCCGTAGTGCAACGCTTAAGAACGGCACTGGTGTCGACCTTTATCTCACGACCGGCTTGAGAGGTTTCCTTGTGAAACAGGAGTGGATGTCTGGGATGCATCTCGGAGAACCTCGGCTTGTGCCCATCGCCACTGAACCGCAAGAACTCCGTGCATGGCGGGGTGAGTTGCATGCCCGTTTCGGAACCGACTGGCACGTTCTCAGAAACGAACAGTGGCTCCGATCTCAGCCCGACTGGCGATCTTCCCAAACCAGTGCAAGCTCGAACTGGCGCTTTGATTCACTGAATGCAAAGTTAAGCTGGAAGGGAGACGAAGTCCCGTTCGTGAATCGCGATAGTGGGTTCGCTCTCGCGTCAGATGTTCTTTCCGCAAACCGTTCAGCCGAGGGCAGCCCGATGGTCAGGGCTATCGACCGGACGACTATTGCGTTTCAATCAGCCTTCGGAAATTGGTACTCGTGGAGAGAAGGTGATCTGGTCGCTCGCCGACTGGCAGAATCCTCTGTCCCCACTCCTCCGGATGACAAAATCCACTTGGCCGGATACACCTTGCCGAGCCGCAGTCCGCAACAGGAGAGCACTTATGCGCTAGTTCAGAACGGTGCCGCTCCCATACACCTCCCTCTTCGATTTGAAAACGGAAGAATGCCACATCAACAGATCGAGGCCATCGAATCTTGGGGAGAGGCGGGAATCCTAGCTCGCCTCGGGTCGAATTATGGTTTCGCGCTATTTGGCGTTCAACGAATCCCAAATTGGGCGGCAAGAATTTTCCCGGCGCGACCACCGCCAGCGCAAATCCCCTCGTATGGCATACACAGAGGCGTTCAGTTGCAGCATGAAAAATGGCTCGTATGGAGTGCCCGCGGCAACACCATGGAATTACAGTTGGCCGCCTCAGTGACAGCTCAACGACGCTCCTCGTTAGGAACGCTCGGCGAAAACGGCATACCAATTGACGATCCCATGTTTATCACCCCATTGGAAATAACCGACCGCCACCTTACCTTTAGATTTCAGGCAGCGCTCTGGAAACGCGAATTAACCCCGGAACTTGCAAGCTTCTCAGAAGAGACTGACGCGTCGAAACCCATGACTTATGTGCCTGGGATTGACGAGTCGAGGCGAGTGAGCCTGAAGAAACCCAATACGATCCCGATAGCTGACCCTCTCCTAGGGTCGTTCACCGCCGACGGACTGTTCGACCCGGCACGATCTGCCGCCGCGAGATTGCGGCAAACGGGGACGAACGCCGCTCTTCAATTGCATCAACCTGGTCCATGGCCGATCGATCTGCACATTATTCGACGCCCCGACGGCTGGGACACTCCTTTCAACTCTCCCACCGCAGCCATTTACTGGAATACAAATCTGGTATTGCTCTCTGAAGACAACCATACGGTGGGCGTTTGGAACGGATCGCGGGAGTTGGTCAGTATTTCGAATATGACGGCCCCTTTGGCAACTCTCTGGCGGATCAAAGATCAAGCATACGCACGATCAGCAGACATTCGTGCTATCAATAGATTTCGACTTCAGTTTTCTCCAACAGGCAGCCTGATCGCCGCAAAAGATGAGCCGGTTCATCCGGATGATCCCGAATATACCAATGACTGTTTTGGTCTCCTTCGCACAAGCAATGGCAGTAGTTTTGAGCCTGTTTGGCATGGCATGGGAGAATCCAAGTGGAACAGTCCGACGTCCTGGATAGCTGACGGACTTCCGGGTACCAAAATAGACCGTGCCTTTTGGGTGAGCGCAGGCTCGCTTGCGCTCCAGGATGCCGACGGATTTCGCCATTATCTTGTTAACGCCGAAAGGTTCAGATCCGTTCAACGATCGCCAACTACGGGTGCACAGCAAGTTCTTTTTAGACAATTAGGGCTGCTCAGAGCAGGTGACCCAATAGTTCCGGTGACGCATTTTGATGTCGGCACCAACGAGACTGGCTTAGGGTTTGTTCCGGCTGCATTGGAAGAGGGCCGGAACCTGGGGAGCTGGACACTCAGACAGCGGAGTTTCAATGAAGGTGTCACCGTAGCCGCTGATGTGCAAAACGGCAAACGAACGACTATTGGGGATACCACAGCCAGTTCCATATCACACGGTAGTCTGCTCGTTGAGCAGCCTCAGCGAATATTCCGGTCGAATAAGAAAGCGCTGGTAGTTTTGCCTGCAGGAACACAATCGATCGATAAGAACAGTTCTTTCAACGTTGCAGGTGATACCGTTCGACATTACTTGATGCAACCGGGCTTAAGGCACCTCCGTACGCCCTCCGATGATGAGTACCTCGTCGTGTCAAATTCAGCTGAAGGTGTCCACTTGAGTGCAGACCTGAAAATGACAATAACGCCATCTGATGCCCAACATTATCTCTACCTGGGAGAGAAAGGCGACTGGAGAGTCTATCGGAGGGACCCCGACGGGCTTGTGGTTGAACGGCCAATCCAGAGCAGCCCGGGAGTCGTTGACGTACTGCGCGGATCAGAAATTTTTGTTGGAGGCCAGATGGCTTTCGACAAAGTGCGCGGTGTAACACGCGATCCCCGCAATGGGCAAACACTGCAAGTTTTCACAGTAAGAAGCACAGAAAACATTGCTTCGGAAAACAAAAAGCCGGTTCTAACTCTCGTGAACCAGGAGAAACCGATCCGACGTGCCGACCCATGGAACTATGTGCCACTTCGACGTGTCGGGACTCCAAATCCATCTTGGGTAATTGAATCTGGAACTGAGCGTCTGATACTAAACCACCCCTTGGAGCTTCAACAGTACGGTGGACTTCGAGGCGGACAGCCAGTTGGATTCCACGTCGATCAGCGCATTTGGATAGTTTTTCCAGATCGCGTATATTGGGTAGAATCTGGAGCACGTTGGGCATCGGTTCGGGCTGCCCAACTTCGGATCGTGCGCTAGCTAGCTAGCTAGCACAGCGCGCCTTTCAGATCGCTCACAACTTGGGGCAAACGCGCATACCGGTCGCCCTTGCGTTCGGCGAGGCACCATCTCAAAACATGGACGAGCCGTTTGGCGTCGAGCCGCTCGCCTTCGTAACTAATCCGCGCCTCGAGGTCTGAAGAAAGTACCTGTGCAATCCGATCAATGGGACTATCTGACAATTCAGGCATTCTGGCGATTTGTGCAAAACGGGCCGAACAACCTTGGGAAAAATTTCGCTCTTTGAAGATCTTCTCGGTAGTCTTCTGCAGAAATGACAAGGTCAAGGCCCCGACCAAAAATGCTTGGGAGCTTTCCAGTCCGCCAACGCTGGACGTGAGCAAGTCTCGATGCAACGTATGTTGCTCCGGCAGCAAACCGGTTAACGGAAAGACAGAGGTCGCATCCAGCAATTGAATTATGCGGCTGGGACTCAGTGGATCGAAGACGATAGATTCTGGTCGCACGTCCAGAACACTGATTCCAAGATTGTTTAACGCGACAAGAATATTTGCGACCGCGATACCAACTTCCACGCAGTCCCGCATCAAAAGAGCATCGGGGTTCAATGGCTTGAGGTTTATGTCTTCAAGGATCAGATAAGCGGGTCTGCACGGCTCAGATAGCCCAATCACCGCCGCCCAGTGAATCGAACGATTATCACATAAGATTTGCGCTGCCTTTGCGCGCAATGCCCAGGCTCGTTCTGCCTCGGGAATTTGAGATGACTCTTTGCTGGGAATCAAAATTAAGGCCTTCCTCACTTCATCATCACCTACGAGGCTGTACGCCTCGCAAAGTTCAGTTTCCCAAACGAGACGCGGAATTCGCCACTCGGCGAAGGGATGCTTTCCGCGTTGATCCAGCAGACGATCCCGGATCTCAGTCACGCGGGCTTGCCAGTCCTCCGGCAGGGATTCTGTTTCGTCATCTTGATTAGCAGGGGGGGCATATTCTGAATCCTCGTAGCCAAGAAGCAGCAGCGCAACGGAGGATTCCACCTCATCAAGTGACGGGTAATCCCATCTCCGGAGCTCCCGACCGAAATCACCGTGCGCCTTGATCACGCTTGCTCGAAACAAAGTGCTGTCGGAAGCCGATTGATCGATTTCTTTCAGCGCGAGCACGCTCGCCGGTAGAGGCTCACAGGCGCTCACAAAATCTATGAGCTTGCCAAGGGACGCTCTTCGTCCCTGTTCGAAACATTGGGGATTTTTCGTTTGCAATACAGAGAGGAGGCCGGCGTGAATACGTAGTAGAGCTCGTTCTGTTGTGATTTCGGAATCGGCCATGACGCAAAGTCTGATTAGCGGACGATGAGACTCTATCGGAGGTCATTATGCTGCATTTCGCCACACGCCATCCCATAAATCCTCCCTGTCGCCTCCCGTTGGATTGGCAGCATTCTGTGCGGATTTAAACACAAGTGCATCATCGTTTGCCGTGCTTTTTCGCATTTTTCCAACCCGCCTTGTATTCTTTTTCGCGACCCGACGGGGGAGAGTAAGTTGGGTGGAAGAACTCCGTTATTGGATTCATATTCGCCAGACCACCTGATTTTGCGTAGTCTTTTTGACCCTTGGAATGCGCGTCTCTTTCTTTAATAAGCGTTTCTTTTCTCTTATAGCCGTCGAATATGCCGAGCCAAAATGGCCACCAAGACTTCGTACGTTATTCCTCAATCGAAAGCTCGAAACTAATTGCGATATGCACAATCCGTCTAAAGACACGACTATGCTGCTCCGCGTAAACCGTTTGGGCAAGGACTTTCGAAGATCAACGGGCAGGCGGGCAGGCAAAGATGCACGGATCGCCACACCACTTCGTTCAGCACACCCTCGTTCCGCCCCTTTGCGTCTTGGCTCCAACCTGCCCCGTCAAGCCACTTTAGGCGACACCGAAAAGCATTGTCGGGGGCTTTGCTGTGCAATCAGGCCTCGCGCCGTTCGGCGACGGTGCGCAGGCCGGGACCGAGTGCGCGAAGGAGGTTTTCCAGACGCAGAGTGGCTTCGGCCATTCCATCCAGCATTTCATCGAGCGAGCAAAGCCGCCCGCCGCCCCGCTTGAGAGCGCGGGTGCCGTCGAGACGGTCGTGCAGCAGGTTAGCCATGACGCGGTGGAGGAAGCGTACGGCGGTCGCTCTCGCGTTTGGGCAGGGCTGGAGCTTCCAATGTGGCAGAACGGTCTCTTGTGCGAGGTCGTCCATGTCGAGCCCGGCGGCGGTGCATTCAGAATGAAATCGCATGGCCATGGTACGAAGGAAGGTAGGACATTTCGCTCGCAAGGCATCTCGTGCATGAGGCCGAACATACACGGGGAATTCCAAGTTTTGGAGCAAAGAATCAGTTCGCATCGATCGCATTGCCGAACCGTGTCGTGGCCGCTTGCTTTCTGAACTTTGGGAACATCGCGTGAACATAGAACGGAAACGGGAGCGCCACTTGCACGCGAGCGACAGCAAATCAGAGAACTGCTCCCTCTCTTCCGCTGGGCAATAATCAGAATTTCTAAATTTCGAAAAATTTCGACGCGCTGACGCGCTGATGATTTTTTGTTGACCGCGCTCGCGAACTGTGTCCTCAGCTTGTACAGAGTAGGACGTCAAGGAGGATGCGTTCTGACCGCGCTTGAACTGGCGCAACGCCTGTAGCGCCAGCCACAGTTCATCGGACTGTTCGCGATCCAGACACCCCCCTCGACCCGCTCGAACATGAATTGTATGCGCGCTGATGAACTGCGGAAATTGATTGTCGATTACCTGACCGTCAACGCTCCCAACGGCTGTGTCTTGGCGATTCTTTCGCTGAGCACCGTCAAGGACATGGTTACGATTGGCCTGGGGATCATCAGCGCCATCTGCACGATCCTGCTCACGTGGCACCGACTCAAAACCAAACCCAAAACCCCTCCTGCCTCCGACGAAGATTGATCATGAACCTTTCCATTCCGACTCAAATGAAAACCAAACTGTTTGCGTTCACTCTGCTCTGCTCGTTGACCGCCGGTTGCGGCACGATGAAAAACCTCACCCAGCCTTTCGTCCGCACGGAAAAGGTCGAGCAGGTCGTGACCACGCTTCCGGCGCAGACCAATCACGTTGGAGACGACGAGCAAATCACGATCTTCGCCATGCGCGCTGACGCCAAACGGGAATGTCAAGATGGCGGACTCCACCCTTCTTAATCGACGGCAAGCCGTCACGAGCTGACTTCGGGGAATAATGATTCGGTTCATCGATGCGCCATGTGAAGCGCTATCGGTTCCGTAGTGGCGTTAGAGGTGATGTGAGGAAGATCTGATCACGTTCGCTTCTGGACCGTAAGCGGTTTTAGAGGTGGGTGGAGACAAATCTCGCAGGAGCGGAGTATGG
>Ga0194132_10004158_pt1 | contig 24929 bp, 19 predicted proteins | sample TA2KigOf80mmetaG_FD_148612 | JGI IMG/M metagenome (GOLD analysis project Ga0194132, IMG submission 148612) | Freshwater microbial communities from Lake Tanganyika, Tanzania - TA2015054 Kigoma Offshore 80m | ecosystem: Environmental > Aquatic > Freshwater > Lake | place: Tanzania: Lake... | reverse complement strand
TGCGCGTGTCGGCGACCGTTCGTTCCCAGTCCGTGAGGAAACGATTTTGCGCGGTCAAACTCTCAAAGGTTCGTCCTTTGAGTCCGTTGTTCTGCGCGTATTTGACCGCCGCTTCGACCTTGCCTTTGGCGTCGGGTGCGAACTGCACCCCGTTCGGACAAAGCAAAGCAATACTTCACGGTTATCCACCCGTTTCATCCCTGGCTCGGTCGGCGCTTTGAGTTGATCGATCGGCGGCGGCGCTGGGGCCAGTGGCGGGTGTATTACCTCACCGAGTACGGCCATACGGCCTATCTGCCGGCCTCTTGGACCGATGTCAGCTCCCCAGATCCATTTGTGCAGCAGTCTCAAGGACGAGCGATGGCGCGCGTCGAGGATTTGTTGGAACTGGTGAAAATGACCCAAAGTTCTGTAAAGACAATTAAGCCGCATATGTAAATGTAATTAAGCCGCGATTCAATGAGATGGAGAGCCAATAAGCCCCATGGAAAGCCGATATTTCGCAGAATATACCGCTATATGATGAGCGCATTCGACTTGACACCACTACGGGTGGAGCTACTGTGCGGCATAAATAGATTTACAATCATGTCGCCCCAACCCGATCCTTCGGCCAAAGCCCAAGCCTTGAAGGCAGCCGGAGTATTTAATCCTCGCGCCGACCGAGTCCGCCATCCGCTGTTTGAGCGCTCGGAGTTCTTTGATCCTCAAGACCTGCCCCAACTGAAGTACGAAGCGCTGCGCGCGCTCCAAGCCGACGATTATTCCATGACGCGAGCCGCCGCGGAGTTCGGGCTCTCTCGCCCCACGCTCTACCAGGCTCAAGACCAGTTTGCCCATCAAGGCTTGGAAGGATTGCTCGCGCGCAAGCGAGGGCCAAAGAAGCCTCACAAATTAACCCCAGAGGTGTGTCAGTACCTCCAGGAACTTACGGCTTCAGAACCCCAGATGAGCGCGCGGGAACTGGTCCGTCACCTGCGTCGGAAGTTCAAACTCAAAATCCATCCGCGGACCCTGGAGAAAGCCTTGAAACCCAAGGCAAAAAGGGGGCGCCCGACGTCGCCATGAATTTGCCTCCGACCCCATCGAACCTCTGGACCGAGCGTTACGAATCGCTCCGGCGGCACTTCCTCGGTGACCGCCCATTACTGGGCGCCGATGGCCTGGGACTGACTCTGTTGCTCCACAAGGGCGTGGCCGGCTGGATGCGCGCTTGGCACAACGGCGCGGCCCTGGAGCCTGAGCCGACTCCTTCCTCCGAACTGTGGAACCCGCCGGTGGCCCCCGTTTGGCAACAGGAACTCACCCGGCTGATCGCGCACATGACCGTGCAACAGCTTGGTCCGACCCAACCGTTATGAACGCCGAATCCAAAGTCACGGCCGAGCATCTCCAGCGAGCCGCTTATCTCTACATTCGCCAATCGACGCTACGCCAAGTCCTGGAAAACACCGAGAGCACCCAACGTCAATACGCCTTGCGTCGCCGGGCCATTGCGTTGGGCTGGCCTGAGGAACGGCTCATCGTCATCGATCACGATCAAGGCCAGAGCGGCGATTCAGCTCGTGATCGCGAAGGCTTTCAACGGCTGGTCGCCGAGGTCGGCCTGGGCAAAGCGGGCATCGTGATGGGCTTGGAGGTTTCGCGTCTGGCTCGCAACTGTGCCGACTGGCATCGACTATTGGAGATCTGCGCCCTCACTCACACCCTGATCTTGGATGAGGATGGTTTGTATGATCCGGCGCATTACAACGACCGGCTTCTCTTGGGGCTCAAGGGCACGATGAGCGAAGCCGAACTGCACGTGCTCAAAGCCCGACTGGTGGGCGGAGTGCTGAGCAAGGCTCAGCGGGCCGAGCTGAAGATGCCCCTGCCGGTCGGATTGGTTTACGACGAGAACGACCGCGTCATCCTGGATCCGGATCAACAGGTCCAACAAAGTTTGCGCGTGTTCTTTGCCACGTTTGAGCGCACTGGATCAGCCTGGGCCACCGTTCGGACTTTTCGCCGGGAGGGCCTGAAGTTTCCCAAGCGCGGCCAGGCCGGCAGCGGTGAGATTGCCTGGCAGGCACTCTCTCATTGTGTCGCCTTGGACACGTTGCACAACCCCCGATATGCCGGTGCGTTCTGCTTCGGGCGAACGCGCACGTGGAAGGATGTGGAGGGCAAATGTCATTGCCAGGAGTTGCCCCGAGACCAGTGGCGTTTCCTGAAGCAGGAGGCGCATCCCGGGTACATCACCTGGGAGCAGTTCCTGGCCAACGAGCAGCGCCTGCTCCAGAACCAGCAAGCCCATGGCGGGGGCGAACGCAAAGCGGGACCCGCGCGCGAGGGACCGGCTCTGCTGCAAGGCCTGGCCCTTTGCGGCAAGTGCGGTCGAACGATGACCATTCGCTATCACCAGCGCGGCGGCCGACTCACTCCGGATTACGTTTGCGAAAAAGACTGCGTCGAACATGCGGAGGAGGTCTGCCAGAGAATCCCGGGCGGGGGACTGGATGAAGCGGTCGGAGCGTTGCTCGTCCAGAGCGTGACGCCCTTGGCCTTGGAAGTGGCCCTCCAGGTCCAGAGCGAAATCCAGGCGCGTTTGGCCGAAGCCGATCGCCTGCGTCAGCAGCAATTGCAGCGCGCTCAGTACGAAGCGGACCGAGCGCGCTTGCGGTATATGCGGGTGGATCCGAACAACCGTCTGGTCGCCGATACCCTGGAAGCTCAGTGGAACGAGAAGCTCCGCTGGCTGGCTCAAGTCAAAGAGGAATGCCAACGGCAGCGCCAGTTGGACTCCGCCCAACTCAGTGAAGAGCAAAAGGCCCAGATTCGAGCCTTGGCTTCAGAGTTTCCGCGCCTGTGGAAAGACCCAAAAACTCCGGACCGGGATCGCAAACGGATGGCGCGTTTGCTCCTGGAGGATGTCACCCTCCAGCGCGAACAACAGGAGATTGCGGCGCAACTCCGGTTCAAAGGCGGGGCCACGCGGGCCCTGCGGTTGCCTTTTCCTAAATCGGCTTGGGCTTTGCGAAAGACTAAGCCGGAAATCGTCGCGGAGATCGACCGGCTCCTGGACGATTATTGCGAGGGAGAAATCGCTCATCTGCTCAATGAAAAGGGCTGGCGGTCCAGTGGCGGGGCCACTTTCACTTTCCATATCGTCGACCGTCTTCGATGGACCTACCGACTCAAGAGCCGCTATGAACGACTGCGGGAAAGAGGTCTGTTGACGGCGCGCGAAGTCGCGCAGATCGTTGGCGGCGCAGCCAGTCAAATCAAGGCCTGGCGGCACCGTGGGGTTCTGACCGGAACTCGCTACAATGAAAAGAGCGAGTACCTTTACCCACGCCCGACACCGGCTGTGATCGCGGAGATTCGTCGCCGGCGCGGTCTCCGCGGAAAGAAACCGCAGAAAATTGACAATGCTGTTCAATCATCACCATGAGGCGCAGTATGAAACCTACTCCTTATGCCGTGGCATGGCCGGTTTGGTCGGCAAAATCACCGTGCCGTAATGCTCGCAAAAGCTCACCACCTTGGGATTGAGTTCGGGCTCAAACCAATCGCACCGCTTGACCGCCGCTCGCAAATTGTCGATCACCAAAGTTGCAGGCACTCCCCCAAAGGCGCGGAAGCTATTCTCTAAAGCCCGAATGAAACTCTCGGTCGATTGCTGCCACACCGCTTCGCTGTAGCCCTTGCGCGAATGACTCAAGACGACGCGAAACAAATGGGGACGCCGGCGCTTGCCCTCTTCGATCACCCAGGCTCCCTGGCCAAAATCCACCTGAGCTTCCTGCCCGGGTTCGCATTCCATTCGTCGGAACGGAAGATCGGCCGCCGGACCCTGCGAACGCGCAAACCGTTTGACCGCCTGATAACTGCCGGTGAACTGATGCTCAGCCACCAGATCCTGGTAAATCCGCTGTGCCGAGAGTCCCTTTTCCAAAGCCGCGCCGATCTGGGCAGCGAAAGCCTCACACACGCTTTTGCGGCCGGGTTTGCTCCGGGAGCCGAGGGTCGAAATCGTGGCCGCTTTTGCGCCCTCAGTCCCTTCAGACCCGGCGGTCGAAATGGCTGCATTTGAAGAGAAGTCCTGGGTCGAGCCGGGGGTCGAAATGGCCGCTTTTGAAATCGCTGCCTTCAAACACCGCCGGACCGTTCCGCGATCCACGCCCAGTTCGCGCGCGATGCGGCGGCGCGACCAACCACGTTCAGCCAGAGTTCTTATCGATTGTTGCAGATTCACTTTGAGTCGATTCATCACTTCGATCTGCGGCTAACGCCGCATTCAAAGCAATGAATCCAGTCACCTCAAAGTGGCTGCATTTGATTCGACCCTCCCTGGCTGCTTTTGACCGTCCGCTGACATGCCTCGGGCGCTTAACCGCACCGACGGCAGAGTCAATGACGGCCCTGTCTGTCCTGCGAGGTCCGTTCCGTTTTTGTGCCACTGATAAGTCAACGTCAGTGAGGCGCTAGTCGCGCCCGAAATGTTGGCGGAATTCTTCTTCCACTGAAAAGTTAGCGGAGGCGTGCCTGTGACCGCCACGGTGAAAGTGGTGACGCTCCCAAGCATGACGTTTGTGCTTTGGGGCTGGACCGTGATGACCGGCAGCGAGGCTGGACTGTTCACCGTCAGTAGTGCTGGAAGGCTCGTGACAGAGCCGGCGACATTGCTGACGACGACGCTGTACGAGCCCGCTTGAGACGCCGTGACACCGTTCAAAACCAAAGTCGCACTTAAAGCTCCTGGGATCGCCACTCCATTTCGTTGCCATTGGAAGCTGAGAGGTGGAGTGCCGTTGGCTGAAACCGCAAAGGAGGCGAAAGCTCCGGCTGTCACTGTTTGGCTTTGCGGTTGAATGACTATGCTCGGCGGCACGACCACGGTCAGAGTGGCCGCCGCGCTTGTCACCGAGCCTGCGGCGTTGCTGACAACGACTGAATAACTCCCTGCGTCGCCTGCCCGGACGTTATTTATCGTCAGATTGGCACTTGTCGCCCCGCTCAGACGGACGCCATTTGCTAGATTGCTGCCGTCCTTCCGCCACTGATAGACAAGAGCCGTCCCTGTGGCGTTGATGCTGAATGTGACTGTTGAACCAGCGTTGACAACCCTGCTGAGTGGTCGATCGATGATCGCGGGGGGCGTCGGTTTGACGAGCGCGAAGAGTCCGGTCTGGTAGGCACCGGCACCGACCGAGAGCACAAAGTATGTGCCTGCCGAGTCGGAACTGAAGCTCAACTGCGCCTGACTAATGCCTGTAACCGAATCGTTGAGTCTGACGATCGCCGTACTCGGAGAAGTTCGGGTGTAGGTGTAAGTTCCGCGGCCATTCGATACACCCGAAAATCCAGAAATTGTGTAATCCGGGCCGGACGCACTGACCTCCAATCTGAAACTGCCGCGGTCTGCAAATGGAAATGTCCCACTCGTTATGACAACGTCGAACAAGCCTCCCGCGATGGATAGTGGTGCGTTTCCCGCGTACATAAGAAATGTTCCGCGCTGAGATACTCCAGGGAGAAGCGGCGAGCTGATAAAGAGGGAACCGGAGTTCACTGAAGTGAAGGTGACCGCTGCACTGAAACCAACCCCCACTGAAGAATCAGTGAAACTGAGAGTCGCAGAAGCCGCTCCTGTTTTTGAGTAACTGTAAACGCCGAAGCTGTTCGCGGTGTCGCCGCTAATTCAGATGACAACGTAGGATTGGTCGATTCCGGAGGGAAGAAACCGATACGAACCTTGCGAAGCGAAAACTGGTGGCGTTCCACTTGTGATGGTCACCTCGAAAGTGCGGCCTGCGATCGAATCCGGCGCCAGGGCGCGGGACATTTCGGAGGAAGAACACGCGCTGTGGAGATAGCCGCAAGCCCCGGCGCGGAGCATCGCCAGAATCGCCGCCCGGTCATCCGGGCCATTGAAGCCAACTATTTTTGACTTCGGCGCGGCCTCCAGCAGAGCTTTGGTCACACTGGCCGCATCGGAAGCCCGCATGCGGAGATTCACCAGGGCGGCCAGGTTGATCTCCTGATCATCGACAAGCAAAAGCTCGTGCCGCGCGCCGTTTCTTGCTGTCAGAGTTGGAAATTAACTCCGAGAATGCAAGCGGAATTTCCGGTCCCTGGGTAACCCCTCAGTTAAGGCGTTAAGGTGGGAGAGGCTCCCGCCGAGCCAATACGATCGAAGAGAGAAGCTCCGCAGGAGCGTCGCTCCACCGTCGTTGACTGAGGGGTTAGTCCGAGGTTACCGGTCTTCTCCGTGACCAGCACTCCCTGAAACGGCGAGCCAACTCCAGCCGCTCAAGAAGCTGATTCCACCGAAGGGCGTCGCCGCGCCGAGCCAGCGCGCATTGGACGCGGCCATAACATACAGACTCCCGCTGAACAGAACGATCCCGATCAGGAAGCAAACCCATGGCCCTTTTCGGAACGGCGCGCGCTGCGTCAGAAGAAACATCGCGAGGGCATGAATGAAATGGTAAAGGACCGCCTTCTCCCAGATCTCCGCGGTGCCGAATTGAGCCAGGGTCTGCGACAATCCGTGCGCGCCGAAGGCCCCGAGCGCGACCCCGAGCAAACCCAGCACGGCGGCAATTCTCTCTGCAAGCGCACGGTTCAGCGCGGTTCGATTCATGCCGCGCTTGTAGCAACTGTGGCCGGCTAACCACAAGCTTTTCCGCCTGACGCCGCAACTCTTCCTATGAACCTCTCGGTAGGGCGAGCCTGTCCCCAGCGAGCCGATCGGACGTGTTCCAAGCACGTGGAGCGGCTCGCCGGGACGGACTCGCCCTACCGCGCTCCTTTCACTACCCTGCACGACTCTATTTTGGTGAGGCGCCGCCAAAATTGGACGAGTCGCCGTGTCTTGAAAAAAATGAGCGGAAGGACCATGCTTAGACTGGTTTCCTGGGCATTTTAGGTTGGACCGAGGGAACCGCACGACACATGAACTCAAATCTGAAACTCGCGGTCTTGGCCCTCTGTGGCGGCGCAGATAGTGGCGCGGCAGCTCCTGGCGACCCTGATCAATTGGAACTGATCATTTGCGACGTCGGAGCGCTGCAAGCCGTCGCTGCGGATCACACTCGGACGCCGGTCGCGCTCCCGCACCAGCGGCCCAACCGAATCGTGCGAGCCTCGCGGACCTTCATGGACTGGCGAGACAACCAGACCGTGGCTGAGGAACTGGCCGAGCGCTATCACGGAACGCTTCAGGAAACGCTCGAGCCATTTTATTGCGTCGCGGCCTTTCCCTTGATGATGGCCGAACGCATCCTTCCGGAATACTTTCTCAAACCGATGGACCGCGCCGTGGCGGCTGCCGTCGCGGCATAAGTTGTCCTCAAAATTCTGTTCCTCTGGAGAACTTCTCCCAAGCCATGAACCGGTAAGGCGAGTCCCTGCGTCGTTCGGAGCGTTTGTTTTCTGAGTTGCGATCGATTGAAAACCGGCTGCGCGGCAACGCAGCCCTGCCGTTGTTCATGGAAAGTCTCGCCCCACTCATTTCAACGCTGCTCGAAAGTTCAAATGCCGGCGGTCGATGCGCGATTGCGTTGGACAGCCGCCGCCGAGAACTATAGAAGGACGCGCAAACCCAAGCGGACTTACCGCAACGGGGACCAAGCTGGGTGCACGGCAAACTTTATGAAAACGAGCAGCGTCATTTGGCAGGCGGTGTTGATTTTCGAGGTGGCAGGCACCTTGATCTCCAGGGGCTCGGAGGTGTCGTCCATTGCTGCCACGAACACGGCCGACGTCTCGACTTGGCTGTCGCGGCCTTTGGCGATGGAGGACGCGCTGAATCTGGCCCTTCGACAAAACAGCGCGATTCTCAAAGGCAAAACGGACCTCGAGGCGGCCCACGGTGTGGTGGTTCAGACGCGCGCTGTCGCTATTCCCAAGGTTCGCGGCACGAGCGGCTACGTCTTCGATGATGCCGTGGAAAAATTCCCCTTCGCCGCGCCTGGACTCCCGCCGGACGCGATCAATCCAGGCGCCCACCGATGGAGTGGCGTCATTCGCATCGAGCAAACGATTTACGAAGGCGGCCGCATTCGCTCGGCGCTTCGGACCGCCCGGCTGACCAAAGAACAGGCGCTGCTGCAATACCAGGGAGTCGTTGCGGACACCCTGCTCGAAGTGCGCGTGGCCTACTACGATATCCTGCTCGCGGCGCAGCAGATCGTCGTGCAAGAGGCGTCCCTGGCTTTGCTCCGGAAGGAATTGGAAGACGCCACGCGCCGGTTTGACGCCGGGACCGTGCCGCGCTTCAACGTCCTCCGAGCCGAAGTCGAAGTCGCGAATGCCAAACCCAGGCTCATCCGCGCCAGGAACGTCCACCGCATCGCCAAGAACAATCTCGTGAATCTGCTCGGCTTCCGCGTGCCGGCCGAGATCTGGGAGGACCTCCCGATGACGCTCACCGACTCGCTCGAGACCGGGCCTTATGAGGCCGATTTGCCATCCGCCATCGCGCAGGCCCTGCAACGACGTCCGGAACTGGGCGCCCTGCAGAAGGCCGAGCGCCTCCGCAAAGAGAATATCATGACGGCGAGGAGCGTCCGCAAACCCACGATCGGGCTCTTTGGCGGGTACGGCGCTCGCAATTCGAGTTTTGGCGATGATTTTTTCAAGGAGGTCTCCGGATGGACGGCCGGAGTCCAACTGAACTGGGAGCTTTTCGATGGCTTCCTCACCAAGGGCAAAGTCCAGCAAGCTACGGCGCTCCACGAGCGCGCCCGGGTTGACCTGGACGACGCCACGCGCCGCATCGAACTCGAAGTGCGCACGGCTTACTCGAATTTCTTGGAGGCCAAAGAAGTGCTCGAATCGCAGAAGAAAGTTCAGGAGCAAGCGGAAGAAGCGTTGCGCCTGGCCACGGTGCGGAGCGAAGCCGGAACCGGCACGCAACTCGACCTGCTGAATGCGCAGACCGCCCTAACAGAGGTCCGGGCGACGCGCATTCAAGCCCTACGCGATTATGCGGTCACGCGCGCGCGGCTGGATCGCGCCACCGGGCAAAGTCTCCCACAGCCCGGCGCGCCGCGTTAGACCAACTTGGTTTTGATCATCAGTCAGGATCGCGCGGTGGGGGCGGCACTTGACCGTTCCGGGCTTCGTCCAGTTCCTTCCGGAACTGTGGATCATCCCATTCCTTCAGCGCTTCGGTGGCAAAGTGATCAGCCTCGGTCTGGCGATTGTTGAGCGCCAAAATCGCCAGGAGCATGGCTGTGTCGTGACGAAACATGATCTTGGTGAACTCCAGTGGCTGTGTCGAACATTCCGCTGCAAGACGAATGCAAAAATAACTTCCGGTTTTGGCGGGAGCCCCGCCTGGCCGGATGCAAGGCGCGAGGAGGGAGCATCCCCGTTTTGGGGCTGTGACCGACGAGCAATGCCACAGCCGGCCAGGCGCCGCCCCGCCCCGGAGGGCTGGGGCGATTTCGCTTTCTGGCTTCGTTTCTCCTCAGTCGCAGAGCCCTGGCTATGCTCCTTCGTCGTGCCTCGCCAGAAAGTGAAATCGCCTCCAGCAAAACCGGAATTTATTTTTGCACAGACCCTTAACTGAAGGTTACCTTCCGTTCCGACGTTCTGACTTTGCACTTGAATCGAGCCGTGAAAACACCAAGAGTCCCGGCACTATGAAACATATTTCGCGCGCTTTGATTCTGGCTGCTTTCGTTGCCTGCGGCACGTTCTCCCTCCGCTCCGACGACCTGAGCAAACTGGAGGGCAAATGGTCCGTCAAGAAAACGAACAGTGAGGGGCTGACCTTCACCCAGGTCCTGGAAATCAAGAAGGACAAGTTCAAGTTCCGGCTCGTCGGCGCAGACAAGCAGACCCACCTCTATGCCGAAGGCGACATCAAGCTCTCCAAGCTGGGCCCGTTCAGCGCGATTAAATTCTTCAACATCAAAGGCGGCACGTCCGCGGATCAACTGGACCCGGTCGATGACGACCGCGATATCATCTATATGCTGGAGGACAACGTCTGGACGATCGCGGCGAATTTCGACAAGGCCCACGACGGCCAAAAGCCCTCCGCCGACGCTTACACGCGGGAAGGCAAGTAAGTGTCCGCAGCCCGGCTAGTCGCAACCAGCCTGGCATTCGCTGTCGCGATTGCGCTCTCGAATGCTGGTCGCGCCCAGGTCTTCATCAGCGAGATCATGTATCATCCGGTGGAGGAGCCGGCCTTCAACCCGGATGGAACCCCCGTGATGGATCTCTACGAGGAGGTGCATGAGTTTGTCGAGTTGCACAATCCGGGAGCGAACCCGATCTCGCTGGCGGGCTGGAAACTGGCGGGTGGAATCGAGTTTACCTTCCCGCCCTTCTCGATCGTTCAGCCCGGACAATTCCTGGTTGTCGCCAAAGATAGGACGCGCCTGGCCGCGGTGGCCGTGTACTCGCTTCGCGAAAGCGATCTTTTGGGTCCGTACACAGGACAACTCAGCAATCAGGGCGAGACGATTCGCCTGCTGAACGCCGAGGCCGAAACCGTGGATTCCGTGAGTTACTCGGCGGAATTTCCCTGGCCCGTGGCGGCCGACGCGCTGGGCGCCGACGAAGAATGGACCGGGATCAATCCGCTCGATTACCAGTATCGCGGCCGATCCCTGGAACGCGTGAGTTTCAGCGCGCCCTCGAATGATCCGGCCAACTGGGTCGCGTCGCCGCTGCCCGGCAATCCCAGTCCGGGCCAGCCCAACGCGGCCGGGCCGTATCTCAAACCGGTTGTGGTGCAGCTTCACGTCGCGCAAGCGGCGGATGGCCAGCGCTTGATCCGCCGCAGCCAGCCGGTCCGGATCGATTGCGCTTTTTCGTCCTCAGCGCTGTCCAACGTTCGCCTCGAATACTTCGTGGACAACATCGAGCTCACGAACGAGACGCCGGCGCTGGTTTCGATGTGGCCGGTGGGACAGGCGAATTCAACGTGGTTCACGGCGGACTTGCCGGGGTTGCCCGATCGCAGTTTGGTTCGGTATCGGATTCGCGCCGACCGTGGCGACGGCGATGAAATCGTGTTGCCGCGCGCGGATGATCCCTTCAAATGGCGCGCCTATTTTGTGACGCCGCCGCGCAACTCCACGAACGCGGTCTATGATGTGTTCATCTCCGCGAAAAGCTTGCGAACGCTCCAGACCAACATCACGCAGAACCCGCGGCGCGTCACCTTGCCGGATCCTCCGGGCCGGCCGCGCCAATCGTGGAACGCGACCGAGCCGGCGGTCTTCGTCCATGACGGCATGGTCCAGGATATTCAAATGCGGCACCACGGCAGCCGCTACCGCCGTGATGTCAACCGCCGCTCTTACAAATTCAAATTCCCGAAATACGCTCCTTTCAACAATCAGAGCGCCTTTTTCGTCACAGACAAAGATTACCAGACCGAGGCGGGCCACGCTTTGTTTCGGGCTGCAGGGATTCCGACGTCGCTCACGCGTTGGGTGGACCTTTACCTGAACAACGGCGCGCGGTTGCTGCGCCTGGAGCAGGAGGAGAACGATGACCGGATGCTGGAGCGCGTTCAGGAGGAACAGGAGCGTTTGCGCCCCGGTTCCATCGGCTTTGAGGTCGGCGAGATTTACAAGTGCGTGGGCACCGCCGAAGGGCCTTACGGCGACGGCAACGGGCGCCAACTGGCGGCGCGCTCGCCCTGGTGGACCGCGTTGCAGCGCTACGAATGGACCTTCGCCCTCCAGGACCACGGCTGGCGCGGCCACACGCAGTTCAAGGAAATGATCGATAAAATGTGGGCGGCGCGCGGCTCAGTCAGCACGGTCAACACCAACGCGCTCCGGGCTTACTTCGAGAAATGCTGGGACGTGGACCGCGAGCTGACCTATTTGAGCACGATCAACTGGATGGTTCCGTGGGATGATGTCTTTCACAACTATTTCCTCTGGCAGCAGCGCAACGGCAAATGGTCCCAGCTCCCGTGGGACTTCGACAACTTGATGAACGGCCAATCAGCGAGCACGTCGATTTTCACCGCCTCCCCCAACGCCGGACCGAATTATTTCAAAGACAGTTTCATCCGGGTGTTCCGGGAAGAATTCCGCCGGCGCGCGTGGCTGTTCAACAACACCGTGTTGCACCCGGACAACATCGCGGCGCTCCGGCTGCACTCGTCCATTCGCTCGTGGTCCTCGAACCGGTTCCGTTCCGTGAACACGCAGCTTGGCCTGGGGGTTTTTGAAAGGCCGCTCAAGCCGGTCAATCTGGCGCCCGCTCCGGGCGCGTCCGTCTCGCCTTTCGTGATCCTGGAATCTTCGGCCTACAAATACTCCACCAATCCCGTGTCCGGCCATTTCTCCACAACCTGGATCGTGCGCTCCGCCCGGGGCAGCTACTACAATCCGGTCTTCCGGCTGGTCACCACGAACGGCCTGGCTTCGGCGCGTGTTCCGCCGGAATTGCTCGAATTGGACGAGACTTATTTCTGGAAGTGCGCGCACACGGACACCAACGGCCATCCCTCGCTCGAATCCAGTGAAACCTCCTTCACGGTCCGCATGGCGCCCAGACTCCCAACGGATATTGTCCTGAGCGAAATCATGGCTGACAACCAAACGGCCCTCGTCAACGACGGCAAGTACCCGGATTGGATCGAACTCTATAATCCGACCGACACGCCGCGGAGCTTGAATGGCCTGAGTCTGACGGATGATCTGTTGGCGCCCTCGAAGTTCTCGTTCCCGGCCAACGCGTTCATCCCGGCCCGCAGTTATCTGGTCGTCTGGTGCGATCACGCGACGAACGCGCCGGGGCTTCACACGGGTTTTGCGCTGGATGCCAATGGCGAGAGCGTCGCGCTCTACGCCACAACGGAAGGCCGAGCCGAGTTGAAGGACGTCGTCCGCTTCGGCGTGCAGCTTCCGGACTTGTCGATTGGCCGCGCTCCGGACGGCTCGGACTTCTGGAGTTTGAACGTGCCGACCCCGCAGGCGGCGAACCAAACGCGTCCGCTCGGTTTGCCGAATCGCGTTCGCTTCAACGAATGGATGGCCAACCCGAACGGCGGCGATGACTGGTTTGAACTCTACAACCCGGAAGATTTGCCCGTCGCGCTTGATGGGTGCTACTTGACCGATGCCCTGAGCGATCCGGTGAAATCCCCGCTCCGCCCGCGATCCTACATCGCGCCGCGTGGATTCTTGAAAATCGTCGCCGACGGGGAGGGAGCCAAAGGCGGGCATCATGCGGACTTTCGTTTGAGTGCTCAAGGCGGCGCGCTGGGCCTCTATGCTGCGGACCGGACGGCGATTCACACGGTGATGTACGGCGCACAAACGGCGGGCGTTTCCCAGGGCGCGCTCATTGATGGTTCGCCGGCTCTCGCTCATTTCTCCAATCCGACGCCGGGAAAATCAAACACCGCGGACGCCGATGGCGATGGACTGCCAGACGCGTGGGAATTGGCCAGCGGGCTGAACCCCTACAACCCGGCGGATGCCAGTCAGGACGCGGACGGCGACGGATTCTCCAACGTTCAGGAGTACCAAAGCGGGACGAATCCACGCGAGGCCGGCAGCCATTTACGGATCGAAACGGTGGATTTTTCAGGGAACGCGTTGGGTGCGGCGACCATCGGGTTCTTGGCCGCGCCCGGTGTCCCTTACACTGTCCAATTTCGCGACGCGACGGAGAAGGGGGCGTGGTCGAAGCTGGCAGACGTGCCGCCGCAAATGGCCGTGCGCCGCGTCGAAGTCGCGGACCCAGGATCGGCCGGGCAGAGCGCGAGGTACTACCGGCTCGTCGTGCCCGCACTGCCGTAGGACCATTGGGGAGCACACGCGCCTCGCGTGTTTCGAGCGGCGCCTCGCCGGTCGAAATGGACGCGTCCCCCCGACGCATCTGATCAGAACCCACTCAAAAGCGAGGCTTTGCAAGTCCAGAAGTGGAAACTGAATTCCGCTTGGCCTCTCCGTTTCCTCTGTTGCCTCCTGTTTTCTGAACAGAAGGCAACGGAGAGAACGGGGAGGTCAGAGAATTTGGACCGCGGTCCCGGTACTGAGTCAGTCTTGTGTTTTTCTGAGGTCTGCCGATGATGACTGGTTCGAGGGCAGAAGTGTGGTCGGCGGGGGCGCCGACCACAGCACGCGAGGCGCGTGCGCTCCCATTCTCATCGTCGCGCAGAACTACGATCCTTCCAGCGCGCTCTGCGGGACCACGGGGGCGATTTGGTTCGAGCGCAGCCAGCCGATGCGTTTAGCCCCGTCCTGCACCTGGAGCCAGTTGTCCTTCCGGTCCAGCACCGTAGTCTCCGCGCCGTTTCGGAGCGTGAAAGCCGATTGCGACTCGTCAAAGGGTCCGTAGCGCACGACCGCCTCATTCGCGACCACGACGGACGGCACATCCCGGATTTGGGCGTTGAGCACCGCGGCGGACCAGAATCCGAACAACACGAAGCAGACGCCGGCGGCCTTCGTATAGACGCTCAGGGACAGGCCCAAAGCCGGGCGCAACTCCTTCAAGGTGAGCAAACCGAACCAAACCCAGGCCAGGACGGCGGCCACGACCGTCAGTTCGTTCGTAGTCAGAACACCGAGGAACCTGCGAAGGGCGCTCTTCCGCAGCGACGCTGCGCCCACGCTGTCGCGCGCAAACTGCAGGTTGGCCCGGATGTCGGGATCGCGCGGGGCAAGTTGTTCGGCGAGCCGGTAGCAGATGATCGCGCGGCCGACTTCCCCCGATTTGAAGAGCGAATTGCCCAGGTTGAAGAGAAGAGCCGTGGACGCGCGGCCTTGCTGGAGGAGCGCGCGGTACGCTTTGGCCGCCTCCCGATACTTGCTTTCCTCGTAAAGTTTGTTGGCCTGCTCGAACGAACCCGGCGCTTCACTGGCATGGGCGAGAGCGCAAAACCAGAGTCCGATCAGCGACCCCCAGACGAGCCGAAAAAAACCTCTTACAAAAGGCAACGAAGAGTACGGACCCTTACTGTGCAGACCGTGGGATTGACGACAGATCGACCGGAGAACCGTAGCGCAGATTTTCAATCTGCTGTATCGCCGATTTCCAATCGGCAGGACGCCGGCAAGTCCCAGCGTGCTCGGACTGGGAGACGCCCCGCAGAATACAATTCTCCGATACGGCAGAGTGCAACTCTGCGCTACGAGCTTTGTCGTCCATCCTGCGGACCAAGCAGTAGTTGGCTTCGTTACCATTTGTAGAAAGTCTGTCCGGCTCGCGGCCAACATGCTGCCCATTTAACCGATTTAACGATTCAACCCATTTAACGTTTTAACGACCTGTGCGCCGTCTGCGCCTTGCGGCGTTCTTTTACGGCTTAAGGTTTTCGCCATCAAACTTCCAGCGCCTGCAAACCGCGGAGCGCCGCCTCCACTTTGGGAATAAGCGATTGGAGTTCCTGGACGGATTTGGACGGCGCGTAACGCGCCTCGTTGCAGGCCAGGAACAAACCGTGCAATTCCTCCAGCAGTTCATCCGGCACGCCGTCCTGGCGCAGTTGCTCATCGACCACCGCCTCCGTAATCGCCGTGGCGGGCAGCCCCAGTTTTTCGCCAAGTTGTTCCTGGAGCAAACGAAAGACAGTGGCGAAGAATTCTTCCGTTTCGTTCGCCGCAGCCAGGCGGCGCAAATCCTGCAAACCTTTGCGAACAACCTGGCTCACGTGCGCGCGGCGGCGCAGTCGCGGATTGTTCGCCAGTTTCTCCTGACGCTTTCGCCAGAACAACGCCAGCAACCACAGAACTAACGGCGCGGCCTGCAATCCCACAAACCACGGCTGCTGGATCAGGAGCGGCTGAAAGCCAAGCGCCGCGCCGAAATGCTGTTTGATGTGGACGATGTCGCGCGCGGGCGCGGGTTGCTCCGGGGTTTGCGAACCGGCGAGGACCGTCGGCTGCGGCTGCCCAACCGCGCTGGGCCGAATCGAGACCGCAATGGGAGCGTGCCGGATCGTGCGATAGGTTTTTTGGTCCGGGTCGAAAAAGCTGAACGCGATCGCCGGCAATTCCTTGATCTCGGCATTCTGCGGCACGACTACTTGCTCGAAGGATTTGACGCCGCTCAAGCCGAGTTGGTCGGTCGGTTCGACTTTGCTGGTCGGCGGATAGACCGTGAATTCTCTCCCTTGGCTCAAGGCGGGCAAGGCGAGGGTGTCGAGCGCACCCTGGCCCGCGATCTGGATGCGCATCGTGATCGGGTCGCCCACGACGGCGTTGGTCGGGCTGGCGTGGGCGGCGATTTCGAAGTGGCCGACGGCGCCGGTGAAATTCTCAGGCCGGCCCGCGTCGGGCAGCGGCAGCGCCTGGAGCGTTTGCGGCGGGCCGATGGCGGTGTAGGGCCGCACCTCGATTCCGGCGCCAAAGAAATCGGCAAAAGGGTCCGCTGGATCGCGCGCGCGACGATAGCGCAGGCTCAGGTTGCACTCAGCCGGCCCCAGTGTCAGTTCACCGGTTCTCACCGGTGTGGCGGCGACGCGGAACGTGAAGACTTCGTAAACCGCATTGTCGATCTGACTGCGGCTCTGTGTGGGTTGGGTGATGGATCCGAGCGTGAAGCCGTCGGTCTTGAGTTGCGGCATGCTCAGTTCGTGCCGGTTCAGCGCGTAAACCTGGATTTCCACGGGGAGCACTTCACCGACGAACACATTGGTCTTCGGCGTGATGATCTTCACGAACGCCGGTTTGAGAGTGCCGCCCGGACCGACCGGGCCTTCGCTGGCTTTCAAAACTCTCAGTCGAATCGGCTGGCTGGAAACGGTTGCATTGCCCACCTGAACCTGAACAGCCGGGATCACGTAATCGCCCGGCTGCGTCGCCGTCACTCGATAAATGTGCGTGATCGTGGAACTGGTCTGGCCATTGATAATGGTGAATTGACTGGACGGACCGACGTAAGTGACGACCAGGTTGGCCGGGACCGGGACGGCGGGCGGACGGCTTGGGCCTTCGCCCTGGAAGACGAGCGAGAGGTTGGCGCTTTCGCCGACGGAAATGGTGCTGCGATCGAGTGAGGCGTTGAACTGCGTCGCGGCACCGCACACGAAAGGAGTGAGCAGGAGCCAGAGCAGGCAAAAGCAGCTTCCCATGAACCTGAGACCGGGCGGACCGCAGCGTTCAGGCTGCTTTCGCGCACGCTCCGGAGTCGGGCGCTGAAGCGGCCTAAAGGCCGCAGTCCGGAGGAACGGTTCATGGGAAGTCTTCACCATCATCACCAATCCCTGAAAACACGATCCCGGTTCGTTCGTTTCTCTTTGGGTTCTTTCGGGATAAAGAGCATCGCTTTCTCCTCGTTTTTGGCCGCGTCGAGGAGGCGTTTGACTTGATCGGGCGTCATCTGGCCTTTGGCTGCGGCCGCGGCTTCTGCGGATTTCTCGCCGGATTTGTCGCCCGCAGCCGGACTGCCTTTGTTTTCCTCCTTAGACGCGTTTTGCTCGTCTTTCTCCTTTTGATTTTGGGATTGTCCCTTTTCTTTCTCGTCCTCCGGCTTCGGCTTGGGCTGCTCCTGGGATTGAGGTTTCTCCTCCGGTTTCTCGGAATCCTCCTGGTGTTTCTCGTCCTTGGACTGTTGATCTTTCTTATCCTGTTGAGATTCGTTTTTGTCCTGTTGATCGTCTTTTGGGTCGTCCGAATTCTTTTGTTGTTGGGACTGCTGCTGCTGTTTGAGTTCCTCCAGCTTCTTCTTCACGAACTCCAGATTAAACTTCGCGTCGGCATCAGCGGCATCCAGCTTCAAAGAGCCTTCGTATTGTTTGGCGGATTGTTCCCAGGCTTGAGTCTTTTTGGCGGGGTCCGGGATGGACTCGCCCAGGCGGAAAAGGGAGTTGCCAAGGTTGTAGTAGGAACGCTGCTGCAGATCGAGGTCGGGCGAGGTCAAGGCCGAGTTGAACCGTTTGGCGGCTTCCGCAAAATCGCCGGCCTGGTACGCGGCGGTGCCCGCGTTGTAGTGCAGGCGCGGATCGTCCGGATTCTTTTGCAGGAGTTGCTGGTACTCGCGCTCGGCCTCTTTGTATTGGCCCGCCTGATATTTCCGCTGCGCCTGCGCGGAGGAAGCGCTCGCGGACAACGGAAGGAGACACAACAGGAACGCCGCCGCAACTCGTCGCAGTTCCTCGCCTTGCGCCGGGGCCGGCGCAGCCTCCGGCCGCGGAATGCGCTTTCGTTCGGGCAGGAACATTTCCAGCACCAGCAGCGCAATCGCCAGTCCCAGGAACCACTGGTAGCGTTCGTGGTACCGTTTGACGAGCTTGCTGGACAGCTCGCTCTTGGGCAACGGCGCGAGACCCTTGTCGTACAACACTTGCATGGTGTTGGCGCCGCTCATGGGCAGATAAAAGCCATGAGCGGCAGTGGCGATCTGCGTCAGAAGCGTCTCATTCAATCGTGAAATCACCGCGTTGCCTTGCTCGTTCTTGATCGTGGCGAGCGCGCCGGATTCGTCGCGCTGGCGGAGCAATTCGCCGTTGGGCGTGCCGACGCCGATCGTAAAAATCCTCAGCCCGCGCTCGGCGGCTGTCTGCGCGGCTTCCACAGCACCCCCGTCGTGGTCCTCGCCGTCCGTGAGCAGGAGCAACACCTTATGGTTGTCCGCTTCGCCGCTGAACGCCTTCGCCGCCGTCTCGATGGCCTCGGTCAAAGCCGTCCCACCCTGCGGAATGATGCCGACTTGAAGCGCCTCGACGCTTTGGCGGAACGCTTCGTCGTCCAGGGTCAAGGGGCATTGCAGAAAGGCTGTGCCCGCAAAGGCCACCAGACCCAGCCGGTCGCTTTTGGCCATGCGGATCAAATCAAACGCCGCGAGTTTCGCGCGGGCCAGCCGGTTGGGCGCGAGATCCCCCGCCAGCATGCTCCGCGAAGTATCGATCGCGACCACGACGTCCAGGCCTTGCTGTCGGGCTTCTTCCCAGGCGAAACCCCACCGCGGACGCGCCAGCGTCACCAGGAGCAGCCCGACCGCGACGACGATCAACGCCAGCCGCGTCTTCTGAATCGCTTTGGAAATGCCGACGGTGAGGTCGGCGAGCAAGCGCGACTGGACAAACTGGGCGATGAGACGCTGACGTTTTCGCCAGGTCCACCAAAGGAAAAGGCTCAAGAGCGGCAGGGTGACGACCACCAACCCGAGCATCCTGGGATTGCCGAAGGTGCTTTCGATCCATTCTCGGAGCAGGGAAATCATGGCAGCTTTCTCCAGACCGTGTTGCCCAGAATCACTTCAAGCAAGAGAATGGATAGCCCTGACAACACGACCCACGGAAACAATTCCTGGTAGCGTTGGTATTTTTTGATCTGAATCTCGGTTTTCTCCATCTGGTCGATCTCCGTGTAAATGTCGCGCAGCGCTTCCGTGCTGTCGGCCCGGAAATACTTTCCGCCGGTCTTCTGCGCGATAGCCTTCAGCGTGTCTTCGTCAATGTCCACCGGCACGGAAACATAAACCTTCCGGCCAAAGACATCGGTCCGCGGCACCGGCGCCGTGCCGCGCGTGCCGACTCCGATGGTATAGACTTTGACGCCCAAAGTCTCGGCGGCTTCGGCGGCCGTGAGAGGCGGCACTTTGCCGGCGTTGTTCTGCCCGTCGGTCATCAGAATCACAATCCTACTTTTGGACGGCAATTCCCGCAATCGGTTCAGCGCGGCGCTCAATCCGGAGCCGATGGCCGTGCCGTCTTCGATCGTGCCCAGGTTCAGGCGCTGAAGGTTTTGGAGCAGGAAATCGTGGTCCAAGGTCGGCGGAGCGGCGATGTAGGCGCGTCCGGCAAAAGCGACCAGCCCGATCCGGTCGCTGGGCCGTTTGGCGATAAACTTCTCCAGAACGTTCTTGGCGATATCCAGCCGATTGACCCGCTCGCCTTTGATTTGGAAATCTTCGGCGGCCATGCTGCCGGAAAGATCGATCGCCACGACGATGTCGATGCCGCTCGCCGTGACCCGTGTTTCGCCCTCACCGATTTGAGGCCTGGCCAGAGCCACGATGAACAGAGCCAGCGCGAGCCAGCGCAACTTCAGCAGAATTTTTCCCACGCTGGACCGGGTCAATCCCATGATCCCGCGAACCAACTGGACGGAGGAATAGAGAAACGCCGCCTCCTGGCCGTGTTTGCCCTTCAGCCACGCCAGCACCGGCAACAGCGCGAGCAAGCCCAGGACGTATGGGTAGGCGAAGGTCACTGGAAGTCTGCGCTACGCCGGGCCACACCGTGGATCACGAGATTCCTCGCGCGCTACACGTCGCAAATCATCACGCCTTGCTTCAAGGAAGTCAGCGGATCGCGTTTCGGCACGAATTCCTGGGCCACGTGGCCTTTGAAACCCGTCGCGACGATGGCCTTCATGATCGCCGGATAATACAGCTCTTGCGTGTCATCGATCTCCGCCCGGCCCGGGACGCCGCCGGTGTGGTAGTGCGCGATGTACTGGCTGTATTTCTTGATCGTGGCAATCACGTCGCCTTCCATGATCTGCATGTGATAGATATCGTAGAGGAGCTTGAACCGCTCCGAGCCGACCTGTTTGCAGAGTTCAACGCCCCACGGCGTGTGATCGCACATGTAGTCCCGATGGTTCACCTTGCTGTTGAGAAGCTCCATGACCGCGGTGACGTTGTGCTTCTCGGCAATGGGGACGATGCGTTTCAATCCGAGGGCGCAGTTCTTCAATCCTTCTTCATCGCTCATCCCGCGGCGATTTCCGGAAAAACAAATAATGTTCTGAAAACCGGCTTTGGCCACCCGGGGCGCTGTCTCCTCGAAGAAGGCCACGATCTTGTCGTGGTTCTTGATGTCGTTCAGCCCGTTCTCAATTCCGCCCGGCACGCCGCTGACCATGGCGCACATCAGTCCGTATTTCTGCAAAGTCGGGAAATCGGCCACGGTGACCAGTTCGACCGACACCAGCCCCATTTCCTTGGAAGCTTTGCAGAGATCCTCCAGCGGAATCTTGCTGTAACACCAGCGGCAGACCGAATGATTGACGCGGCCCTTCGGGCTGGACTTCACTTCTTCAGCTGCCAACGCGGATGAAGCTGAGAACCTCACGGTGCCGGCCAAAGCGGCCGTGCCGGCCACGGTGCGAATCGCCGAGCGGCGGGAAATCTTTTTCTTCATGGTTTGTCCCTTTCTTTTTGGGTAACGAGCAAACTAAATCCCAAAACCCTGGGAGCGTCAAACGGGGAATCCTGTCTTAAGGTGGGGCGAGGCTCCCGCCGAGCCAATGCCATCGAAGAGAAGCGCTCAGGAGCGGCGCTCCACCGTCGTTAACTGCCACGGCGGCCACGGCGGAGCGGCAGCTCCTCCCTACCGGTGGCCGAAGGCAAACCGTCACCGAAACGGCAAGATTTTCTTCACCAGACGCGCGTGGACCTCGTCCGCCGTTCCCTCTCCATCCACGCGAATCAGCTTGCGGCGCTTTCTGTAAAAGTTCAGCAGCGCCCGGATTCCGCCTTTGAAGGCGGCAATCAAGGATTGGACTGATTCCGGCTTGTCTTCCTCGAAAGGGCGGAGGTATTGGCCTTCGCACTTTCCATAGGGACACGCCTGAAACGGAGCCGAATCCAGGTGAAACTCGTCCCGGCAAATGCGGCAGAACCGCCGGCCCACCAGCCGATCGACCACCGTCTGGTCCGTGACCTCCAGATAAATGACCGCATCGAGTTCGCGTTTCATGTCCGCGAAGGCCGCGGCGAGAAACTCCGCTTGCGGCAGCGTCCGGGGAAAGCCATCGAAAACGATGCTCTGATTCGGCGTCGTGGTCCAAAGCCATTCTTCCACCAGGGCATTGACAATGTCGTCGGCCACCAGGTCGCCGCGCACGAACGCTCGTTGCGCAATGAGGCCAAGCTGCGTGTTCTTCTTCGCCGCCTGGCGGAACATCTCGCCGGGAGAAAAGTAAACGAGGTTGAAATTGTCCACCAACCGCCGGATCTGGGTCCCTTTGCCGGCCGCTTTGGTCCCGAGGATGGAGAGGCGCCAGCGCAACGCCACGCTTGAACTTCAGCGGAAGGCAAGCGTCCGAGAAAACGGCGCAGGAGTCAAGCTCGTGCTCACTTCAACGCGCCAGCGACGCGCAAACGATTTCCTGATCGTTCCGCGCATACACATGGCGATTGGCAAACGCCGGGTGAGACCAGACCACCGCGCGGCCGCCGGCCGTGTTGGTGGGTTCCAGCAAATGCGTCCGGCTGATTTCCTGGTAACCGGCCGGACTGAGCTTCGCGATGATCAGGTCGCCTTTCTCGTTCGCGACGAAAAATCGATCGCCGTTCTTGATCAGAAACGCATTGGCCCAGCGGGCTTCTTTGCCATCGGGCGTCGTGGCCTGAAGCGTCTCCCACACTCGCTCGCCGGTTTCGATTTTCAAACAGCGCAATTGCCCGTAGCTGCACACGCCATAGATGTAACCGTTCTCCAGAAACGGCGTGGGCATGATGCTATGCAGCGTGTCCGTGTCTTTTTCGCTGACTTTCTTGCTTTGCCAGAGCGTCTCCGGTTTGCCAGAACCGACCCGGAGCATTTTAGCGCCATTGTAAAACGCCGTGATGAAAAGCCGATCTCCGTACTGGCGCGGCGTCGGGACGGAAAGCCCGGAACGGACGCTGAACGGCTCCGTCCACAGCGCCTGGCCCGTTTCCGGGTTGAGGGCATTGATTGATTCCGGGTGCCAGAGGATCAGTTCGCGCCGGCCGTTGAACTCATAAATCATCGGCGGACAATAGCCCGGTTCCTTCGCCTTGAGCGCGCGCCAGATTTCCTGGCCGCTGTCTTTGTCGAATGCCACGGCGACGCTGCCGTCTCCGCCCGCCAGGCAAACCAGTTTATTTCCGTCCAGCAGAGGGTGACCGGCGAAACCCCACAACGGCGTCGCGACGCCGTAGTCCTTTTTGAAATCGCGCGACCAAATGACTTTGCCAGTCGCGGCCTCGAAGCAGAACAGATTGCCTTCCGCGCCGAGAGTGTAAACCTTTCCCCCGCTGACCAGCGGCGTGGCGCGAGGGCCGGCGGGATAGCTCATCGTGTAGGGGCAATCGTATTCGTGTTGCCAAAGGATTTTTCCGCTGGCTTCGTCGAGGCAAAGCACGCGCTCGGCGCCGGGGATTTGTCCGCGCTGGAAGGGATCAGCCGGATTTCTCGCGCCCGTGGCAAGCTGTCGATCCGTCAGATAAACGCGTCCGTTTGCGACGGCGGGTCCGCTGTAACCGCCGCCGACTTTCACCCGCCAGCGAACCTCGGGGCCGTTCGGCGGGAATTTTTCCAGGATCCCGGTTTCGCGCCAGACGCCGTCGCGTTGTGGCCCCAGCCATTGCGGCCAATCCTCGGCCGCGGTCGGGACATTCCAGGACAAGACGCCAAAGACGAGGATCGCCAGGGCAACAAGGGGAGAGTCATTTCGCATGGCGCGAGATGGTAAAGCGTCGCAGAAAAGACTCAACGCTGATTCACCTTTAAGTGGCTGATCGGGTCAGAATGTGTTAACCATTTGAGCGTGTGCCACGCGGACAGAGTTGCCAAACGCCGTCACGCGCCAGTAAACATCCTGCGACTTATGAAACCTACAGTGTCCCCCATGCTCCTGATCTTGTTTGCCGCTCTCACACCGGTCACCGCCTCGGATAGGCCCAGAGATTTCTCGCCGAAAGTCGATGAGCAGCAGCTTCCCAAAGCCATGCACTCGAAGATGCGCGATCGCCCCCGCATTGCCGTCGGGCAACGGAGCGCCGACATCATTGGCGCCGACAACCGCGCCTTGCAGGCCGCCGTGGATTACATCGGCGCGCTCGGCGGCGGGACGGTCGAGATCGGCGAAGGCGAGTATCTCATGCGCGATTCGCTGCACCTGCGTTCGTTCGTGACGGTCCGGGGTGTTCCGGGCAAGACCATCTTGCGCAAAGCCAAGGGAGCCGCTTCCCCGCTCGCCCTGGATGGCGATTACGGCGAAGAACAGATCACCGTCGAGGATGCCGGGGGTTTTGAGGTCGGTGTCGGAGTGACCATCCGGGACAAGAATTCAGGCGGGTTCCATACCACCGTCGCTCGCATCACGGGCCGCGATGGAAACACGTTCAGCATCGATACTCCGTTGAATGCCGACTGCATGGTCAGCGACAAGGCGGTGGCTGCCATCGTGTTTCCCGTCGTCAGCGGCTATCACATTGAAGGCGCGCGCGTGGAAAACCTGGTGATCGACGGCAACAAGAGCGAGAATCCGCACCTGAACGGCTGTCGCGGCGCCGGCATCTTTCTCTATCGAGGCTTTGGCACTGTGATCCAGAATTGCGTGGTCCGAAATTACAATGGCGACGGGATCAGTTTCCAGCAGTCCAACGACGTGCAGGTGCTGGGCTGCACCAGCGAAGACAACGCTTCGCTCGGCATTCATCCCGGCAGCGGTTCGCAGCGGCCCACGGTCCGGAACTGCGTCGCGCGGCGGAACGGCGAGGATGGTTTGTTCCTCTGCTGGCGGGTCCGGCACGGCGTTTTTGAGAAGAATTTGCTGGAGAACAACGGGCGGTTCGGCATTTCGATCGGGCACAAGGATACCGACAATCTTCTCCGCGAAAACCACGTTCGCGCCAATCGGCAGGACGGGGTGTTCTTCCGCAACGAAAGCCTGGGCATGGCCGGGCATCGCAACCGGCTGGAAAACAATTTGATCGAGGACAACGGCACGGGCGAGGAGGCCGCGGGCATCCGTGTTCGCGGAGAAACCAGGGGCCTGGTTTTCAGGAACAACACGATTCGAGACACCGGTTCAGGCGACGCCCAAAAACAAACCGTTGGTATCCGGATTGAGGAGCTGGCGGGGGACGTTCAGTTGGAAAATAATATCATCAAAACGAAAACACAGGTCGAAGATCGCAGAAAAACGAAATAGCATCCGTGATCAGCTATCCCGACCTTAAAAACCAGAATGTGCTGGTCACCGGCGGCGCCAACGGCATCGGCGCCGCCATGGTGCGGGCGTTCCATC
>Ga0194132_10004156_pt1 | contig 24937 bp, 20 predicted proteins | sample TA2KigOf80mmetaG_FD_148612 | JGI IMG/M metagenome (GOLD analysis project Ga0194132, IMG submission 148612) | Freshwater microbial communities from Lake Tanganyika, Tanzania - TA2015054 Kigoma Offshore 80m | ecosystem: Environmental > Aquatic > Freshwater > Lake | place: Tanzania: Lake... | reverse complement strand
ATATGCCCATGGTCTTGGATTTTGAAACAGAGATCTAAAAGTGCTTTCTGGGAATCATTCACCCCTCTTAACAAGACCCCTTGGTTTCTTACATCTCTAAAACCCATATCGAGAATTTTTCTAGCGACTTTGGCTACTAACGGAGTCAACGATTGGGCGTGATTAATGTGCGTATGAACTGCAACACTCACCCCCCGCTGAACCGCCTTTTTCCCAATCCGCTCCAATGCGCTTAAAACTTCATCTTGAAGGAAGTGTTGCGGTACACCCATAAGCCCCTTGCTGGCCAACCGTATGTCTCGAATATTTTCGATATCTAAAAGAGACGAAACGAAGTACTCCAAGGTCTGCGCAGGTAAATTGGCAATATCCCCACCTGACACAACCACATCTCGAACCGAAGGGGTCTTTCGGAGGTAATCAAGAATTTGATCATGACGGTCCTTTTGAGCCGTATCAAATTTACGTTTGGAGACTTGAGGAACGCTCTGCCCCACTAAGTCCATTCGAGTGCAATGGCCGCAGTATTGAGGACAAGTGGATAAAAGCTCCGCTAAAACCTTTGTGGGATAACGGTGGGTCAGCCCCTCGACCACCCACATTTCATGTTCATGAAGACTATCTCGGGTAGCCTTAGGGTGGCTAGGCCACTTCTGATCACGGTCTGAAAAGAAAGGAATCATGTATCGTCTGACCGGATCATTTTTAAGATCTTCAACCTTCATCGTATTGATCATTTGAGGTGGGACCAACATCGCCATCGTGGAACGCTCAGCCTGATCTTTTAAAATATCCATTGCCATGGCATCGGTCAGAGAGTCCCCTAAGACCTGTTTCAACTGAGCCACCGATTTAATAAAATTTCGTTTCTGCCAAAGGGCACTATTCCAATCGGTCTCAGACACGTCTCGATATCCCGGAATTCTTCTCCAATCAGGCTCACTAAAATCTGACGAATATCGATAAGGATACGGTTGCTGGGTTGCGGTTGAAGGTTTTTTATCTTTGGGGGTGACTGCCATAGCTCTCCAAAACTTAAGTTTTTAAGGGCCCAACAATACCCTGTCTTTTGACTAATGACAAATAGCGGATTTTTAACTTTTCTTGTGAGTTTGGATATCAAGCTCGATAATAGGAGGTGGTTTTTTTTCGGATTCTAAGGCCGCTTTGATTCGGTCCTTTTGTGACAGGAGTTCTTTCCCGTCGTTGTCTACAGTAATTCCAGCCTCAACCCCTTTGAACTTAAGCTGAAAATCTTGAATATTCGTGCAGTTTTTCAAAGCCTCTTCCTTGGTGATAACTCCGGTCTTACAAAGTTGCATCAAATGGTCATCAAAAGTCTGCATTCCAAGATAAGAGCTCTCTCGAATCGCTTTAGGAAGATCTGCGGTCCTTTTGGGATCTAAAATCATGTCTTTGACCCTTTGATTTGTCACAAGGACTTCAACGGCTGGAATTCTGCCGCTCCCGTCGGCTTTTAAAACTAACCGTTGAGAGATAACTCCTACTAGAACCGACGCTAACTGAATTCTTATCTGCTCTTGATAACTTGATGAAATACTCCCTAGAACTCGATTGACTGTTTCAACCGTATCATGGGTGTGCAAGGTACTTAGAACCAAATGACCGGTCTCAGCCGCTGACAATGCCAGACGAATCGTCTCTTCGTCCCGCATCTCGCCCACCAAAATAACGTCCGGATCCTGCCGAAGAGCATATTTTAAAGCTTGAGAAAAACTTCTCGAGTCGATACCGATTTCTCTTTGAGTAATAATACTTTTGCGATCTTTAAAACTATACTCGATGGGGTCTTCCAAAGTTACGATATGAGAAGAAGTGTTTCTTGCAATGTGATCAATCATTGCTGCAAGAGTCGTTGATTTTCCGGTTCCAGTAGCCCCAGTTACTAAAACTAACCCCCGCCCTGCTTGAGCTAAATTTTCAACAACTGCGGGAAGCCCTAATTCTGCAAAGTTCTTAATGTGTTCTGGAATCAAACGACAAACAAATCGTGGAAAAGATCGCTGCTGACAAATATTAATTCTAAATCTTCCAACTCCTAAAATTTCATAGGCCAAATCTATCTCTTCGCCGTTTTCATACCGCGCTCGATAACGCTCGTTCATTAACTGGAAAGAAAATTGGGCAAGATCAGAATGCGTGAGGCGGGGAAATACATCTCCCGCCTCACTGCTTAAATAATATAGGTTTCCCATCACCCTAACGATGGGGGGAAGCCCAGCTTTTAAATGAATGTCCGAAGCCTTTTTTTCACTCGCCCTTCTTAGGATTTGCTCGAACTGGGCCAGTGGACTTTCCAGCTTTTGTTGCTTCTTTGGAATCATCGTCAGAGTCGCCCTCTTCAGGATTAGAAGCCGACGGAGTTGCTGCTAAAACAGCCCCACCATCTTTCAAAGCTTTGGCTTCCACCTTTTTCTTTATCTTATCGGCGTACTCTGGATGCTCTTTTAGGAATATTCTAGTATTATCTCGGCCTTGTCCTAGCTTCTCCCCTTCGAAAGCAAACCAAGAACCACTCTTATCGATGATTCCATATTGCAATGCAATATCAATAATATCCCCTTCTTTGGAAATGCCTTCACCAAAAAGAATATCAAACTCGACCTGTTTGAAGGGAGGAGCCATTTTGTTTTTGACCACTTTGACCCGAGTTCGGCTACCGGTTACATCATCTCCATTTTTGATAGCTGTCACGCGACGAATATCCAAACGAGCAGAGGCATAAAACTTTAAAGCATTACCTCCGGTCGTAGTCTCTGGATTACCAAACATCACACCAAGCTTCATCCTGAGTTGATTGATAAAAATAACACAGGTTTTAGATTTGCTGATACAGCCGGTTAGTTTTCGAAGAGCCTGAGACATAAGACGAGCTTGGAGTCCCATATGAGAATCTCCCATGTCACCTTCTAATTCAGCTCTAGGAACCAAAGCTGCCACTGAATCGATTACTACGACATCAATGCCACCACTTCGAACTAAGATCTCGGCAATCTCTAATGCCTGCTCACCGGTATCTGGCTGAGAGATCAAAAGCTCTTCCGTATTAACTCCCAATTTTTTAGCGTAAACCACATCAAGAGCATGCTCCGCATCGATAAAAGCAGCCACGCCACCTTCTTTTTGAGCTTGAGCAATCGTTAATAAAGCTATCGTAGTTTTACCGGAGGATTCTGGTCCGTAGATCTCTGTAATTCTTCCTCTAGGAAGCCCACCAATTCCCATTGCAAGATCTAATCCTAAAGATCCCGTGGAAATCACTCCAAGATCCATATTGAGTTTTTTTCCATCACCCAACTTCATAATGGATCCTTTGCCAAACTGTTTTTCAATCGACATCAACGCCATACTTACCGCTTTTTGTCGATTCTCAGCTCCTTCTTGTCCCGTTTTATTGATTTCCATTTATCTCTCCTTGTTTAAAGTTTTGCTCTAAGCATTAGATGCATAATTAAATTTCCATAGAGGCCTGCCACCACATCATCCAACATCACCCCTAAACCATTTTTTACTTTCTTATCTACCCAATTAACCGGGATGGGTTTGACCACATCAAAAAAACGAAACAATAAGAAGCCGACCACCAACCCATAACCCGTTATTGGAATACCTATCATAGTGATCATCAATCCGACAATTTCATCGATCACAATATACTGACAGTCCTGCTTCTTAAAATATTGACACGTCACACCACTCACCCAAACTCCTAACGCGCCAAGCAATACAACCCAAGTCAACTGCTCGAAAAGAGAATTTCCCCAAAACTTCCAGACTAATCCCACACCTACCAAGGACCCCCAAGTTCCAGGGGCTAAAGGAATAAACCCACTCCCTAAACCAGAAGCAAAAAAGATAGCGACCCCATCCCTCAATCGAGTTCTCCACTGCGTTGCATTATTCGTCATAAAAGTGTCTCTTCTTTTTTCTTTGCAATTTGCTCACTCAGATTTCATCTGGCAAGAGGACAATGGAACAAATAATAAAAAAAGACAACCCGTTTAAGGTAGCGTACAAAACAGCATATGAAATCTCTCATTTTATTGATTTTAGGCCTACTCAGTTTTTCGATCTTTGCGCATTCTCCGATTCCCAATGTCATCTTGGCTATCCACGGAGGGACTGCCGATACTGAAGAAATTCCAAAAAACTTAGAACCTGAAGTTATTGATGGACTCTTCGAATCACTGAAGGCCGGTTATGCCGTTCTAAAAACAAAGGGTTCAAGTCTTGATGCAGTAGAGGCTGCTGTGAAATCTTTAGAAGACAACCCCCTTTTTAATGCCGGTAAAGGGGCTGTTTTTACCTCTCAAGGTAAAAACGAAATGGATGCGTCGATTATGGAGGGTAGCACCAAAAAAGCTGGTGCGGTTGCGAGCGTAACTCAAATTAAAAATCCTATTTCAGCTGCGAGAGCTGTTATGGAAAAAACTCGCCACGTTCTCCTGGTGGGAGATGGAGCCGATCAATTTGCTAAAGCTCAGGGCCTAAAAATTGTTTCTCCCAAATACTTCTACACAGACAGAAGATGGAAAGAATGGCAAAAATCAAAAGCCAAACAAAATAGATCTTCACAAAACTCCTCACCCACTGCTTGGAACCGTCATTTTTCTTTGGGCACCGTGGGAAGTGTTGCTCTTGATATCAAAAACGGTTTAGCGGCAGCAACTTCTACCGGAGGGCTCACCGACAAAATGCACGGACGGGTCGGAGATTCTCCTATTATCGGTGCTGGAACTTTCGCGGACAACGAAACTGCTGCTATCTCTTGCACGGGAGTGGGCGAATATTTTATCCGTTATGGAATCGCTAGAGAAATTTCTTCTTTAATTAAATATAAGCAATTAAATGTAGCCCAAGCTGCCGATACTCTCATCCAAAACACCCTAAAACCTCAAAACGTCGAAGGGGGAACCATCGTTTTAGATCCGAAAGGGTACTTGGCTTTTTCTTACAACGCTGAGGGACTTCCTAGAGGTTATGTCACTCAAGATGGAACTGCTCATCTTTTTGTTTTTGATAAAGAGGTCGTTAGATTATTAAAGTAAAATCAAGAACTCGGTCTTTATCCTCTTAAAACACTTATTATTACTTTATTTCATACCAGGTATCTTTGTTTCTCTCTTCCTGTCTTATAGTCATGTTAAAATTAAATATCTTCACATCTAAAGGAGACATATTGGAAAACTCATCTGCAGCCAAGAAAATTGTCGCCATCTTTTCACTGATCGTTTTTGGGTATTTGCTGTTTTATCTTTTTCAATTCACCACTGGAAGCCTCTTTTACTTTGGAGAAGCTGTAAGCTATGAAGGGTTAATTCGTTTGTTAGTAGGAAAGCCTTTTGCTTCTCTCCCAACAGAAGTTCCCTTATCCTTAACTCCCTATACGCCACTTTTTTTATCCCCTATTTTTGCAATCGGGAAGGCCCTCAAGCTCACCGAAATTCGTGATGTCATGATTTTAGCAAGACTCTTTCAGATCGGTATACTCTTTAGTCTATTTCTTTTTATCAATCATTTTAGAAAAACATTCTTCACAGATATAAGTCATGATTTTTCCTATTACGCTGTGGCAACACTCATTTTTTTCTTTCATCCTACTTTGGAACTCGCTCTTAGACCGGATGCACTCTCTTTTTTGGCTGAAGCCGTTAGCGTATTTTATATATTCAAGCATCTGAGATATTCTAAAACTAAGTCGATTATCCTAGCTTCCCTGGCTTCCGGATTGGCCGTCGGATTAAAACTCAATACGATAGGTGCCATCTTAGGCATTTCTCTTTTTTTACTTTTAATACAGAACTTTAAGTCTTTCAGTCTCTATGTCTTAGGCTGCTTGATTAGCTCCTCTCTTCTAATCGGATTTCAATATCTGACTCTTGGCCCTGTCTTTACCGATAATATTCTTCTCTCTATTCAGAGCGTTGTTCTATCGATGCCAGACGCCATAAAGGTCTATTCTAAACTTTTTGACCTCTTTCTTTTGCCTCTTGGATTTTATCTTTTTCTGGTTTTTTATGGCATCTCTTTAATGGCCCAACGAAAAGAGAGGCTTTTATTGAGTTTGATTCTCATCTGTTCGTTTATTGTCGCTTTCCTGGGGCAACTCAAATGGGGGGCATTTCATAATTATTTTCTAGGTTGTGTCTATTTAGGAGCTCTGCCCGCTTCACTCGCAGTATCGCAACTTACAAAGACCAAAGACCAAACCCGAATTCTCTATTTTGTTCTTTTCTTTTGTTTTTTAGTCTCTCTTTTCATGGTGCGAGGCACCTCCACTTTGGTTAAAATTCGATCGGATCGTTCGTATTTTAAAGAACTCTCTGAATTGAAGGCTTTAGTTACTGAAAAAATACCTCATGGACTTTTATACACGACCGATGAACAGATCCATTTAGCTTTTGTGGATAGAATGGTAGTTGGAGTCCTATCCGAGGAATTATTACAAACCACGCCCAAATTGGGTCTCTACGTAGAGCCACTATTTAAAACACTATCGAACCCCAATCAAATCAAAGGGTACATTCTTCCTTGTGAAAAAATTAAAACAGGTGAAGTTTGGGGCCTATTTTTACAAAAACAAAAACTGCAAGGGCTCTCACCCCTTAAGACTGGAAAATTTTGCTTGCTCTTTTAATATGAATAGTGCTTTTTCTAATTTCAACAATTCAGTAACTTCATGCCTCGTTATCGACAACATTCTCTTTTCATTTTAAACCTACTAGTACTTTGGCTACTCTTGTTCTTAGGTCATAACTGGGAGGAAGGGCTCAAAATGGATGCCATGGAAAACGCGTCCATTGCGAAATTCATTTTATCTACCGGGAATTGGAAGAGTTTTCGTTATGAGTTAGAGGCCTACTCCCAATATTTCAACCACCCTCCCCTCGTCATTTGGCTCGAGGCTCTGTTTTTCAAAGTTTTTGGAGTTTCCGATAGTATAGCTCGTTTAGTACCTGCTCTTTTTGGACTGGGAACTCTAGCAGGAGTTGTTCTATGGGGAGAGATAGCCTTATCAATTGAAGCGGGACTCCTTGCAGGTTGGGTACTTTTAACTTCTAATCGATACATAAAATTTGCTTCTGACGTTCTACTCGAAGGGCCACTCTGTTTTTTTCTGGTTTGGGGAACTTTTTTCTTTTTGAAATCACAGGAGAAATTAAATCAAAAACGTATCCGATACTCATTTCTGGTAGGCCTCTGTTTAGGAGGAGCTTTTTTAACAAAAAGTGTGTTTTTCATAATTTTACCACTCTCCTTGGTAACTGCTTTTCTATTGAACAGGTCAGTGCCGAAAAATTCACTTCTCGTTTTTAGCGGAACAGTTGCGGGATTTCTTCTCGTCCTTGCAGTTTGGTTTGGCTTTGGAGATGGGCTTAATTTTCTCACACACCATTACTCAGCTATCTCTTCGAGGGTAGAATCGAGAAACTGGGCAACTTTTTTAGTTCCCACAAAAAATATTTTAACCACTTACTGGCCTTGGTTACCTTTCCTTTTCTGGGGTTTAGGCAAATTACTCAAGAACACCCAAGAACTTAATTTAGGAAAAAGCATCGCTTTCACGATGAGCTTAATTGTTTTAGTGATGTTTAGTTTAGCAGGCCATTTTTTTGAGCACTATCTGACCACTTTCTATCCACCAGCTTCGATATTAGTTTCTATTTCGCTCTATCCGTTACTTAAACCTCGCTTTAAACTCATCGAGAAAGTTCTCTGGGGTTTAACTGTTTTCCTAGCTGTCGCATTAGCCGTATTGCCAATCAATTTAAGAAAAAACAGAGCTGAGCCTTTAGCCACGACTCTTCGGGAAATGAGTGCAGTTTGCCATGGTCAAAAAGAGCTCTTAATCACTCGAACCGCTATGGACCGATGGCTTGCAGTGGCCATCACACTTTGGAAAACACCTTATGAGATTAAGTCGATTGAGTCAGTAGACTCAACTCCACAAGCAGGCCAACTTCTCATTACGTCTAAAGACGAAGCTCCGCCTTCAGCTGTTTGGGAGAAGGTTCCGCTGTGTCACTCTCAATTTAATCTTTATCAGTCTAAGCAGTTTCAATATTGTCGTAGAAGTCAGTAGAGACAATACCTGCTCCCTTTGAGTGAGCTTTTTAAGAGATTCAAACGGCCATGCAGTTGGTTTAAGGAGCGGATTTTATTGGCCGTTTGACGATGCGTATTAATAATCACTTTTTTAATGCTCTAAGGTTGCCAGTCGACTAACCCGGTACCAGACCAATGCCCGAATGATGTGACATCTAATTTAGGCAATGAAATATTTCGCCAAATTCTAAGCATGTTCATCAAGCGAATATCATCAAAAACCACAATAGGCTTTTGAGGAAGGTCGGTTCGAAACATCAAATCTAAAAATAGCTGTTCAAACTTTCCATCTTTAGGCCCATCGCAGAAGATCAAGTCAGCCTCCTGAAGCTTAGATCGATTTTGTGAAAAGATCTCTGGAATGGCAAGATCGCCTAAAATTTGCTGAAGGGTACCGTCTTGAAAATCCTCATCGGTTAAAACCGTATCGCCAAACTCTTTCCAGGAAATAACATCAAAAGTAATTACCCTTCCACCTTTCGGCAGTTGATTAACCAGAGCCAAGGCGGAAAGTCCCGATGATGTCCCAATTTCAACCACGGTTTTGGGCTGAAGAGCCTTAACAAGTCCGGCTAAAAACTTGTAATGTTCTCCTGGCCAAACCTCAGGAAAATAAGGCTCTGTTTTCATTCTTCTAGAAACTTCATTCATCGAAATAGAACGCGCATTTTGAGTGGCAAGAAGAGCAAGATCAATGAGTCGGTCAGACGGCTTAGAGAGTTCATCATCCGCGGAAACTATAGCCGACGGAAGAACATGACGTCCTTCAACAGGTAGGATTTGAACAGTTGGTGGAAAAACACGCCGTTTTATCTTACGCATGAGATCTAGCAAATATTACTCCTTCATATTTTTACGTAGATCACATTTTAGATTTTAAATTTGTAAAAAGTCAATTCAACACGCATCTTTGAGGGTGAATCGAATGGCGGTTGTTCCGATTTCGATCGTATCCCCATCTAACAGCTCGACCGGACCGAGGATTTTTCGTCGATTAACCAATGTATTATCCGTATCTTTCACTACGGCTTCTGCCCAGAGGCCCGTCTTTCTTCGAAAAATTCTTAAATGCTGTGGGCTAACTCCACTATTGTCCTTGATATCTTTAAGTGAAAAATGGCAGTTGGGCGAACTCCCAATAATCGTCTCATCTGAGTAAAGAAAAAATTCCTTTTCCTGATTCTCGGACCCCATTGCAATACGCCCAACCCGGAGTGGCACACGACATTTCTTACAATAACCGGCATGAGAATTCGGATCGGCTGATCCACAATACTCGCAAAAAGTGCAAGAGGGAGGATAAAGTGTTTTGGGTAAAACCGAGAGTTCTACAGGAGCTATAGCGTTTTTGTTTTTAAACGGCCAAATTCCTGTTCGAGTGAGTTTTCTTAATTCGTCTCTGACTTGTCGTGCCCGTTGAAACCTCTTAGTGTGGTCGGTCTCAAGACATTTCATAATAATCTGGCAGAGCCTTTGATCTCTCCCTGTGGTCGAGATGAGATTCGCTTTTCCAAGCTGGGGAGTCTCGCCAATCGCAATTTCGTACAAAAGAGCTCCTAAGCTAAAAATATCCCCGGAGGGCTGAAACCTCATCCCAGTCGCTTTAAATTCAGGAGGAGTATAGCCTTCAGATTCAAAGATCAAAGGATGAGTATCAGAATTCTGGTAGAGCGTTCCAAAATCGATGAGTTTAACTCGTGAGCTAATTCCATCAAGCATAACGTTCTGGGGCTTTAAGTCTCGATAAATGTATCCGTGTTGGTGAAGAACCTCTAAAGCATCTGCAATCTCGATCCCTAAATAGACGAGTAGTCCATCCTCAACTTTGCCATTTGTAGCTTTGTAATCCGCTACCGCTTTAGTCAGTTCCTTACCATTGATAAAATCCATTACTAAGTAAAAGGATTTATTTCGCTCGAAGTATTCGTAGCCTCTTGGAAAGGCCGGATGTTTTATTTTTCTTAGGAATTTGGCTTCGCGTTTAAAACTTTTTAAAAGCTGATCTTTAAATTGATCATAAGCACTTTGATCAAGCATCTGCTTGATCAAAAGGGGTTTTTTGTCATTAAGTCGGGTGGCTCTGAAGGTAGCACCGAACCCACTTCGAGCAATAGCTTCTTCAATGATGTAGGTGTTTTTAGATTTGATGCGCTCCCCTGGAGAGAGAAGCCCCTCTTTGGCATCTTTAATAGTATCAAAAGAGGATTGACGTAGCTTTCGAGCCACCTGTACTTGCGACAGGGTCTCGCCGCAAACGTCACAGAACAATGACCCCGCAGTTACCTTAGATTGGCATGAAGGGCAATTCTGCAATGCTATCTCTCCTTACGTACTATTTGATTAAGAGGCGAGTCTTTTTGGACTCGTCTTTTATCGTGGCTAAATCATCGGCGACCGATTTGCCTTTACTGATATCGGTGGCCAAACGAGTTAGAGCGCGAGTGACATTAGCTTGACCTAAGTTGCTTGCAATTTTGGTCGTGTTTTCAATGATCTTAGTTGCTTTAGCTTTGTCACCAGCCTCCAAACTCGCTTGAATCTGTTCCCCGTTGAGGTGAACTTGTAAAACCTGAATGGCTTTAAAGACATCAGGATCTACTTGTCCGAGATCTGCTTCGCGATCAGTCGCCTTAATCTTTACCGTAACCGTTTCAGTCGATTTACCGTCATAAACCGCTGAGAGCGAAAACAATGAGATTTCCGCTCCAGCGGCCCCGGCACCCTGTGAATTGGTTTGCACGATAAAAGCTGTCATGTCCTTGGTCATCGACCCAGTTGGGATCTCAAATCCCTTCGAGTTTCCCGGAATATCGTAAATAACGATCTCGGGAGCAATCTTTGCTATACGCATCACGCGACTATTGAGATCAGAAAACTTAAGAGCCAAGTTGCCAACCACGGAGGATTGGAGTTTAGCAATTTCTGCTTGGAGCCCTTCTTTAAACTTATTGAGGTCATTTGCGTGGTAATAAGACCCGCGGCCGAGTTCTGAAACTTTGCTGATAAAACTGGAATCATAGTCATCAGCGGAGCCGATACCAACACCGGTCAGAGTAATGTGCTCGTGCCTTCTAACGATATCTTCATATTTTTTTGTTTCTTCAACACGATAGCCTTGATCATCGGTAGGGAAACCATCGGTTAAAAGGATCACATGATTAACGCGTTTGACTTTGTCTTTATCAGCGCGTTTTTCAAAAGCTCCGTAAGCCGTTTTAAGTCCGGCTTCTAGGTTGGTCACACCTGAGGGAGCACTTAAATTTTTAATCATGTCCTGCATGGCCGAGCGATTCTCGGCCAGTGAGGCGAGCGGAAAAATTTCTTTGGAACCGGAATCAAAGAGAACAACTCCAACTCTGTCATCGTCTTGAAGCGATCCTAAAATTTCAGAAACTGCGGATTTTACTGTTGACCATTTATCTCCGCCCATACTGCTTGAGGCGTCGATCAAAAACACAACATTGGATGGGATTCTTCCCATTTTAGATTCGGGAGTTAGTTCGATTAGGGTGGTTGTGCTGTAGTCATCATTGATAGGTCTTAAATCGGAACCGTTCTTCGTCGTAATCTTCACTGTTCTCTCTCCTTATGTCGGCCTTGGGAGAGGAAAAGGTGCCTTGCGTTCCCTACCCGCGCCGGGAGAGCCAATCTGCAAGCACTATGCCTTCGAAAATTGGGGTGTCAAAGAACTTAAAAATGGCTTAAGCCTTGATAACAAAAATAGAAAAAATTAGATATTTCAATAGCTTATCGAAATCCAATTTAACCAAATATCAATGCCCTTTTACGGCAGGTAACGGCAAAAGGTGTCAGGCCAGATAACTTGGAGCCCCTCAGACCTGGAAAATAACATGAAGTAAAAAGTGAATGGTTTTATTTTTTGAAGCAAAGGTACTTTCCTTTTCTAATCCGGCCAGCCCAAAACCGTAGAAACCGGAAAGCCCCAAATCAACTCCCTTTGCAACTTTAAACTCAAGTCCTAAACCCCCTATAATCCCAAAATCAAATAAGTTAAGTGAATCTTTAGTGTCAATTACTCCCAACCCAGAACTAAACTCCGCCTTAATTAACAGAGCTGTATAAGGACCTAAATAAAAGACCGGGGTAAAATCTCCCCTAATCACTCTTGCCTTAAACAACAAACGCAAATCCAAATAATCCCAACCAGTCGCTGAGCTTGAGGTCTGGTACCCTTTTTGTACATAATAAATCCCAGGTTCAAACCCAAAAAGACTCTTACTAAAAGGAACATCTAAAATAATACCAGCATCCAAAGCAGTTCGATTATTAGTATCTCCAATGTTTGGATTGTCAGTAGTAAAATTGGCTAGACTCAGACCACCTCTTAAACCAAATCCTAATTTTCGCTTTTCCTTACCTTTTTTGGGTTCGTTTTTCCGAATATTTTTCAAACCATCTTCTTTAGAGCCAGCATCTAACGGATCGGTAATGGGCTCCGACTTAATTGAGATATCCTCTTCGGCGACCACCTCATCTCCCGGCGCAACTCCGTCCAAGGGGGATTTCATTTTACAGATAGCACCGGCCTTCTTTACTTTAACGACTTCACCACAGACTCGATTTCCGGCCTTAGACTCGACACATATTGTATTACCCACCTCCCACTCTTTTCCAAATTCATGACTGATTGCCATATCCATCTTATTTTTGGAAATTTTTATGACTTCGGCTGCGAAAAGAATGGGTGCTGTCAGAAAAAACAAAATGAAAATTTTACTCATTAGTAAAGTACCTGCTTTTAAAAAAGGAAATTTAAATCTAGTTATTACGATATTTTAACACAAAGAGTTTTAGACGTATTTTAAAAGTTTATTCTCACAAAATATTTAAACTTTCATACAGGCACTTAACTTTCTTGCTTTATTCAACGTGTAAAATTCATCTAGGGACTCTATGGCTCCAGACGACTCGATTACCCTGAAATTAATTCATGATTCAACTGAAATTTCTCACATTTACGCTCTGAATTTTCTGGCATTTGCTTTGCTCTCTTGAAAGTCAGGTAGAAGGGATAAACCCAAAACCACTTAAGAAAAACAAAGGAGAGACAAAATGAAGTTTTTACGAGGTAAAGAATTGAAGCGGTGGGGATTCTCCACATTGCTTTCGCTGTTGTCATTAAGCGGCTTAGCTCTTGGAGAGATCGGTCCCAATCCCCGTGAAGTTTACATCAATGGAATTTCTTATGCCGGTAGTGGTTGTCCGGCGGGATCGGTTTCACAAGTGTTAAGTTCGGATGCTAAAGCATTCACGCTTTTGTTTGATTCTTACATTGCCGAAGCAGGTCCAGGAATGCCTCTTTCTTTGGCTAGAAAGAACTGTCAAATCGCTGTTGACCTAAGGTTCCCACAGGGGTGGTCGTACTCGGTGTTTACCGTTGATTACCGGGGATACGCTCGCCTAGATCCAGGAACTTCGGGGCAACAGGTCTCCAGTTACTATTTCTCCGGTCAGGCAAAAACCGGAAGCTTAAGAACCAACTTTTATGGTCCAACAGAAAGAGATTACCAAATTAGGGACACCTTGGGCCTTGATGCGGTAGTTTGGTCGCCATGTGGGGCAAATCGTGCCTTGAATATGAACACTCAAGTCCGAGTGACCGCTTCGGGACGTCAAAGAGCCCTGTTAACCGTCGACTCAATCGACGGCGAGCTAAAACACATCTATGGAATCCGATGGAGACGATGTCAATAAAGGTCTCTTTCACATAGAATACTTCTCTTCTCTCCTCTCCGTCATCGGAGGGGAGAGAGACACAATTTAAAATAATACAACTAAACTATCTCCGACAGGGTTGAACTGAAAGCTTAGCTTCCACCACTCCATCTATTGAATCTAAGGCGATAACGCCTCTCGATCTGGTACTGCCGGTCACTCCCAAAACCGTAACAACCCTTAATGGAATGACCCTTTTATTTCTACAAGCCCCTTTTCTCGTAAAATAGGGAAGATCCCGCTTGAGAAAATCGGTCTCTTGAGGCCCTCTAAACTGTTTTATCGGACTAGAGCCTAGTTGAAGGCTTCCAAACGAAAAACTACTCATCACATAGGATTTAACTTTGTCTTCGACTCGGGTGAAACCTCGATAATCGATCGTTTCAATAGCGGCTTTAAACCCGGCCGGAACCTCAACATCAACTTGAATAAAACACTGTTTAAAGCTCTCTCTCAACGCTAAATTGTTGCCCCGTTCCGCCACATAACTATCAAACAGGATCGTAAAAGCATCTTCCGTCGGAAGAAAACTGACCGACCCTCGCGGGCATCCACTACCCGAATATCTGGGAGCACCAAACCTTAAACTGGGTTCTTCAGCTGAAGCCAAAGTGCCAAGAAATAAAAAAACAAAAAAGAGCGGATAATTTAGTTTTTTCATAGGCACCTCGCAGTGAGGTGTTGCTAAATCAAAGCCTTGTTGACTCACGCAGGGTTAGCACTGAACTCTTGTAGAACACACCGTAAAATTGTTAGCGTAGTGTTAAAAAGTTTTTAAGAAATGGGGGATGCTTTATTAAAGGGAGCAGGTATCTCTATTTCTTTTTGGATCTTAGATCAAGATAGACCGCAAGAATGATAACGAGCCCTTTAAAAACTTTTTGGTAATGCTCGCTAACTCCCACAAGACTCATTCCGTTATTTAAAGTACCCATGATGAGAACTCCTAGAACTGTACCACCAATAGTTCCCATCCCACCCATAAGGCTTGTTCCGCCAATCACAACGGCTGCAATCGCATCTAGCTCCCCCAATTCCCCAGCTGAAGGGACAGCACCGTTAACTCTGGCCGAATCCATCACACCGGCAAGCCCGGCTAAACAACCCATGAGGAAATAGGTCAACCAAAGTGTTTTAGCCACAGGAACGCCTGAGAGTTCAGCCGCTTCTCGGTTGCCACCAATCGCATAAATAAAACGGCCAAATCGAGTGTACTTTAAGGCAAAAATTCCAACCAGAGCACACAAGACTGAAATAAATACCATGTAAGGGATGCCGCGATAGTTACAGAAAGTGTAAATCCCTAATAGACACAAGGCTAAAATCGCAAATAGGTTTTTTGCAATGTCGCCCCCCGGAGCTGATTGTTTCACCCATCTTAGAACTTCAACCCCCAAACCTAAACCGGCTATCCCTAAAAGCAAAACGAAACTAATTTGGGGTGAGACATAATCGGAACTCAATCGTCCTAAAGTGTCTCCCAATGGAGCCACCGCTTGAGCCGAGGAGATAATGAGGGTCAATCCACGCGCAATCACCATCATACCCAAGGAAACAATGAAAGGGGTGATCTTAAGTCGGCTAACCGCCATTCCGGTGGTAGCTCCAGAAAGCCCCCCTACCGCAATCGCTAACCCAAAAGAAAACACGGCACCAACCAACCCCGAACTTGCCCACTGCCAATGAACTTGAGAAATCGCGGCAGCCATTCCAGACAAAGCCAATACGCTCCCTACCGAGAGATCAATTCCTGAAGTCAAAATAACTAAAGTCATTCCAACAGCCAAAGTTAAGTTAACGCAAATTTGACGAGATAAGTTACTCAGATTCCTCGGAGTAATAAACGCTCCCCCACTCCAAGCATCGAAAATCAAGGCACATAGAACAATAACCAAAACAGGAATAATTTCTCTTTGATAAGTTTTCCAGCTAAGCTTTGAATTTGATGTCTTCATTTTAAGTCTTTCAAGAACGGCTTCCATTTACTTCTCCTGCTGCTAATAACATAATTTTTTCTTGTGTCAGTTTGTGGTTTTGCAATTCGCCCATCACTTTTCCCTCACGAAGAACCATAATTCGATCACTAAGCGCTAACAATTCGGGCAACTCCGAAGAAACTAAGACTACTGCCATCCCCTCGCTCGCAAGCTGACGGATAATAGTATAAATTTCTTCTTTTGCCCCGATATCAACTCCTCGAGTAGGTTCATCCAGCATCAAGACTTTCGGCGATAATGCCACCACTTTGCCCAACAAAACTTTCTGTTGATTTCCTCCACTTAGAACCTTAACGGGACTCTTAAAATCGAAACACTTAACCCCTAGCCGCTCAATTAAGCTTTTAACTCGTTTCTTCTCCTCAGAAAGAGCCAAAGTTCCTGTACCACTCAAATTTTGGTCCAGTGTCGCTATCGTTAAATTAAAATCGATCCCATGATCTAAAAATAATCCGTCTCTTTTACGATCTTCGGGAACAAAGGCGACTTTATCCTCCATGGCCTGAGAAATATTTTCCCAGTTAACTTTGTTTCCCTCAAACCAAACTTCCCCGGTTCGAGTTCCCGGCTGAATTCCTAGGATAGAACGTAAAAGCTCACTCCTACCTGAGCCCATCAACCCGGAAATCCCTAAAACCTCACCCGAGCAAACTTCAAATGAAACCTCTTTTAAAATAGTCTTAGCCGAATCGGACTCGTGCGAGAGCCTATTCACTTTAAGGATAGGATCCCCGTCAAAATCTTTAGGGGCTTTCTCTTCAAGGTGTACGGGTCTACCAACCATCTCTCGAATCACTTGCGCAGCATCCGTTTCTGATTTTTTGAGACTCGTTACCGCTTGCCCATCTCTGAGCACAATAATCCGATCTGCTAGCTCAAAGACTTCATCCAGTTTATGGGAAATATAGATGAAGGTCATTTGACCTCTCATGCGTTGAATCACTCTAAAAAGATGTTCCACTTCAACTTGAGAAAGAGCCGAAGTAGGCTCATCCAATATCAATAGACGGGCCTTGTGGTGAAAAGCTCTAGCAATCTCGACTAACTGTCTTTTGGCAACGCTTAAATCCTCGACAATAGCTCGAGCTTCAACATCAAAACCCAACTCATCCATCAGACACTGTGCTTTTTCCTCAAAAGCCTTCCAGTGAACCCGTTCGAAAAGCTTATTCGAAGGGGTTCCATCATAGGGAAAGGACTCAGTGAGAAATAGATTTTCTGCCACGGATAATTTAGGAAACAAACAAAGCTCTTGATGAATAATCGAAATACCGCTTTTTCTTCCCTCTACCGGAGATTTCAGAGCAAGTTTTTTGCCCTCAAAAAAGACATCGCCACCGTATTTTCCACTAGGCCAAACTCCACTTAAAATTTTCATTAAAGTGGATTTTCCGGCTCCATTTTCACCAACTAAGGCAATACATTCCCCTTCAAAGATCTCAAAACTCACTTCTCTAAGTGCGAAAATGCCGTCAAAGGATTTGCTGACCTTAGAAACTGAAAGAAGAGGAGAGCTCATGTTGAGTTTCAGCCTTTGTTGTCCCCGAAGACAGCTTCTTTTGAATGAAAACCAGTGTCCACAACTTCAGACTGAACATTTTCTTTGGTGATTTTCGATACGGGAGTGTTAATCACGGGGACCTCTTTGGTCCCATTGTTTTTCATCTCATCAAATTTAATACTTTCCTTTTTGGCTAAAGCAATGGCGACTTTTACTGCCTCTTCAGCTAAGGGTTTAATTCCTTTTAAAACGGTCATCGATTGCTTGCCTTTGAGAATGTTCTTAATCGCTGTCAAATCAGCATCGGCGCCAGCAACAAATACTTTTTCAGCCAGCTTTTGCTCCTCAAGTGCCTGAACTGCCCCAAGAGCCATCCCATCGTTATTAGCAAGAACGGCTTGAATATTGTTTTTGTTTTTTGTGAGAGCATTTTCTACGGTTGCCAAAGCAAGAGCCGAAGACCAATTGGGATGGTTCTGTTTAGTGACTACTTTAATTTCGGGATGTTTTTCCAGCACCGACATCACCCCTCGAGTGATCTCATCAGCTACGGAATGTCCCGCCTCCCCCATTAACAAAATGTAGTTTCCTTTTCCTTGGGTGGCTAGAACGGCAGCTTCAGCTTGAAGGACTCCCACTTGGAAACTGTTTTGAGTGACGTAAGCGTCAATATCGGCATTCTTGATGATGCGATCATAAGCCACCACCGGGACATTATCCTTTTTTGCAAGTGTCACAATAGAACTTGCCGCCTCTCCGTTAACCGGTTGAATGACAATAGCATCCACTCTTTTAGACAAGAGTGTTTCAACTTTGGCTGTTTGGAGATCGACCTTCCCATCACAAGAAGAAAACTCCACTTCAGCCCCTAGGGAAGCTGCAAAGTCCATAAAATAGTTTCGATCTTTGAGATAGCGTTCCTCATTCATCGTCGCCAATACAAATCCCAATTTTGTCTTTTTCTGCGTAGAAGAAACTGACTCAGCCACCTTCTTTTTGATACAGCCCAAGCTAAAACTAACAGCGACACTTAATGTAAAAACCCCTAAAAATCGAATCATGGAATTCAATGTTTTTTCCTCTCTCTAAAGATAATTGCCCCCCGGCAAATGCCACCGGGCATTAAAAAAGAGCCCCTCTCATCTGTCAACCCGGTTAGAGACCAAAGTTAAGGGTATTTTCGGTCTCGAAATGCCACTTTTCAGAACTGCGACCCACAGGCTCCGGCCAAATAGTGCTTCGGCTACGAAAGTCTTGTTTGCAGGGGATTAGGAATTGGCTATAGTTCAAACTGCAGATAAAATTATAGGATTACTTTTGTGGAGCTTTAAGTTTCTAAAGGGGGATTAATATGCATAGCGTCAAGTCTATCCTTATCGGTTTGGGGTTAGGGGTCTTTCTGGTTCTTACTGGATGCGCTCATCTCTTTGATAAAAGCCAGGATACTGAGAAGGCTAAAATTTACATGCAACTTGCCGCCGACCAATTTGCTCAAAAAGAATACAGCAAAGCCGCCGAATCCATTCAGCAAGCCATGAAGTTCACCCCCGACTACCCTGCAGCTTACAACCACCTTGGCATTATCTACATGGAAACAAAACGGCACACTAAAAGTGAAGAGGCCTTTAAAAGAGCTCTTCAACTTCAAAGAGACTACCCAGAAGTTGAAAACAATTTAGGCGTTCTTTTCAATCGTCAGGAAAAATACCGAGAAGCCATACCTTATTTTGAAAAAGCTTTGGCAAAAGATAGCTATGCAACTCCGGAAAATGCTTTGACCAATTTGGGATACGCTTATTTTAAATTAGGAAATAACCGACAAGCAAAACTTTACCACCAAAAAGCTCTCGATTTGACACCTCAATTTTGTTTAGCCAACAAAAATATGGGCGATGTTTATGCTCGTGAAAAAATTTTCGATAAAGCTGCCGATTTCTTCAAAAAAGCAGCAACTACTTGCCCTCTTTACCAAGAGAGCCAATACAAATTGGGTTTAGCTTTAATGAAAGCCGGGCAGAGAGGCGTGGCAAAAAATCAGTTCGAAAAACTGATCGAAAGATACAAAAACGGGCCTTACGTTGAACGATCTCAAGAGGTTCTCAAATATTTAAATTAATCAGCATCACCAAAAAGATCGGCTGACTAGATTATGCAAATGTTGGGTCAATACCTTAAATCCGAGCGAGAAAAGAAAGGAATTCGTCTTGAGGAGATCGCTTCGAGCACCAAGATAAATATACAAAATCTCGTTTTGATGGAAGAAGATCGTTGGAGGGAACTTCCTCAAGAGCCTTTTATTCGTGGTTTTATTACGGCTTACGCCCGATATTTAGGAGTAAGTAGCAAACACGCTCTACAACTGTATTATCAATCTCAACAACCCGAAAGACAGAATGATACCGAGATCTCTCAGACCACTTCTGACTCTCCACCGGATACCCAAAGTTCCTCTTCGCAGTCTCCCACTTCATTTGCCCCCACCTCACAAGCTCAATTTGAAAAATTGAATCCTGAAACCTCAAAGCAAACAAAGATTGTAGCCATCGTTTTATTAGGTGTTTTAGTCGCAGGTTTCTTTGTTTCTAAGCTTTTTTCGCCTTTGGCTTCTTCATCGACAGCCACTGCCAACGAAACAACGAGTACAATACCACTTTCAGTAACTAAGCCTTCTGTTCCAGAAACATCAACGAGTTCATCTCTCCCCTCCCAAGATTCCGGATCTTCAACATCAACCACGGAAATAACGACTAGCTCAACGATTTCGACCCAGTCATCCACCGTACCCTCAACTACCTCTTCAACTTCTTCTCAGACCTCAACAACGACTTCGACTACCGTGCCCTCTGCTGAAGTCTCTCCAGCGATAGGTGTAGTTACCGCATCAACTCAGTTAGCGGAAACAGTTCAGTCGGTACACAACTTAACGATTCAAGTTAAATTTCGAACTTGGAGTAAAATCGTTATTGATGATGAGCCTCCAAAAGAAACCCACCTAGAAGCCGGAAGCCAAGTTCAATATCAAGCCAAAAAGAAAATTAAATTAGTTTTAGGGAACTCAAGTGGAACTCAGGTTTTCTATAATGGCCAAGAAGCAAAAGGAAAGAGGTTTTCCGGAACCATTCGCTATTATATATTCCCAATAGGGGCAACTTTTCCTCAAGACAAACCTAAAGACAAAGATTCTGAAGAGAACGCAACCGAATCGGAAAATGTACCGAACAAACCCGAGTCTTAAGCCGATAGGAAAGAATAATTACTTTATTTTATGAATCCTTTCACCGTTGGGTCACTAGCCGTTTGGAAACATTCTATTGAGTCTCCAAAAGCACGTCTTCTACTGATCCACGGACTGAGCGAGCATAGCGGGCGCCACTGCCACACTATCGAATTTTTAGTAAAGTCCGGAATTGAAGTCATTCGTTTCGATCTTAGAGGATCCGGCGAAAGCGGTGGCAAAAGACAATGGATTGAAAGTTTCCAGGATTATGTCGAAGACACAATAACCGTATTTAATTGGGTTCAACGAGAACTTCCCAATCTTCCACTTTTTGTGCTTGGGCATAGCTTAGGAGGGTCGATAGCTATCCAATTCGCGGCCTCCTATCATTCGCTTCTAAAAGGATTGATCTTAAGTGCTCCGGCTTACTTGGTCGGTAGTGGCGTATCTCCCATCAAAATCAAGGTCGGACAGATGCTAGTCAAGGTCATGCCCAATTTAAGATTACCTAAGAGTACGGCTTTTGAAGGGATTTCTCGAGATAAATTGGCCGTAGAGAGATATGCGAACGATCCGTTTTGTTGTCATTTTAATACTTTAAAACAAGGAGATGAAATCCTAAAGACCCTTCCTATCCTCCCTGAATATGTGCAAAAAATAAAAAGTCCAACGCTCATCGTTCATGGTTCTGCCGATCCTATTATTCGGATCGAAGGAAGTTATGAAATCCTACGATCTCTTAGTTCTAAAAATAAGGAACTCTTTATCGCACCCCATTGTTTACACGAGCTTCACAATGAACTTGAAGAGGATAGAACGAACTATTTTCAACATTTGGGAATGTGGTTAGAAAAGCAGATGAGCGTTAAACGAAGTCTCTAACCGAATTTTAGATTTGTGATAAAATCAAAATTCCTTTTACTATTTTTTTTGAGACCCTAGGGAGAATTAAAATGCAGCGTGTTTTTTTAGTTTTGTTGTTTGCCCACTTGAGCCTTTTATACGCAATTCCATCACCTAACTGTCAGGGAGTTTTTAAAAAAATAGGCGCACGGAAGTTATACGCGCCCCTGCTCTCAACCAACGACGAGGCGTTGAGAACTACCAAAATTAATACGACCTTCCCTTCACCCAATATATTTTCTCCAGCACCGGAAAAGTGGTTAGCCCCTGATTCCGAATACACTCAACAAATGGCGACGAGACGCGAACTCTACGCTAAACGATCCTCAGATATTTTAAAAATTCAGCCGGGACAAGAGGAGGGAGTTCGTTCAGCCGCTCAGGAATTTCTGGAAATGACTGGTAAACATTTGATTGCTCAATTCCCAGGTGAGTTTAGTCAAGATGGTTTAACTCTCAAATCAAAAAGCACAGGGGCTGTAGTTAGTTTAGATTCTACTTCGGGTCCCCACCCCCTAGAAAAGCTGGGAATGTTGCTTCAAGACGACGTGACCGTAAATTTAAAACAGACGGACGGCAAAGTGATATTGGCAGGAGGATTCTTAGCGACCCCTACCAATTGGAGTCTTCAGGATTTTATCGGAGTCGATGTTCACGCCATTCATGCCGGCATTCCGGAATATGAGAATCGATTAAAAAAGACGGTAGAGGGGACGGTAGAACGCGGAGTTAGAGGAAAGTGTATTGCCAGAAACAATTGGTTTTTGGTCACCAACCCCGAATTAGCTCTACCCTCCTATCGAAGATCAACTTACAAAGAGCCTGCTATCACAGAAACCAATGTGGGTTCCAATTTATTCTTAAGAAGTGAACTGGAAAGTATTGTGAATCTCCCTGTCAGTGGTGCCACGATTTTCACCATTCGTCCAAGGGTTTGGTCTATGGAATTTGTGAAAGCCAATGCCCCGGAAGTTGCCAAAAACCTGGCGACTGCGATTCAATTGCCTGAGTCGGGATACTCTGAAATGGAATGGAAAAAACCGCTCTTAAAGTTTCTTTCAGAAACGCCTCCGGCAAATGAAGAATTAAAGCCTCAATGAGACCGCGTTGAGTTAACTTTAAAGCCAGACGCCTCTGGAGCTAGAATAAATCCCAATGGAGCAGATTTAGTTTTAGGGATTAAATAACACTCTTCGTATCCAAAACCTTCTCCGCACCGATCGACCACATGGCTCCCCCCTTTGATACGCTTACTTGCATAAACTTGAACAGATAAGTTCTTAAGCTGTTTGATTTCATTATTTAAAGAGTCATTGTCGCCCGGTATCTCTCCACAATGTTGTTTACAAATCCATTGATTGAAGGGTTCGATAGCGGTCTTCGCCACCAAGGATTCTCCAAAAAACAAAAACACCAAGATCGCAAATTTACTGACCACAAAACATCTCCATTAATAAAAGTTTAAAATCAAATTCTCGGTTTAAAAGTTCGTAATTTAAAAAGTTCGAGGTTTTGGATATCTCATTTTCTTGTCGATTAGAAACATGAATTGCCCAGTTATTGCTTTCAGTCTGATGACAACCCGTGCAAGTAGACCGATTGAAATGGTTCTCTACGGTTGAGGGCAGATTGGAATGCCTTAACCAAAAATCAGCGGGTAATTGAGCGGCTCCCGCTAAGAATTCTCCAGGAATAGTAAACTGGTCTGAATTAACCGCGGAAAGATTATCATTAACCCACTGAACAAGCTCGGCTTTGTTATTTGAATTGAATGAACTATCAGGATTTTGTTTCAATGGAACAGGAACGAGTTTACTTTCCTCATTCAACCTAAACTGCCGAAATTCCGGTTTGTTTTCAAGTTGCATTTCTTCTGTCTTTAAAGATGAAAAAGGAGAATGGCCTGCATTAGATATTTTGGGGTTTAGATTCGTAGATTCTCGTGTGATCTTTTCAAGAGCTTCATTGAAAGAATCTGCGTTGCCCTGAATCTGATTCAATTTATACCAAAGTAGTGTCCATTCAATAAGACTATGAATTTCTAATCTCATATCAAATTCAATAGACACCCACATTTTCAAGGGATTTCCCAATCCAATACTTTGCTTTTGTTCAAAAAGTCCAAAAACAAAAACGACTTTACCGGCGCTGTTATGTTCGGGTAAAGGGCTTCGCAAATCAATTCGATTTGTAATGGCTAGAAGGCGGAAAGGTGATTTAGCAAGATCAAGTTTTCCTTCGATATCGGCAGGCCAATATTGAGTAAGTTTTGATGCGTCTCGCGGAGTGACGGCAAAACCATTAATTTGAGTTGTAGTGTTCCAAGTCATAAGCCATCTACGAATAAACTCCTGCAAATCGGCTCCGGGAGGGGCGATTTGAGACATGAGTCCCACAAAGCTCCACGCTCCACCATTCGGGCTCTCCGGCAAATACTGAGTTCTTGTCTTATCATTCACTACATCCCTGGAATTGATAAATAACGATTTCGTTTTATCGATTTGAACATTACAAAAAGGGTTTCTGAAAGAGAAGTTCTGACGGCTTGTCCCGATACCCGAAAGGTTGGTTACCGTCACGGGTCCCGTACGAGTGTTTGGGCTAGGCACAGCCAGGATCTCATTATTGGATATTTTCGAAAAGAAAGCGACTGGGACATCAGAAATTTTAATAGCCTTAACGCCATCAAAATGTTTTCCGTAGATTCGGAAAATAGTGGAGGGGTCTCCCAAGTTAGGTTTAATTTCAGAAATTAAAGGAGTGTCAGAGATGTTAAATCCTACTGCATTGGAATAAACAACGGTTGGACCCGATGAAACTTTACAACGATAACGCGTGCCCGGTATCTCTAGAGAAACATCTCTAATGCTATAACTTGACGTCCAGCTCTTTCCATACTTCCAAATAAGGTTTGTTGCTCCCGAGATATCTTCAAAATCACTGCGCTCATTGGTTTTCTGCCATTGAATGGTCGGCTTTGCCCCTGTCCGGAAAGCACAACTAAAGGTTACCGTACCATTATTGGCTAATGTATCCTGCGGTTGTTCATCTATGACAATCTTAGATGGCACTCTTAGGTTAGCTTCATTACTAGTGATTGAGTCTACGTCAGTACTAATCACAACTCGGTAAAAAAGGTTGTCGTGGCTACTTTTTAATTTGGTTAGAGGTAGGTCTTGATCAGTCGCACCTACAATATTCGTCCAGGGTTTTGATGCTTTACGACCTTGCCATTGATACCTAAGAGGGGAACCATCGGCAGATGTCGCTCTAACGGAAAAAGTAGCAGTGCCATTTTGAGCTACTCCGTTAGTAGGCTGACTAATGATACTTATAGAAGAGGTCGAGCCGGAGCTCGCTCCCCCGGAAGACGCTGATTCGCCTGAAGACCCAGGGTCACGGGAAGAACCTGATCCAGACCCGCTCGTACCCGATGAACCAGAACTACCTGACGAA
>Ga0194132_10004153_pt1 | contig 24956 bp, 29 predicted proteins | sample TA2KigOf80mmetaG_FD_148612 | JGI IMG/M metagenome (GOLD analysis project Ga0194132, IMG submission 148612) | Freshwater microbial communities from Lake Tanganyika, Tanzania - TA2015054 Kigoma Offshore 80m | ecosystem: Environmental > Aquatic > Freshwater > Lake | place: Tanzania: Lake... | reverse complement strand
GTAGCGCAGCCTTTTCAGGCTGCGGGTCCTGCGGGCTTTCCAGCCCGCAGTCAGCGACGGGCGACTGGAAAGTCGCCCGAACCAGCAGGCTGGAAAGCCTGCTCTACGTGCACCGGCCGCGATGCGCACTGCTCAAGAGCCAATCTTCGGGCCTGGAACAAAGCCCTGCGGTTACGGGATTCATTGTGGTGTAGTGGCAACAGCGATACAGATCTTCGTCGTCGCGGATCAAGTGATCGTAAGACTCGACTTGCCAGAAGCGTGTGCCCGTCCGATTCAAAAGGTGATTCGCTTCCCGCGCCGTAAAGCCTTTCCAACTTTGCAGAATCTTACTGAGCGTCCATCCGGGGTGCGGACGCACGACAACATGGACGTGATTCGGCATCACGACCCAGGCCGACAAATCGAAACGCGTGCCCAGGTGAAACGTGAGCGCACCAGCCATCAGTTCGCCGATTTCGCTTCGCATCAACCAACAATCGCCCTGGCCTGCATCAAGATACTTATCCACTCGCGATGAGTACCAGCGAAACAACTCTTCTTGTTCAAGCCACGTGAGCGGACGCTTAGCCGACCGCGCGTTCTGAATAATGGCTTCCCGTTCCGCTTTGAACTTCAGAAGGACTTCCCTCGGCAGTGTGCCAGCAAGCCGGAAGGTCACAAAATAGGAAGTGCTTTCCCGCTTCAGGTGCGGCAATACCCCGCGCGAGTGAAAACCGGCCCGCAGATTGTCTTGCCCAGATTCGGAATCATTAACCTCCATGCACATGTTTGTGCGCGAGCCGTCGCAAACGAGCAAGCAGGAAATTCCGGCGCTGAGTAGCGCAGCCTTTTCAGGCTGCGGGTCCTGCGGGCTTTCCAGCCCGCAGTCAGCGACGGGCGACTGGAAAGTCGCCCGAACCAGCAGGCTGGAAAGCCTGCTCTACGTGCACCGGCCGCGATGCGCACTGCTCAAGAGCCAATCTTCGGGCCTGGAACAAAGCCCTGCGGTTACGGGATTCATTGTGGTGTAGTGGCAACAGCGATACAGATCTTCGTCGTCGCGGATCAAGTGATCGTAAGACTCGACTTGCCAGAAGCGTGTGCCCGTCCGATTCAAAAGGTGATTCGCTTCCCGCGCCGTAAAGCCTTTCCAACTTTGCAGAATCTTACTGAGCGTCCATCCGGGGTGCGGACGCACGACAACATGGACGTGATTCGGCATCACGACCCAGGCCGACAAATCGAAACGCGTGCCCAGGCGAGGCGCCAGGTATCTGTTTAGCGCTGGTAGGGACGGATTCCACTCCGTCCCTGACTAATCCTTGAGGCGTCTCTTGAAGGGAGAGGCGGTCAACGGAAACACCAGAAGCCTCCGTTGGTCCATCGTCTCTTCCTGGGTGGCGATCTGTCTCAAGGCTTGAGTTGGGACGAAGTGGAATCCGTCCCTACCACGCTAAACACGTACGGCGCCAGTCGGAGCGCGCGAGGGCGCGTGCGCCGTACGCCCCATTTCCGACCAACCGAATCGGCGTTGACAGGTAGCATGCCCGTCTCTAACTTCTGGCTGTAAATACCGAGCTTCAGCCCCGAATTTACGTTTCGGGGTTTTTTATTGAGAGCAAGCGCTGTTCAACAACATTATGGCGAATACGATTCTGGTCGGCGCCCAGTGGGGCGACGAAGGCAAAGGCAAAATCATCGATGTCCTGACCGAAGGCGCAGACGTCGTGGTGCGAACCCAGGGAGGCAACAACGCGGGCCATACCGTTTTCATCGGCACCAAGAAATACGTCCTGCACCTGGTGCCCTCCGGGATTCTCCGCGACGGCAAACTTTGCGTGATCGGCAACGGCGTGGTCGTGGACCCCGTCAGTCTGGTGGATGAAATCAACGGGCTGGCGAAGCTGGGGATCAAAGTCGATGGCAACCTCCTGATCAGCGAGACGGCGCACGTGGTTTTTCCTTACCACCGCGAACTCGATGCGCAGCGCGAAATCCTCAAAGGCAAGAACAAGATCGGCACCACCAAACGCGGCATCGGTCCGGCCTACGGCGACAAAGCCGCGCGCACCGGTTTGCGGATGATCGACTTGATCAACCCGCCGCGCTTTGAATTGCTCCTCAAGCAAAAGATCAAGGAGAACAACGAAATCCTCAAGGCGTTCGGCGCGGTCCCGCTTTCGTTCAAGAAAGTCCATGCGGCGTATCGAGCGGTGGGGGACCGGCTTCGGCCCTTCGTCGCGAACACGGTGGTCCGACTGCACGAGGCCGCCCGGCGGAAGGCGAATATCCTCTTCGAAGGCGCGCAAGGGACTTTTCTCGACATCGATCACGGCACCTACCCGTTCGTCACGTCGTCCAATACGACGGCAGGCGGCGCGTGCACCGGTTCGGGGGTCCCGCCGAACCGGATGGACCGGGTCGTCGGCGTGATGAAAGCTTACACGACACGCGTTGGGGAAGGGCCGCTGCCGACGGAGAACGCCGAAATCGCGGACCTTCTGCACGCCATGGGCCGGGAATTTGGCGCGACGACAGGCCGGGCCCGGCGCTGCGGGTGGTTCGATGCCGTGGCCACGCGGCACGCCACGATGGTCAACGGGATCGACGAACTGGCCGTCACCAACGTGGATGGACTGGACAGCCTGGAAAGGATCCAGGTGTGCGAAGGTTATCGGTGCGGTTCCGCGCGGCTGGATTACGTTCCGAACGATATCGAGGTGTTCTCGAAGTGCGTCCCGATTTACCGAGAGTTTCCCGGGTGGAAAACGCCGACCACGCACGCGCGCGACTGGCGCGACCTTCCCGTAAGGGCGCGCAGCTATCTTAAGGCGATTGCGGAATTGACCGGCGCGAAACTGGGCATCGCCTCGGTCGGCCCGTCGCGGGAGCAGACCATCTTCGTGTGAGAGTTGAGAGCCAGTCGTTACAGCGTGCAGCGGGTTAAATGGGTTGAATGGTTAAATTCAATGGCGGAGCAGTGTGGCTCCGCGAAGTTCTCTGCAACACTCTCTGTCCCGCAGTTGCTGAAACTGCTCGCAACCTGCGATCAAGGCCTCCCTTCCACCCTTTAACTCATTTAACCCATTTAACGATGTAACTAACGATGTAACGTTTTAACGATGACCACGCCAGCCCCACATTTGAGCGAACAGGCCAAAGCGGTGCTGCCGGCGCACGTCGCAATTATCATGGACGGCAACGGGCGCTGGGCCAAGCAACGGCACCTGCCGCGCGTGGAAGGCCACCGTAACGGGGTGGAATCGGTGCGCGCCGTGGTCCGCGCCGCCGGCGAAGCGGGAATCAAATACCTGACGTTGTACGCGTTTTCCGTGGAGAACTGGAGCCGGCCCAAGGACGAGGTCGATACGCTGATGCGGTATCTGGCGCGATTTCTGAAAACCGAAATCGCGGAACTGAACCGCAGCAATGTGCGGCTGGAAGTGATCGGCCAGATTTACCGGCTGCCGGAATTCGTCCAGGAGCAATTGCAGAAAACCCGAACCGCGCTCGCGCACAACAACGGCCTCACCCTCATCCTGGCCTTAAGCTACGGGAGCCGGACGGAAATGGTCGAAGCTCTGCGCAGTATCGCGACGCGCGTCAAGGAGGGAGCGATCGAGCCAGCCGAGATCGACGAGCAAACCGTCGCGCAGCATCTCTACACGCGCCATTTTCCGGACCCCGATCTCCTCATCCGCACGAGCGGAGAGATGCGGCTGAGCAATTTCTTATTGTGGCAAACTTCGTATGCGGAATTTGTCGTCACGCCGACGTTTTGGCCGGATTTTCGGCGGGCGCAATTCTTTCAATTCTTTGAAGCGTTGGAGGAATACGCGCGGCGCCACCGCCGCTTCGGGCGCCTGTAGCCCACACGCAGTCGTTAAAGCGTCAGAGCGTTAAATGGGTTAAATGGGTTAGATCGTTAAATCGGTTTTCAATCTCTGTTATCTCTGTTTCGTCGATGGGGAGCGCGCGTCCCGCGTTCTGTGCTCGGCGTCGTATGTGTTTAGCGTGGGTAGGGACGGATTCCACTCAGTCCCAAATCAGACATCGAGGCAGACTGCCGCCCGGGAGGAGACGATGGGCCAACGGAGGCTCCTGGTTTTTCCATCGTCCGTCTCTCCGTTCAAGGGACGCCTTCAGGATTAATCAGGGACGGAGTGGAATCCGTCCTACCAACGCTAAACACATACTCTGCGCTCCCCAATCTCGCCTGAAATCGCTCCGGCTAAGCTGAAACCCGGGCGAGGGCGGTCAGTGTGATGCGAAGGTCCCGGATCTGTTCTTCCAGTCGCTCCCGTTCCAGGAGCAGAGTTTTGCCGGCTTCGACGCCCAGGACACAGATTCTCGCCGCGGCGCAGACTTCGATGGTCTGCGGACCGACGCAGGGAATGTCGAAGCGCAGGTCGTGCTTTTCCTTCGCCACCTTAACCGCCACGGCACCACCCTCCTGACCGGCCAGTTCGCCGCCGCGCTTGAGGCAGGCGTCGGTTCCTTCAAAGCCTTCGACTGCCAGGACCGTTCCGTTTTTGACGACGACGGTCTGGCCGATCTCGAGCCGGGAGATTTCCTTGGCGATGCGAAAACCGAACTCCAGGTCGGAGCGGTGCGCGGGCGCGAGATCAGGTCCGAGGCGGAAGCCCGCCTTCGGCATCACCGGCGCGAGCCACGGCGTCGGTTCGATCAGTTCGATGCCTTCCTTTTTCAGTTCATCCGCAATGGCGCCAAAAATCGTATGCGCATTCTTTTCTTTAAGTTTGAACAACATGGCCATCGCGCGGAAGTCAGGCCGAATATCGAAAAGACTCTTGGGCGCGATTTGCCCGAGCATGACGCAGCGACTGACGCCTTGCCGTTTGAACGTTTCGATCAATTTGCCCAGTTGCCCGACTTTGAGCCAGACGATGTCGTCCACCAACGACGCCAGCGCCGGATCGGTTTCACCGTCGAAAGCGACGGCCACGAGCCGCCTGGCGCCCAATTCTCGGGCGTGCCGGGCGAAAATCATGGGGAGCGAGCGATTGCCCGCGATCAAACCCAGGGTATGAAGTTCAGCCATCAGCTTTTGAGTGGACCATAGCCAAGCCTCGCGGAGCAGCAATTCTGATTTTGGCGGCAGGCTCACCCCACGAGCTGCTTGTGGTCCCGGCTTTAGCCGGCTTTAGCCGGTTTTCACCCGTCGGCTGGTTAAAACCGGCTAAAGCCGGGACTACATGCAGCTCGCCCGTTGAAACCAGGAAAAAGCTGTGTTCCCTCAGTTGAGGTGGGGCATCCTCGCGAGTCAAATTAAATTAATCGAACTCTGAGACGGACAGGCTCGGCAGGAGTACCACAGATTACACGGATCACACGGATAAGATCGCTTCTCGATCCGTGAAATCCGTACAAAAACGTACAAAAAGCTTCGCTTGACCGTGGCCAGCGGGGGGTATAGTGACGTGAGGAAGCGTTGAACTCGTTCGCATCGTAATTTCGAGAGCGGCCATTGGTCCGTCGTCCGTGGGCTCATGATTTGGTCCCGCCTTGAGATACACCTGGGCGTGGTTGGCCTAGTGCGGTAATCGCGATGGGGTGGGTCAGAACGCTGCCTGGAACGGATGGATTTCAATACTGACAAGGCCGCGAACAGCACGGTGACATCAGACCAAATCAGAATTCCGGTCTGGGCGTTCTGCATCGCCGCGCTGGCTTTTCAGGCATCGAACCGATCTGCCACGATCCAACCGCCGCCTTTGACCCGCACGGAACAGATCCGTCAGCTCACGCCAGACCAGGCTGCGCAACGATTGCCAGTCCGGATCGAAGGGATCGTGACCTATAGCGACCCGGACAACGGGTTCGCGCCATTCCTGGTGCTTCAAGACCAAACGGGCGGCGTGGGCGTCGTGCCGCGGCCGAACCAGATCTTTCCTGAAGCAGGCCGGAGAGTGGCGCTGGAGGGCGTGGCCGAACCGGGCAAGTACTGGCCGTTCGTCGATCAAGGGATCCTGGAAGATTTAGGCCCTGGCCCCATGCCTGCGGCCCTGCGGCCAGCCGGAGAGCAATTCCCGAACTGCTCACCGGGAACTACGACAGCCTGAGAGTGGAGGTCGCGGGAGCCGTTCGTTCTCTGGTGGAACGCAATGGGCGATTGGAATGCGACCTGGCCCAGATTATCGCGGGCATTTCCAAAATGCTCCAACGGTTGCTGGGCGAGAACATCGTGCTGGAAAGCCGCTATCCCTCCGTGCTTCCCGCCATCTGCGCCGACGTCGGAATGGTGGAGCAAATTATCCTCAACCTGGCGGTCAATGCGCGGGACGCCATGCCCCAAGGAGGCCGGTTGACCCTTGCCGCTTCTGCCGTGACGCTTGACGCCAGCGCGGCCTTCCGGAACGCCGAAGCCCGCGCCGGCCGCTTCGTTTGTCTCAGCGTCGCCGACACCGGCTGTGGCATGGACGCCAAAACTCTGAGCAAGATATTCGAGCCGTTTTTCACAACCAAAGAAGTCGGGAAGGGAACGGGTCTGGGATTGTCCATGGTGTACGGCCTCGTCAAACAGCATCGGGGCTGGATCGAGGTGGCCAGCACCGTCCGGAAAGGATCCACTTTCCAGGTGTTTTTCCCGGCCCACGACGATGCCATCGCCGAAGATTTGGCCGAGAAGGAAGCGCAAAGAACAGTGGCCGGAGGCCACGAGACGATTTTGGTGGCTGAGGACGATCCCGCTTTACGCCGGCTGGCGTTGCAGGTGCTGCGCCGGTGCGGCTACCGCGTATTTGAAGCTCGAACGGGCCAGGAGGCCTTGAGCCTCTGGGAACTCCATGCGGGCGAGATCGATCTGCTGCTCACGGACATGGTCATGCCCGAAGGAATCAACGGACGCGAACTGGCCGAGCGCTTGCGCCGCGACAAGGACCACTTGCCCGTGATTTACACGAGCGGGTACAGCATGGACGCGATTGGGCCGGGATTTTGTGTTGAGCGAAGGCGTCGCGTTGCTGCCCAAACCGTATCAACCGTCAACCCTGGCGCGGGCCGTCCGTTGCTGTCTGGATGGGCCGGTGCGTTTGGGGGGAAGCTGAATGAAGTTGCCCCTTTCCCGGGAACCGGAGCGCCGAACTCCGATTCGGCGCGAGGACCGAGTGTCGCCGAAACGCGCCGGATCGGAGACCGGCGCTCCGCACACCAGGTTCAAGGGCCGTGCGCATGGCTCGAAGGCTATGGAAGCTTCCCATGCACTTGGTAGGGACGGATTCCACTCGGTCCCTGACCAATCCTTGCGGCGTCAAGTGAATCGAGGAGTGACGATGGAGCGACCCGATGCCTCGGTCGTCCCACCGTCACCGTTCTGGCAGTCGTTTACCCCCAGGTTTAATCAGGAACGCGGTGGAACGCGTCCCTACCAGTTCATGGTTCCAATGCGCGCTTCATTGACCGTGGCTCCCCACGAACCTGATTCAACCACGGATTACACGGATAGCACGGATAAGAGCGCTTCTCCATCCGCGAAATCCGCGAAATCCGTGGTGCAAGAACTCTTTTCGTGCCTTTGTCGCAAACTTTGTCGCGAACTTTGTTGGATTTTTGAGCAAAACAGGCCTGTTGGACAAAGGCTGCGACAAAGTTTAGGACAAAGTTTACTTTTTGGGACAAGCTCTACAGCTCGCTTCGGGGATGCTCCCGCGCCCGCGCCTCGCCCCAGGCCAAAAGCGGCGCAACGCATGTATCGAGAATACTTCGTCTCAGTACTAGCGTTGACGACGGCGATGCAAGTCCTCGAACTTTCGGCCGCCGAAGCAGGACGGTTCATCGCCAGTGTCAGTGGTTACGTCCTGGATTTCGAACATCTCCTTCCCCCTCGCCCTGTCCCTCTCCCTCAGGGAGGGGGGAATCGGCATGCCGCGCTGGGAGAAACCCTCGTCGCTCGACTTCTCGGAATGCAGCGGTCAGCGCTCCCTCCCCACGAACCTGGTTCAACCGCGGATAACGCGGATGGCGCGGATAAAACCCTTTCCCATCCGCGAAATCCGCGAAATCCGCGGTTAAGAAATCAGTTCAGGGGTTCAATGCGCGAAACTTCTTCGGAGAATTCTCTCGCCAAGGGAGAGGGCTGGGGTGAGGGGGAAGGTGACCAGACACCCAAGAAGTTCGCCGCTGGAATCGGCGGGGAACCAGGAGGACGAGGATATCGAGTCCGGCTCCACGGCGTCGTGACTTATGCCAACGACGGCTGGACCGCTTTGCTGATCTCACTCGGCGTGCTGGGTGCGCTGGGTCTCGCCGCAATCGGATGCGCCATCGTGCTGAGAAAGCGTGTGGGCCGCCAGACGCAGCAGCTCCGCGATCGTCTGGAGCACAAGACTTCGCTCGAACGGCGCTACCGCGACCTGGTGGACAATGCCACGGACATCGTTTACACGCACGGCCTCCAGGGCAACATCACGTCGTTCAATCCCGCGGGAGAACGGATCACCGGTTACTCGCCCGAGGAAGCCGTCCGCATCAACATCTCGCAACTGGTCGCTCCGGATCAGGTGGCGCTGGCTCGCGAGATGACCGCCCGCAAGATTCGGGGCGACCCGGTCACTGTTTATGAACTGGATCTCATAACCAAACGCGGAAGGAGGGTCACCGTGGAAATCAGTTCCCGGCCGATTCTCGAAAACGGAAAAGTCGTCGGCGTCCAGGGGTTTGCCCGCGACGTGACGGAGCGAAAGCGCGCTCAACGCATTCTCCAGCAAAGCGAGGAGCGGAAAAAAGCGATCCTGGAATCCGCGCTGGACTGCATTATCACGATCGACCCGGACGGCCGCATCGTCGAGTTTAACCCGGCCTCAGAGAAAACCTTCGGCTATTCTCGAGACCAGGTTCTGGGAAGGCCGCTCACCGCGTTGCTGGCTCTGGGCGGCATTCGCAGACCTTCGCGGGAACGCACTTCTCAGGACTTGCCCTGAACCTCAAAAGGTAGGGCGAGCCTGTCCCCAGCGAGCCGAACCGAACGTGCTCCAAGTCCGGCGAGCGGCTCGCCGGGACGAACTCGCCCTATCGGCGATGAGTTCATGGACGGTGAGCAGGCCTGCGAGGACCAGGAAACTTTCCATGAACGGAACCCCCTCACCCCGTCGCTCTCCCCCGGTGGGGGAGAGGGTGTCCGCAGGACGGGTGAGGGGGATTCCCAACAGTTCATGGGCCGCGTGCATGGTTCTGAAACCAAGGAAACTTACCATGTGTTTCCGGGCGGTGAGGCGCTTCCCTTGGGCGTGAGGATGGAGGTCGCCGCGCGCCGGTTAGATCAGACGGAGTTCCCGGCCGAACTGGCGGTCACACGTCTGGATTCGACGGGCGCTTCGGATTTGACCGTGTTTCTGCGCGACATCAGCGAACGCCGGCGCGCCGAAGCGCGGACGATGGCGTTCGCTCATGTTCGTGCCGATTCGGCATCGGCTGAAAGTGGTCGGGGTCCTCTCCATCCAGAGCTACCAACCGAACGCCTACGATCGCGAAGCGCTGGCGATCCTCCAATCGCTGGCGGATTTGTGCGCCGGAGCCATGGACCGGATTCAAGCAGCCGCGGCCCTGGGCGAATCCGAAGAGCGTTTTTCGAAAGCCTTTCGTTTGAGTCCGTTCCCGATCAACCTTTGCACTCTGAAGGAAGGCCGCTATGTGGATGTGAACGACGGTTTCCTGCGCCTGCTGGGTTACCGCCGCGAGGAAGTCATTGGCCGAACTTCGCTGGAATTAAGCGTCTGGGCGAACCCCGCCGATCGCTCCGTCATGGTGAACCGCGTTTTGACGGAGAAATCCGTCCGAGACATGGAAGTGGGCGTGCGGACGAAGAACGGCGAACTGCGGCAAGTCCTGGCCTCTTTCGAAATCATCAACCTGGGGACCGAGCCGCATTTGATCGGCATCAGTTACGACATCACGGACCGGCTTCAGTTGGAAGGCCAGTTGCGCCACGCGCAGAAAATGGAGGCGGTCGGCCAACTGGTGGCCGGCATCGCGCACGATTTCAACAACATCATGACCATCATTCAAGGCCACGCCAGCCTGGTGTTGGGATCGCCTGGCCTCGGCGCGGACATGCTTGAATCACTTCAAGAAGTGTCCAAGGCCGCGGACCGCGCGGCGAACTTGACCCGCCAACTGCTGACTTTCAGCCGCAGGCAAATGATGCAGCTCCAGCCGCTCAATTTGAACGACGTCGCCAGCCAGATTCTCAAAATGCTGACCTCGGTCGTGCGGGAGGACATCGCATTGGAATGCGCGCTGGAGCCGGGCTTGCCGAGCATTCCAGCGGACCTCGGAATGATGGAGCAACTGATTATGAATCTGATCGTCAACGCCCGCGACGCGATGCCGAGTGGCGGACGGTTGTTCGTGAGCACCCAAACCGTCGTGATCGACGCGCACGAGATCCATCACCATCCCGAAGCGCATCCGGGGAAATTCGTCCGCCTCACCGTCAGCGACACCGGCTGCGGCATGGATGCCGATACGCTGGGGCGGATTTTCGAGCCGTTCTTCACCACGAAGGAAGTGGGGCGCCGAACGGGCCTGGGGCTGGCCACGGTCTATGGCATCGTCAAGCAGCACCAGGGCTGGATCGAGGTGAAGAGCGAGCCGGAGAAAGGTTCGACCTTCCAGGTGTTCTTGCCCGTCACGCCGCGTGAAACAGGCTGTTGACCAAGTAGCGCAGATTTTCAATCTGCTGTATCGCCGATTTCCAATCGGCAGGGCGCCGGCAAGTCCCAGCGGGCTCGGACTGGGAGACGCCCCGCAGAATACAATTCTGCGATACGGCAGAGTGCAACTCTGCGCTACGAGCTTTGTCGTCCATCCCGCGGACCAAGCAGTACGAGCAAGCGCCTGAATCTTGCCTCCGTCCTGCCCGATGAGCGGGCGGTTGAAGTTCTCACGCCGCCGGTTTCTCACCTCCACCACGAGAGCCGCCGGCGGACTTGCTCTGCCAACCTTCGGCGCGGCAACTCCAGAAAAGGCCCTGATCGCCGTCACCTTCGATCTGGAAATGTCCCGCAACTTCCCGCGCTGGGAAGACCGGGAATGGGATTACGCGAAAGGGTTGCTCAACGAGGAAACCAAGCAGTATGCCCTCGAAGCCGCCCGACGCGTCAAAGCCCGCGGCGGCGTCATCCATTTCTTCGTCGTGGGCCGTGTGTTCGAGCAGGAGGACAGGGATTGGTTGAAGGAACTGGTGCGGGAAGGTCACATCCTTGGCAACCACACCTACGATCACGTCAACGTGCTCGCGCAGAAACCGGGAGAGATTCAATTTCGCTTCCAGCGGGCCCCGTGGCTCATCGCCGGGAAATCCACGGCGCAAGTCATTCGCGAGAACATCCAGCTTTGCACGGACGCCCTGAAGCAGCGCCTCGGCATCGCGCCGGTTGGTTTTCGCACGCCGGGCGGTTTTGCCAATGGCCTGCACGAGCGGGTGGACATTCAGCGGATGTTGCTCGACCTGGGCTTCAAGTGGATCAGTTCCAAATACCCGGCGCATCCCTACGGCCAGCCTGGAACGGCGCCGACGCCCGAGGTTTTGGAAGGCATCCTCAAAGCTCAGCGCGCGGCGCAGCCGCTGGCCTATCCGAGCGGACTGATCGAGGTCCCCATGAGTCCGATCAGCGACGTCGGCGCATTTCGCAACGCACGGTGGAAACTGGGGCATTTCCTTCAGGCCATCCGGTTGGGTGTCGAGTGGGTGATTGAACACCGCGCGGTGTTTGACCTGCTTTGCCATCCCTCGGTGCTCTGCCTGATGGACCCGGAGTTCCGCGTCCTCGAAACGGTCTGCGACCTGGCTCGCAACGCAGGCGACCGCGCCGCGCTGGTGAGCCTGGAGACGATAGCTGAGCGGTTGCGCGTCGGCGAAAAGCGCGGAGTGTGATCGCCAAGGGGCTGAGCCGTGGCACCGAGAAGCGATGGTCCATGAATCGGCAGTTCACCGCCCAGCAATTCTCATTTTGACCCGCATGTAGTCCCGGCTTTAGCCGGCCAGCGCACAAAACCGGCAAAGCCGGGACTACGTGCGAGCTTGCGCGCTCCCGTCTGTCGCCAAAAATGAGAATTGCTGTTCACCGCCGCCCCACAGAGGTATCCTCTCGGTTAAGGCAGTTAATGGTCTGTGCAAAAATAACTTCCGGTTTTGGCGGGAGCGCCGCCTGGCCGGATGCAAGGGGCGAGGCTGGGCGAGGCTCCCGCCGAGCCAATGCCATCGAAGAGAAGCTCCGCAGGAGCGTCGCTCCACCGTCGTTAATTAACTGAGGAGTTGAGAACAGCGCCAGATTTGCTTTGACTGTGCTTCGCTCCGGTTTTAGTAATTCCGCACATTCAACCCTCGGTTCGGTTGGTTTGTGCTTTTCAATGCTCCTAACTCTCAGCCAAGAAAGGTTCTCATGAAGACAAAACAGTCGTCGTTGACCGCCGCAAGCTTGATTTGCGCTGGATGTCTTTTGGGACTCGGAAATCTCGCCTCAAACGTCGCGTTGGCCGCGACGCCGCCGGATGACGGCAAGCTTCGAATCATCTGCTTTGGCGCGCACCCGGACGACTGTGAAATTCAAGCCAGCGGCGCCGCCACGATGTGGGCGGCCAAAGGGCACCATGTCAAATTTGTCTCCGTCACCAACGGCGACATTGGCCATTGGCGGGAAGCGGGCGGGCCGTTGGCCCTTCGACGCAAGGCGGAAGTTGAAGCCGCCGCCAAAATTCTGGGCATCACCACCGAGGTCCTTGACATCCACGATGGAGAACTCCTCCCCACGCTGGAGTATCGCCGGATGATTACGCGGTTGATCCGCGAGTGGCGGGCCGACATCGTCATGGGGCCGCGGCCCAACGATTATCATCCGGACCATCGTTACACCGGCGTCCTGGTCCAGGATGCGGCTTACATGGTCACCGTGCCCTTCATAGTTCCGGACCTTCCGCCGCTGAAGAACAACCCGGTCTTCCTCTATTATCCCGACCGGTTCCAGAAACCGAATCCGTTTCAACCGGACATCGTCATTTCGATCGATTCGGTAATCGAGAAGAAGCTCGATGCCATAGGCGTGATCGTGTCCCAATTCTATGAAGGCGGGGCGAACGGCGGACCTCACCTCATGCCGACGGAGCCGGCCAAACAGAAAGAGCGGCACAAACAGGTGCGCGACCAATTCGCCAACCGCAGCCGTGGCATCGCGGACCGCTTTCGCAGCCAGCTCATCGAATGGTACGGCAAGGAGCAGGGCCAGAAAGTCCGATACGCCGAGGCCTACGAAGTTTGCGAATACGGAAGTCAGGCCAACAAACAAACTTTGAAGAAGCTGTTCCCGTTCTTCGATTAGAACTTGATCGTGAACTGCCCCGCGACGAGTTGCTCGCCTTGCTGGAGCGGCCCGTTTTGATGGCTGTAGCTGTATTGGAGTTTGGCTTGAAGGTGCCGGTCGAAGCGGTAGCCCGCCGCGGCTTCGATGCGCCAGATGTCCCGATCCCACCGCTGGCTCCCGCCGGCGCCGTCGGGCACTTTGTCGAAGAACTGTTGATTCCAGCGCCCGGCCAAGAACACACGCGGAGTCAGTTTGTATCGAGCCTCAATGTAGTAAGCGAGTGTAGCCGCGTCGCCGACATTCGGAACCTCGAATCGCGAAGCAAAGACCTCCGCCCAGATTTGCCAGTGGCGCCGGGCGTAACTGATGTCGTGACCGACGGTAGTCTGTTTGAATTTATCCTTGATGGGACCGCCGGCAAACAGCGGCTCATCGGGAGGCAGTAAATACGGGCCGTGACTGAACGAAGCGCCCACGCTCCAGGCCGCGTTGGGCCGATACCCGACCCTCCCGCTGACCAGAGGCGATTCCCAGGGATGCGTTGTGGCGTCCCAGGCGTAAGGCCGGGAGGAGAGGGCGACATTCTTCACTTCAAAAGCATACTCGTATTTCTCGATGCGCCCGAAGATCGATCCGCCGCTGGCATACGAAGGCCCCCAGATCACCGGCACCCAGGTGCGTTTGTCGTCGAACTTTTTGCGCCGCGCCAGAAAAGCCGCGGGATTGGCGGGCGCGACGTGGTCGGTGATGATCAGAACATTCTCGTAGGGCAAAGGAGCGTTCATGAACGGGTTGTTCCATGAGTCGTGGCGCGGGACCCAGTTCCCGACGACCGTGGCGAATTTGCCGAACTGAAAATTGAGCCGTGAATCCTCGAAAGGCGTGTAGCGCAAAAATACTCGTCGAAACGAAAGTCCCCGTCCTCCCGCGAGCCGGGATCGAAACCGCGATCGTAGCGCGCCTGGACCAACGTGTAGAAGTGCGGGCCGAATTGCGTGTCCAGGAAGAGTGACAGCCGCGGGCTGAAGAAAGCGTCGTCGTCGCTGAAGATCAGGCCGGGCGGTTGTTGGTCGATGTAATACAGCTCCAGATCGAGTGGGGAGAGGATTGAGGAGAGGGGCATGCCCATGAAGACGGCCCTCTTTCCCCTGAACGTGACGGTAGGGCGAGCCTGTCCCCAGCGAGCCGGTCTGGACGTGTTCCACTCACGTCGAGCGGCTCGCCGGAACGGATTCGCCCTACCGGGAGCGGAGCTATGCTCGGCTCGCTGGTGGCAAATTCCCCTCCTGGGAGGGGTGCAGGGGTGGGTTGAGCGTCAGTCCACGTCGATCGGTTCATATCTCAGTTTGGGGAGAACGAATTTGCAGTAATTTGTAGGCCTGAACGCGCGCCGAGAATCCTTTCAATTCCAACTCCGGCAACGCCTCCGTGACCGCGAGATCCTTCAACCGCTGGCAAGTCGTCTCATCGATGACCACTTCCATTCGCCCGGCTTTGCCGCACAGACGAGAGGCCAGGTTCACCCGCTCGCCGAGCACGGTATAGTTCAATCGGTCGCTCGACCCCATGTTGCCCGCCAGCGCCGGGCCGGACGCGACGCCGATGCCGATATTGATTTGGTATTTGGACGTTTCATTGAGCCGCTCGCGCTCCCGAATCATGTCCAGAGCGCAACGCGCGGCATTCAGCGAGTCGTTGCCGGAACTCTTCGGCGCGCCAAAGAACGCCATGATCAAGTCTCCGACAAATTTGTCCACGATGCCCTTGTGCTCGTACACCACGCGAGTCAGCGGCGTGTTTCGTTGAACGACTGGGTCAAGCGGCCGATTTCATCGCGGCTGCGCACCGGCACCTTGATGCCGAAATTGCCGCGCTGGATTTCCGAGGTGCCTTTGACCAGATCCTAATTAAATTGGAATCGCTGTCCGAATTGGCCCGGAATACGCATCCTCAATGGGCGTGGAAAAGCCGTGCGAAAGAAGGAGGCTAAACGCGATCGCCCCCACCAGTCCCATGAATCCGAAAAAGACAAAAAAAGACAATTCTTCCCCGCAGGTCCCGGGCGGATTCGAGAACCTTGTTCATGGAAATCAAAGCCACCAAATACGCGGTCGGAAAACGCGGATCGGGGTTCAAAGCCTGATAGAAGACGCCGTGGAGGTCGTCATCAATCATCTCGGTCAGGTCTTGCGCCGCCGTCTCCGGAAGTTTCATTCGTTCACCAATCCGCTGGGCCAGCCGGGGCCGAAGGGTTTCCGGGATGGCCTCCGAGTAAACCTGGTTTTCAAAGAGGATGCCCGCTTTGAATTTGTGTTCGCCTTCCTCCTTTCGGCCCAGCTCCGGCATAGGATATCCCAACACGAGCGCTCCCAGGATCTCGTCCGTCTGTGTGTCCACCACCTGCGTAACCACGGTCTGCTGGAGCTGCGAGGCTCCGGAGGGCGATTCCGTCGTCACGAACCCAACCAGTTGATCCGACACGTTTGTGATCGCCTGACCGACCCGATTCAGCCGCTGCGTCAGATTTTGCTGGCGCGTGAACGCTATCAATTCCGGGAAAGAGGAGGGAGGCGGGATCACCATGCCTCGCGCATTCAGGAAAAGGTAAAAGGTCGCATAAACGGCGTTGGTGTCCACAATCGGGCCCGGGATCATGGCGCGCGTTTGCAGCTCTGCCTTGGCGATTCGATACAGTTGCTCGCTGTCTCCTGTTTCTGCCTCCTGCAGCGCGAGCTGAACGCGAGAGGAACGCACCAACAGGGCGGCGTTCCGTTTGATGCCGTCCACGACTTTCTCCTGCTTCTCCGTGAAAGCCTGCGTCTGGCCTTGGAACAGTTTTGAAAAAAACTCTTTGAAAGTTTCCTGGTTTTTCTGTTGCGAGACGTAAAGGGTCGCGCCGGTCACTCCCACCACCAACAGCAGCATCGCCAGCAAGAGCTTGAGCCTGAAGCTGAGCGTGGGAATCATGGCGCCGGGCCGATGCGAACGATGACCGCTCACTTCCTGGGGAAATCCACCTGAAGCGTGGCGCCTTCCTTTAGCTCCACCGGCTGTTCCCAGGTAGTTTTTTCGTTCACCCAGGCTTTGAGCGTGTACTTCCCGTCCGGGATGTTCTTCAATTCAAGACGGTACTTGCCACTGGGCTCGGTTGTTTTGAAGTGGGGCGTGTCGAGCACGACGATATATGCCCGCATGTGCTCGTGAATCTCGCAACCCACCCGGACCACGCCCGCTTTGTCAAACACCACGGAGGGAGTCGATTCGCCTTTGCGATATCGTCCTACGTCGAACTCCTTCGTCTTCGAGTACGAAAACACGTGATGGTAGTCATCGTCCTGATTGGGAAACACGATTTTGGAGCCTTTTTGAACCGCCAGCGTTCCCGGCATGAACTGATAATCCTTCTGAACCATTTCCGGCGTGGCTGAGGAACTCGAACTTTGCGCGGGGAACGTTCCTTCCAGATAAACGACCGCAACCGGCGGCGACGGGGCCGCGGACCGTGCCTGCCGTTTGCTGGTATCGCGCCGCAGCCGCGGCCGGCGCTTTGGCGGGCGGCAATTTCACCGTGCCTTCGATCACAATGTCTGCGTGAAGCGAACTGGCGAGTGAAGCCGCCACCAAAAAGGGGAGCACGGAGGAAACCGCGATTCTGAGGTCGATCATAGCGCAATGCGGCGTTTCAATGGGCATGGGCGCAACTCTGTCCACTCATTCGAGAGCGTTGACGACAGTATATTCCGGCGGTCGCGCAGACCAAGCAGATTTACCGCAGCAATTCTGCCCATGAACCGGCGCGCCGGTCTCCGACCCGGCACGCATCGGGTGCGGGTTGAGAATCGCGCCGGACCGGAGATCGGCGCTCCGAGGTTCACGGGCGGAATTATTGGTTTTGCCGTTCCGACCGACTTTCCACCCACCCGCGCAAGCGGTAGTAGAGCCAGCCAATCCACTCGTGCAGGTACAGGTCAAAATGGTGAAAGCCAGGTGTTTTTGGAAACGGGCTCCAGCGCTTCTGGTTTTGCAGTGTGGCAAGCCCCACAAAATCGCAAGCGACCGGCTCAACCGGAATTCCCAGTTTCACGAACAAGCCGGCCGCGCGCTTCATGTGGTAAGCCGACGTGACCAGCAGCACGCGTTTCCACTGCCGTTCCCGGGCCATCGCCGCGACCTGGACCGCCTCTTCGCGAGTGTTGGCGCAATTGCGCAAGGGAAAGACGTTGGTCCCGGTCACACCCAGGCTGGCGAGCCACGCCTTCATGACTTCGCCTTCGCTCCATGGATTGCCCGGCGGCAATCGCGACCTGCCGCCGCCACCACCAAGGATCAGAACTTCCGCGTGCTTTCGCTTGAACAACTCGACAGCCGCCAGGATCCGATCCGCCGGTTCGCCAACATCAAAGCCCAGCGGATCGCCGTTCGAGGCGTTGAGCGTGCCACCCAGCATGACCACGGCGTCGCAAGGCGGAAGGTTCGTCAGGTTCTGCGTGGCGTAAGGTCGCTCCAGTGAGGCCAGCAATCGCGCCGGAACGCGCGTCGAGCCGATAACGGATATGGCACTGGCAATCGCTCCACAAAAAACCGCCTCGCGCCATTTACGGCTGCGGAACATCCAGAGCGTTGCCAGCACATGAAGCAGCCAGAGAAATCCGAGGGGCTGGAGAAGGGGCTCCCAAAACGATGTCATGCGCGCCCAGTCTAGTTTCCAGACGGGAAAACACGATTCGAAAATCCGTTGGAATTGGATTTTGCCCTGAAGTCGGGTTAGAGCGTGTCCGAAAATTGCGCGGGGTCGTGCGGCGAGGGATTTTGTATCTGTTTAGCGTTGGTAGGGACGGATTCCACTCCGTCCCTGACTAATCCTTGAGGGCGTCTCTTGAAGGGACAGACGGACAACGGAAAAACCAGGAGCCTCCGTTGATCCATCCTCTCTTCCTGGGCGGCGGTCTGGCTCACGGCTTGATTTGGGACGGAGTGGAATCCGTCCCTACCACGCTAAACACGTACGGGATGTTGTTTGGAACACGCTCTTTGGAGCCGCGCGCGGGATCCTACTCGAAAATCCCGTCCAGAAGCTCGAACACTGCCTGTGGTCGGGAGTTCGCCTGCACGGAAATGGACGCGGCAGGACGCGTCAAAATGTGATGCCGGAGAAACTCAGTGACTTCCTCGGCTTGATCCGCGTCGAAAATGGGTGGGAACGTCGAGGCCAGTCGATTGGTGCTGCGCGGCGAAATGGCCAATTCGTCGTTCTCGGAAGGAGGTTGCGGGGCGTCGGGATTGCCTTTCCGATTCAGCTTGGACTGGACAGAAGTTCCAGGGTTGGCGCCGGCGCCGGTCTGCGGGTTCGTCTGGATGACCATAATGTCGTGTTACGGCTGCTACTGAGTTCTTCGGCGGGGTCACTGCTGATTGATCCACGCACAGTTTCCACTCGCCCGGCTTCGTTGAGCAACATGAATGCCAGGCGCTCGTTGCGGCAGAATCGGGGCATTTCCAGGGTGTTTTCGCGACGTCGAACCGCAAGCCGCATTGCACCCGGAAAAAACCTCTCGGCAAATCTTTCCGCCAAGCCGCACTCGGCCGATGAACCCAATCCCAGGAGAGAAGCTTTTCTCCCAAGCAAAACTTCATGCATTGAACCCCTGATCCGCTTCCTTAACCAACGCGATTGGTACCCCCGCCCAGAATTGAACTGGGATCCGCGGTTTAGGAAACCGCTGCTCTATCCATTTGAGCTACGGGAGCATTTACCTTGTAAAAATTGGCTGAAATGCCTGTTTTCAACGTGCGTTGTCGCGAACAGATTTGACAGTGTGCAACATATGTGCAACGCTAACACGCATGAAACCTACCCCGTCACGCAAGGCCAAACAAGGGGATTCATGGCCTCGCAAAGTCCAACCCGGCCGAGCTATCGTCAACGTCTATCGGCGCAAGACGCCGAACGGGAACTTCGCCTTCATGGTCGCAAACTACGCCGACGGTGACCGCCGCCGCTTTGACTCCTACGCGAGTGAAGCCGACGCATTGGAAGCAGCGGAAAAGCTGGCCCGGCGCCTTGATTCACGCGATTACGTGGCGGCCAGCATGACGCGCGATCAGGCGCTCGAATACGCCAACGCAGTTGCACGCCTCAAACCCTTCAACGTCACCGTGGACGCTGCGACCGCGACCGTGGCCCAATGCCTAAAGACCGTTGGCGACTTGGCGAACCTTCACGCTGCGGCGAAGTTCTACGCCGCTCGCCACAAGCAAACGATCAAGAAGCCAGTGGCTGAGGTCGTGGCCGAACTTCTCAAGATCAAGGCAGCCCGGGGCGCGAGTGAACGCTACATGCGAGATTTGACGGGACGGCTGGAACGCTTCGCCGACGATTGCGGGAAGGACTCGTGCAGCGTCACAACAGCGGACATTCAGGACTGGCTCGACGGCCAGAAACTCGGCCCGCAGAGTTACAGGAACTTTCGCACGGTGTTGCACACCTTGTTCAGGTTCGCCGTGGCGCGCGGGTACGCGGTGGACAATCCCGTTGAAGGTGTCGAGCGCGTCAAAGTCAACGGTGGCGACGTGGAGATTTTCACGCCGTCAGAGATCACCCGGCTTCTGGAGGCGGCCCACGAGAACTTTTCCGACTTCCTGCCGTGCCTCGCCATTGGCGCATTCGCGGGACTTCGAAGCGCCGAGATCGAGCGGTTGGAATGGAGTGACATCCACCTGGCGGAGCGGTTCATCGTGGTCAGCGCGAGCAAGGCCAAGACCGCCACCCGCCGCATTGTCCCGATACATGACAACCTGGCGGCATGGCTTGCGCCCTACGCGGACAGACAAGGAAAGGTCTGGTCCGACGGTCCAGACCAGTTTTTCAAGTGTCAGGCAGCGGTTGCCGCGGCAACCGCAGTTGAAGCGGACCCTGCACGCGGCGTGCCAGCTCAACAGGCGGTGGAGTGGAAAGCGAATGCACTCCGCCACTCTTACGCCAGTTATCGGTTCGCGCAGATCGGCGACGCGGGCCGCGTGGCCGGCGAACTGGGCAACAGCGCCGCCGTTGTGCATAAGCACTATCGCGAGCTGGTGAAACCAGCGGACGCCGAGAAATGGTTTTCGACGCGGCCCGAACAGCCGGGCAATGTTCTGACTCTGCCGACGGCCGTAAACGCTGGCCAACCGAGATGACATGAAAAACCGCAAAATGGAAAAGCGCCGCCCCGCTACGAACAAAGGCGACGCTCAAGGAAAAGCAACGGCCCCGAACGTATCGAGCGCCACACGCGCCGTCAACCCTGCCGATTCGAATGTCACAGCGGCAAGCGAAGCCGATTCGCAAGCCGTGCTCCGACAACTCACGCTCGCGAGACGTTACTGGCTGGAGACAGTTCATCGCTTCATTGCGGGACGCAAACTCAGTGGCCCAGAACTCGCGGTAGCGGATCATGCATGGAATCGTCTGCGCGACGCCGTTTGGAACGCGGAAGAGTGGAATCGTATTCTCGCCAATGGTTCGCCCGGCACTCCGATTCCCGACGACGAAATACTGAACCTGGAAGCGCCGGAATTCGCCCGTCCCGACGCGGCTTCACGTGAAGGTTTGGAACCTGGGCAACTCGCTGCTCTCGCCGCAGCGTTAATGCCAAAGAAATACGGAAAGCTCTCACGCGATCAGGCCGTGCGCGAGGCCCATGAACTGCTGGTTTCCGCTGAACGTTACATCAGCGGCTTGCCGAAAAACGCCCCCAGTGTTTTCGAGCGGTCGCGTCCATCGGCGCACGGGACCGTCAGAATCTCCGAGATCGAGGAATCGCAAGAGTCGGGCGGCCTGCCGTTGCTTTACAAACTCACCAAGCGGACTGACAAAGAGAATCGCGCGATGACTATACCGTTAAGCCGGGATGCAATTGTGAAAGCCGTTCATGACTACCTTGAAGGAATGCGCCTGCCGAAAAACGACATGGACTCTCATTTGAAACAGGGCCGCGTGACTGTCGCTGACTTGTGCGCCTTGCGATGGAAGCGGTTCAGGAGCCAAGCTGAGAAGCAGATGAACAGGGCGGAAACAGGGAAAGCGAAGGCCCAAATGACGCGCGCCGAGAACAAGCGCAAAGCGGAGGAAGCTCGAAAACCAGCGTCGGCGGCCAGCACTCAGGTTTATGCAGGCATTCCCGAAGTCAAAGCCGACATTCTCGACCCCAAGCGGCGCACCGCCTCAAAGCCCACGCGACATTGAGTCTTTGTCGGTTAGGCCGGCTGCAATGCCGGCAACGGCTGAATGTCGCGCTCGACGCGATCCTGGCACTCCAGGCGCACGACTTCCAAATCGTAATCCGCCTGAATGCCCATCCACATTTCGGGCGACACGTTGAACAGCCGCCCTAGCTTGAGCGCCATTTCCGCGCTGACACTCCGCTTGCCCCGGCAAATTTCACTGATGGCAATGGGGGTTGCGCCAATGGCCTTTGCCACGGCATACGCAGACAAGCCGAGCGGCTTCATAAAATCCTCGCGCAACACGTCACCCGGATGCACCGGCGCCAATCTGTCTTTTGCTTTTCTCATATCGTTAGTGATAGTCCACGATTTCAACCTGCTCGGCATCGCCCTTGCGCCACTGAAAGCAGATTCGCCATCGGTCATTGATGCGAATGCTGTGCTGGCCCTTGCGATCCCCTTTGAGGGCTTCGAGCCGGTTTCCCGGCGGCATCCGTAAGTCATCGAGCGTTCGGGCGCGATGCAGGTACTCGAGCTTGCGCCGCGCCGTGTTCTGAATGTCCGGCGGAAAGCGCCGCGAACGAATCCCGCGAAAAATCTGTTCGGTTTCGGCACAAGCGAAACTCCTAATCACCGGAGAACATTACCGCGTCCCGGTAATAGGGTCAAGGAAGGCCGCGTTGAGTCGCGTTGAGGTGCGTCAACGTGAAAACGCGCAGTGCGAAAACCACAGATCGGCAAAAAAGCGCAAGGAATTTTGCGGCAGTCCCAACCCCCGACTCCGGCTCCCCGGTTGCCGACTGCGGCATCAGGATTGCCGACTGCGGCGATTGCTGTGCCGACTGACCGCCGCGCGAAGAACCAAAAACGAGCGCGTATCATTCGAAGCATGAAAAAGGCAACGCAGATGCAAGTGGCCGACACGTGCCGCGCAACGAAATTCTGTCCGCCGTCCAAAACTCTCTCGGTTGTGCCTGGCATCTGCATGGCCCATCAGCACCCACACCCGCCCCGAAGTGGCCAAAGCTAAATGAAGAGCAACGCGCGGCGATCGTACGCGACGGCCCCGCGCTGGTGGATCTTTGGGAGCTTTCGCCCGTGCGGCTCGAAGACAATGAGCAGCACACCGAGCAAATCATTGACCGACTATTCCCGGGCAACCCCCTCTTGTGTTGTGGCAAATCGAGCCATGAATTCTCGACGCGACCGCGCGAGGAATGGCGCGGTGAATTGAGCAAGCTGCAATTGATCGTGCCGAGTCCCATGAGGACCCGCACCGGCAAGACCAAGGACGGCCGCGAGTCCGCGCACACCTTGCACAATACCGGCCCGCGAAGGTTTTTGGTTTGCGAATTTGACGGCGGGACCGTGGATGAACATGCCGCGCTCTTGCTCCATTTGGCCCGCTACGCGCCGCTGGTGTGTGTTGTGCACAGCGGTGGCAAGAGTCTTCATGGGTGGTTTTTGGTTGCCGGTCAGCCGGACGAAAAGGTTCTCCGCTTTTTTCGCTATGCCGTTTCGGTTGGCGCCGATCCTACCACATGGACGCGCTCACAATTTGTGCGGATGCCGGACGGCACACGGGACAACAACGGCAGGCGCCAGACTGTCTATTTCTTAAACTTCAAGCCGCTGGAGGGAAGACCATGAATTCGACGCTCGCCGAATATGGGATCTGCGATGTACCTGAAATCGACGCGGAAACAAAACCAGGCCCGCCAAAAGCTCGATTGCTGAGTGAACTGGTTCACCCACAGCACGACAAAAGCCCCGACGAACTTTTGCGTCATCGGTTTTTGCGTCGTGGCGGCGGGGCGCTGCTCTGTGGGCCTACCGGGATCGGGAAAAGCTCATTCGCCATACAATGCGCAATTTGTTGGGCGCTGGGCAAAGATTGTTTCGGCATTCAAGCGGCGCGCCCGCTCAAATCACTTCTGATCCAGGCCGAAAATGATGACGGCGACTTGGCCGAGATGCGCGATGGTGTGATTGAGGGCTTGGGTTGATTGGCAATGAAGCCAAAGCCGCCTGTGCCAACCTTCTCGTTGTGCGCGAAGATTCAAGGACGGGGTTTGATTTCTTTCTGTCTGTAGTTAAACCGTTGTTAAGCGAACACCGGCCCCGACCTTCTGTGGATTGACCCCGCCCTTGCGTATCTGGGCGCTGAAGCTGGAGCACAAAGGGATGTGACTGCGTTTCTTCGCAACTACCTCAACCCGCTGCTTCGCGAATTTAATTGCGCCGGTGTAATCGTTCACCACACCAACAAGCCGTCCAGTGGAAAGGAGAAGCCGAATTGGAGCGGCAACGACTTCGCGTATCTCGGCAGTGGAAGCATTGAATGGGCGAACTGGGCGCGGGCGATCCTGGCATTACGCGGACTCGGCTCACATGAAATCTTTGAACTTCGAGCCGCCAAACGTGGCCCGCGCCTCGGTTGGAAAAACGACGATGGTTCAACCTGCTATGCCAAGCTGATCGGCCACGCCAAAGAGCCGGGAGTCATTTGCTGGCGCGAAGTTAGCCCCGACGAAATCGAGACAGGCGGAAGACCAAAGTCCTATGACCCGGACGAAATCTTGGCCTTGCTTCCCCCCGAAGGACTCCCCACGGGAAAATGGGCAAAGCTGGCAGCGGACGAATGCGGGGTGTCAAAGTCAACATTCCATCGCGAGCGCCGTTCGCTTGAGAAGGCCGGCCGTATCCTGAAATCCAAGCAATCCGGCAAATGGCAGCCGATCCAAAAGCAATGAAGTGTCAGAAGTGTCGAAAGTGCCAAAACCGCCTTATGGCACCAGTAGTGTCAGAAGTGTCAGCCCCTTTAAGGGGCGACACTGACACTGACACCTCGGAGACACAGCATGAGTGTCAAAAGGAAGGAAGTCGGTCAAGATAGCGGACGGCCAGAATCCACTGCGCCATTTGGTGGCAGGTTCTTCGCGGGCACGACCTGTTGCTTCGGTCCGAAGGTGCGTGTCAGCGGCGCCGGAGGCGCGGGAACGGTTGCTTTTGCTTCCGTGACGCCAGTCAGCGCCAGCGCCACCTTCGTGGCGCTGGCGGTCAGGCTGATGATATTTTCGAGCGCCTGTTTCCGTCGGCCGGCTTTGGTGAATTTCGCAAAGCAGGCCAATCGTTCCTTGAGAAGAAGCGGCCCAATACAGTCCTGAACATGGAGGAGCAACGCGATGCCGGCCGCTCGTGCGGTTCCATCTCGCTCAGCTTTGCGCCCGGCGTCAGCAAGTTGCGCGATCTCCACCCAGTCGAACGCCGTTTTCAAACCGAAGCTGCGAATGGCCGCCTGCGTTTCCCGCCCCCGCCTACGCGTCTCGGGCCGAACGAACGCGTGCGGCGGCGATGTCACCCTGGGTGATTATTCGAGAACGCGGCCTATTGTCTCCGGCACGGGATTCAGATTGGCGGGCCTTTGCCGACACTCTGAGCGCAGGCTTTGTG
>Ga0194132_10004150_pt1 | contig 24970 bp, 28 predicted proteins | sample TA2KigOf80mmetaG_FD_148612 | JGI IMG/M metagenome (GOLD analysis project Ga0194132, IMG submission 148612) | Freshwater microbial communities from Lake Tanganyika, Tanzania - TA2015054 Kigoma Offshore 80m | ecosystem: Environmental > Aquatic > Freshwater > Lake | place: Tanzania: Lake... | reverse complement strand
GAAGTCATTCTTCCGCGACCGCATCATGTTCGAAGAGATGCGGTCTTTTTTTGTGCTCAAAGGAGGCTCCTCCTCCTTTCGCTTTAGGAGGCCTGTTTTATTTTGGGGCAGAACGTAGTTGTAGTGTTTGTAGTTTATGCAGTGAAGGAGTATTCAATGATCCCCCAGAGACGTAATCTGTCTGATCCAAGAACAAAACCCAAAGAAAAAGTGCCGGCGCTCAATGTAGCGAAATGTAGCGTCGCCTAACAACCTAGACGTCATTTGGATGGCCGAACGAACCTCCAGCAAGAAGTAACTCGACGTCCGGTGCATGCTGCACACGTGCCTCGGACTGCATTGACGTTGCGCTTTCCAATTCCCGGACATTGCCTTAGCAAAGAGGCATGCTGTTCTATGATACACACGCACATCTCGATTTTCCCGACTTCGCCCACGACTTGGCGGACGCGATCGAGCGAGCTAAGGCCGCCGGGGTCTCGAAGATAATTACGATTGGCACGGACTTAGCCAGCAGCGCCCGCGCAATCGAACTCGCGGAACGCTTCGCAAATGTGTATGCCGCTGTTGGCTGGCATCCAGGCCATGTCTCGGAAGCGCCGGCTGATGTGCGGCCAGCGCTGCGGAAACTTGCCTCCCATCCAAAAGTCGTGGCAATTGGTGAAACAGGCCTCGATTATCATCGTTTGCCAAGCAAGACCGCGGGCTTCGGCCCGGCTGATGAACAGTACAAACAAAGGCAAGCCGATCTGTTTCAGCAACAACTCGAAGTAGCGGCGGAGCTCGGGTTCAACTGCATCGTCCACCAACGCGATTCTCTTCAAGATGCTTTGAGGCAGATAGAACCTTTTGCTGGCCGTCTTCGGGGCGTCTTCCATTGTTTCGTCGATGACGTTCCCGCGATGCAACGCATCGTGGCGATGGGCTCGCTGGTCAGCTTTACCGGAATCGTTACTTTCAAGAACGCGCAAAATGTGCGCGATACATTAGCCGCAGCACCTCTGGATCGGCTAATGTTGGAAACGGATTGTCCGTTTCTCGCCCCGATGCCCTACCGCGGCAAACGTTGCGAACCGGCCTACGTTCGCGAAATCGCGCTGGCAATAGCGCAGGTAAAGAACTGCACGCTGGAGGAATTGGGCAAGGCCACGTGTGCGACGGCCGAAGCGTTTTTCCCTAAGTTGCGGTGAACCGCGCATCGTGCGGGCAGGCAGGGACAACATGCTGCGGCGATATTTTAAGGCCGGTGAATTCTCAGAAAATAAACCAAAGCGGCAAAATCATACGCCGCATGGGCGACGATCGGCGTGAACAAATTGTCGGTCGCCGCCCAAATCACTGACAGATATATGCCGATCAAGGTAGTGATCGTGAAATATTCGAGGCTCAAGAAATGAGCTAATCCGAAGATGAGGCTCGCGATGACGAGCGCAGGAACAGCTGCCCGAAGCGTGTCGTGCAAGATGCCTTGAATCAAACCTCGAAACAATAGCTCTTCACAGATGCCAGCCACGATAGAGATCACACCCAGCTGAAAGATGGACCATCCTCCGAAGAAGGGCCGAATGACGCGTTCGAGAACGGACCTTAGACGCCCATCGTAGGAGCTGTGGGAGTTCAGAGTCCAGAGCAGCAGCCCAAAGAGCGCAGCCGCGGAGCCAAGGCCTGCCAACAGATCTTTCCAGCTCCAACGAACGTCCCCGAATAGCGGTCGGTTAAATAACCAGGCCAACAATACGGCTAAAACTCCGAGCGACAACTCGAAGGCGCAACCGACGAGAAACCAACGGGACCCGGTCCGTAAATTCTGAGAATCCATTGTTTGATTTATCTAAGTCTCGGTCATCGCAGGCTCTTGCTCGTCTTGCCACAGCTCTAGCTATTTCCGGCCTAAGAGTTTTTCTTCGACGAAAGCAAGCGGCAGCCCGCGAATCAGAATCACCTTGTGCCGCGATGTTTGGCCGCGCAGTAATTCAATCGAATGACGCGGGCAATCCAACACGTCAGACAGCAAACGCAGCAACGCTTGATTCGCTGCCGCATCCACGGGCGGCGCTGTGACACGAATCTTTAGTTCCGATCCGACCGGTTCATCGATTTGGTTCTTCGAGGCGCGCGGTTGGAGTCTTACGGACAATGCGACCCCATCGGCATGAGGATGCAAGAATGCCGTCATTCGATCATAGGGGGAGACGTTGATAAAGGACCGGCAACCATCGCTTGCCGAGAGCCGCACCAACCAAAATCAGCGCAATCCCGACGATTGGAGCCAACTCCACTTTTCCGACTTTCGGCGAAAGCCATGAGATAGGCCGGAGGATGTTGCGTGCGGTAACATTCACAAAACTCCAAAAGGACGCGTTACCCAGATAGACGTAACTGTTGAGCAGATGGAGCACAAGCAATCCGAGCAACAGAAATTCCCACACCATAACAGAAGCGAGGCTAACCACTGCGCTTTGTTGCCAAAGTTGCGCGCTTGAAGCAGTCGATGGAATAATTCCCAGGCGAGCCAAGCTCGCGTTGGACAAAGCCCAACTCAAGAGGGCGACAATCGAAGGCAAGGCTAATTTGATCGCTGCGGGAATCTGCTCCAGCCAACCTAAATGAAAACGCAAGAGCTTTTGCATCGGCTCCATGTCTGGAATACTGCGGTTCGCTGCGGAAATGAGCAGCAGCCATGCATAGAACCCAGCCAGCCAAAGTCCGAAGCTCACCACCGAAAAGAGCAGCATCAATAAGAAATAATCGCTTCGGAATGGCAAGGTGATCGCCACGAGGTCAACGATGGGCGTCCAATTCGTCGCCGATCCCATTTGCCAATAAAACAGGCTGCCAACGACAAGAGGAACGCCCAAGCTGATTAAGTTGAGCCAGCGCCTGGCTGCCTGCGGTTTGGTGCGCTTGAGTGTGGAAAGCAGCGAAAACTGCGAAGCCAGGTTGGGCTCGACAAATCCGACGGAGCGCCAATTCACCCAAAGAAGCAAACAAGCAAGGTTGAGTATCAGGTGAACCAGGATCATCTCACCAAATGGGCACGGTCCGGCTTCTGCCGAACGCAGTATCCCTTCCTCTAGTTGCGCTCGAAAAGGCTCGAAAGCACCACGATTACCCGATCTGCGCTTTCACTGGAGCAGCGGCCGACGTCTTACATCATCTTCAACAGGGTATCGGCCATGTCGGATGGAGTAGGAGCAACACCGATTCCAGCCTCTTTGAAGGCCGCGATCTTCGCGGCCGCTGTGCCTTTGCCACCGCTAACAATGGCGCCCGCGTGTCCCATCCTCCGTCCAGGCGGAGCGGTCGCGCCGGCAATAAATCCCGCGACCGGTTTTCGGCAATTCTTTTTGATCCATTCGGCAGCTTCTTCTTCTGCGGAGCCACCAATCTCTCCGATCATGATCATGCCATGCGTCTCTGGATCGTCGTCAAACATTTTGATGACGTCGAGATGGGATGTCCCATTGACGGGATCGCCCCCGATTCCGACGCAGGTGGATTGGCCAACGCCGCGCGTGGTGAGTTGCCAAACCGCTTCATAAGTTAATGTGCCGCTTCGCGAGACGACACCGATATGTCCCTTTTTGTGGATATAACCTGGCGCGATGCCGATGCGGCAACCGCCGCGCGATTCCGGCCCTTCACCAGGAGTGACGATGCCGGGGCAATTCGGGCCGATCAGCCGCGTTCGCTTGTTCTCCATCGCGCGCTTCACCTTGACCATATCGTTGACGGGTATGCCTTCCGTAATGCACACGACCAGAGCAAGCCCAGCATCGACCGCTTCGAGAATTGCATCAGCCGCGAAGGGTGGCGGAACGAAGATGGCTGAGGCGGTTGCACCGGTTTGTTTCGCAGCCTCAGCAACGGTATCGAAGATCGGCACTTTATTTTCGAACATTTGTCCGCCTTTGCCCGGAGTGACGCCTGCCACAATCTGGCTGCCATATTCCAAGCTAAGTTGCGTGTGCCGCGCGCCAAAGCTGCCGGTAATGCCCTGAATGAGAACCTTAGTGGAGGGTTGAACAAGAATCGCCATAGTTAAGCGTGAATCGTCAGTTGCAAAGGTCCCTAACTTTCCCCATAAACCTGCGCAGTAGGATAGGCGTCCCGCCTGTCCAGCATTTGCGTACACGAAGACAGGATGAGACAGGCGAGACGCGCTGTCCTACCAGGTTCATGGTCCCAATGCGTGCGCAAGGTTAACGGCCGCCGACTGCTTTGACGACCTTTTCCGCGCCATCCGCCATCGAAGTAGCGAGAACAAGATTAAGCCCGGAGTCCGCCAATGTCTTGAGGCCCGCCTTGACGTTATTGCCTTCGAGCCGGACCACCAACGGAAGCTTTAAGCCCGTTTCCTTTACCGCGGCAACAATTCCCGTCGCAATCACATTGCAGTCCATAATGCCGCCAAAGATGTTTACCAGAATCGCTTTGACGTTGGGATCGCTGAGAATGATTTTGAACGCGGCCGTTACTTGTTCCTTGCTCGCGCCACCGCCGACGTCCAGGAAATTGGCCGGCCGGCCGCCGTAATGCTGGATGATATCCATGGTCGCCATGGCCAATCCGGCGCCGTTGACAAGACAGGCGATGTCGCCGTCCAGCTTGATGTAGTTCAGATTAAACTTGCTGGCTTCGATTTCGAGTGGCGCTTCTTCGCCCAAATCCCGCATCTCCTGAATATTCTTGTGACGATAGAGCGCATTATCATCGATGGAGATTTTCGCATCGACCGCGACAAGAGCCTGTTTGCGGTCCGATGTTTCGACAATGCAAAGCGGATTGATCTCGACTAAGGAGGCATCACATTCCCACCAAACTTTGTAAACACCGAGCAACAGTTTGGCCGCCGGATTGATCAGATCACCCTTGATGCCTAAAGCTGCCGAGAGCTTGCGGGCTTGGTACGGCATCATTCCCACGGCGGGGTCAATCGCCTCTTTGACGATCTTCTCGGGATGTTCTTCCGCAACTTCTTCAATGTCCATCCCGCCCTCCGAACTCGTCATGACAATCGGACGCGATAATGCGCGGTCGAGCAGCACCGCCAGATAGAATTCCTTTTTAATGTTTGAAGCTGCTTCGATTAGAACCTTGCCAATGAGACGGCCATCCGAACCGGTCTGCTTGGTGACCAACACTTGTCCAAGCATGGCTTGCGCTGCTTCATAAAGCTGGTCAGCGGATTGACAAACTTTAACGCCCCCTTGAAATCCGTTTTTGAAAGTCCCCTTGCCGCGTCCACCTGCATGGGTTTGAGCCTTGATTACGACACGGCGCGCTCCGCTGGCGAAATGCTTCTCAGCGGCGCTCCTGGCTTCGTCTGCAGTGGAACAAACCTGCCCCGGAGGAACGGCAACACCGTTTTCCGTCAGCAGTTGTTTAGCTTGGTATTCGTGAAGGTTCATGCGGATTTCGAGTCGAAGGGGCTATGGCTGATTCCTTAGCAAGCCATCGATAGATAAATCCAACTACTTGATGCTTCTTAGTCGGCTTCATGGCCCGTGGAATCTATCCCATTCTGCTTCGATTTGCTCAAAGAATTCAAAGATGATCCGTTTGACTTCACGCCGATCGCCTCCTCAAGTAGTTATAGGCGCAGGCCCCAGTGACCGTAAAGTTTTCGCGGTCCAGCCAGTATTTACACTCTTTCTCTGCCTTGCGGCAATGGATGTGTATTGGTTCGTTGCGCTCGTTGGCATAAAAGAAAAACCGCCAGCCGTTGACAAGCATGACGGTTGGCATAAGGCATGCAAGAAGTCCACGTTCGCAGCCTGCAGCAGAAATTATCGCTGATCGATCGGCGTCACTTTCAACCCGACCGGTCCGGTGTAAATGCTCTGCGGACGGATCAATCGGTTGTCGGCCAATTGTTCGAGAATGTGGGCCGTCCAACCTGAGGTGCGCGCGATGGCAAAGATAGGTGTGAAAAGGTCTGTTGGGATGCCGAGCGAATAATAAACCGTGGCCGAGTAAAAATCGACGTTCGCATTCAGATTCTTTTCTTTCAGCATGATCGATGCAATCCGCTCGCTCATCTGAATCCATTTCGGTTCGCCAAGCTTTTCGCTGAGAATCTGCGCCATCCGCTTGAGGTGCGGCGCTCGGGGATCGAGCGTTTTATAAACGCGGTGGCCAATGCCCATGATCTTTTTCTTTTGGGCGAGACAATCGGCAACCCAGGCGTCCACTTTCTCAAGCGTGCCAATCTCCTGGAGCATCTTGATGACGCCTTCGTTCGCGCCGCCGTGCAGCGGTCCCTTCAAGGTGCCAATAGCCGATGTGATCGCAGAGTACATGTCACTTAACGTGGCAATGGTAACTCGGGCGCTGAAAGTTGAGGCGTTCATCCCATGGTCCGCGTGCAACACGTAACACATGTCCATCGTGCGTTCCTTCTCGGCAGACGGCCTCTCGCCATCGACCAGATAAAGGAAATTCGCCGCTTCGCCCAGCGCGGGATCGGAAGGCAACAGGCTTTTGCCTTGTCGAGCGCGGTGAAAGTAAGCGGTCACGATCGGAATCTGAGCGATCAACCGGAGTGCTTTGTTCTTTTGCGCCGCCGGCGAATCGTCTTCGGATTCGGGATCAAAGCAGCCCAAGGCTGAAACGCCGGTCCGGATGGCATTCATGGGCGGTGTCGATTTTGGCAGGCCCTTGATAATTTCGGCCACGCCTTTCGGAAGTTCTCGTTCGCGGACCAGTTTGCTCTTGAGTTCGGCTAACTCTTTGGAGTTGGGCAAGCGCCCCTCGTGCAGAAGATGAACGACCTCTTCGTACGAAACTTTGCCGGCCAATTCGTCAATGTTGTAGCCAGAATAAATCAATTCGCCGATGTCGCCTTTGACATCACTTAAGCGAGTGCTGGCGGCAACAACGCCTTCCAGACCTTTGGAGGGAGCAGCAGTTGTGGTCATGCGAAATCGGGGACGCTAATGCTAGTTTTGTTCAGTTATTGTTCTAGTTGTGCTCAAATGTGCCGGTGAATCTAGGTAACGAGTTCGGGTCAGTCAACGGTTTTCCCTATCACCCTATCACCTTGAACAATTCGGCGGCCATCGGCACATTCGCGCCGCACATGGGCAGACGCTCCGAACTACCCATTGGAATTTTTGACTCCGGCATCGGCGGTCTAACAGTGGTAAAACATATTCATCGTGTTTTGCCGCGCGAAGATTTGATTTATCTGGGCGACACCGCTCGCGTGCCCTACGGCACCAAGTCCGCCCCCACCGTCATCAGATTCGCCTGCGAGGATACTCGTTTTCTCCTTCAACATCGCGTCAAAGCCGTCGTCGTGGCGTGCAATACAGCGTCGGCGTGGGCGTTGCCTACTTTGGAACAGAGTTTTAGCTTGCCGATTTTCGGCGTCATTCTTCCGGGAGCAAGCGCGGCCCTGAATATGAGTCGCAACCAACGGATCGGCATCATTGGAACCAGCGCGACGATTCGGAGTCAGGCTTACACGCGTTGCATCTTAGCCCGAAATGCCGGGGCGCAAGTGTTCGCGAAGGCCTGTCCACTCCTGGTGCCGCTGGTCGAAGAAGGATGGATGGACCACCCTGTAACTGTGCAGGTCTTAAAGGAGTACCTGAAACCGCTCCTCCGTCATGGTATTGATACACTAGTGCTGGGATGCACACATTATCCGCTCCTCAAGCCAGCCTTGCGAAAAGTTGTGAACCGAAGGCTGGCGCTCGTCGACTCCGGAGCAAGCTGCGCTACTGATGTGCGCGAACGCTTGCAGAGTTATCAATTGCTGAGCCAGAACCGCCGTCGAATCGGAAAGATTTGGCCATTCGTGACCGACGAGGTTGAACGGTTCCAAGAGCTCGCCAAGCGCTTCCTTAACGCCCGAACAGAACCGCCCCAAAAAGTCGATTTGTCGGGCTAGACTTTCTTGCGCTCTACAACCAAACAAATGACAGAGGCGATGGCATTGGTGATGATTCGTCCCAATCCTATCACCGCAACTCATTCTCTGATGGAAGCCCTGGCTGCGAAGCCGCTGGTCGCAAGGAAACCAAGTCGTGTTTACAGTGGGTGAGTGCTTCTCAATATCCTCTCATGAAAATCCTCTGCGCATTTTGTCTAGCCATGCTATCGATCGCCGCTTTCCCTCACCCAGGAGGCGGCATTATCGCCCTCTCTGAGAATTCAGTGATCGTGGCCGATCCGACGGAGAATTTCGTCAGGCTGCTCGAAAAGGGAAAGGAGCCGAAACGACTCGTCTCAAAATTCCATGGCCATTGGATGGCCCAAGGTCTTAACGGCAACCTGTATGTCGAAGCGTTTCAGGAATCGGGAGGTGCCTGGAGTTCTGCCGCTTTCCAATTCGATCTACAAAGTGGAAAACTCACCGAAGTCATCCACCGCGATGAAATTCGCGCCCTCACCTTCGCCGTGGACCGCGACGGTTCGCTGGTGTTCCAGCGAGGTTCATCGCTCGTCTCGCGCGCGAATGGTAAAGAATCTCCCTTCAGGCCATCATCGAACCCGCCGATGGTTGGAAAGGTGACGGCCTATGCGTGGGCTCCCGATGGCGAATTGCTGTTTAGCGATCAGAACCAAATTCGTCGCATCGACCGCAACGGTGTTGCGAGCCTCGTCGCTAAGATCGAAGGCAAGTTCCTGGAACCCAATATCTGGAACGTCAGTGAAACGCCCACCATCTTCAGCCTCGCTATTGACGACAAAGGAAGTGTCCTCGCGGCTCTGCCGGACCTCGGCAAGGTCTATCGCGTTGACAAAAACGGCAAGCTGCACGAAATCGCTCACAGCGAAGACGGATGGCGCGCGACCGGCGTCGCTACTTTTGGTGATGCAATCTTCCTATCAGAAAGCGACTCGCGGGCGTCCGCCAGTCCGCGGGTCCGCATAGTGCGATCGAATGGAACGGTCGATTTGCTGACTATCCCGCCGCCTTCGAGATGACGCTGAACTGACTGCGTGAAAACGATCGGGAACGAGAGGATACACAAGCGCTGAAACGACCAGTGGAGTCATTGGGACAGCAAACCGACGAAACGGATTTTATCATACCAAGGCTTGAACGACGCTGCGATCTCATCGAAAGATCACCGTCTGCGTTATTCGTGCCGCAGGGCTTCCACTGGATCCATGTTGGCGGCGCGAAACGCGGGGTAGAGCCCAAAGATCACGCCCACCAACGCTGATATCGAGAAAGTAATTATTGGCGACCAAAACGTCACGATCGTGATCATCTTGGCAAAGTAAGTCACCAGGAAGGGGATGCTCACACCGAGAACGACTCCAATCAAGCCGCCCGCGCTCGCCAGCATGACAGTTTCCACGAGGAACTGGACGATGATATCCTGCCGCTTTGCGCCCAAGGCGCGTCGAATGCCGATCTCGCGTGTTCGCTCCGTCACACTCGCGAGCATAATATTCATAATATTCATAATGCCGATGCCGCCGACAATCAGCGAGATTGCCGCAATGGAACCAAGGACGATGTTGAAGATTTGTTTCGTGCGTTCAGCGCGTTTCAGCAATTCGAGGGGCACGACAATTTCGTAATCTTTCTTTTTGTGATGCCGCTCCATCAGGCCTTGGATGGCCCCTGAAACTGGAACGACCTCCTCGGGCTTCGAAACCTTGACCGTGACCTCGTGTAACGCGACGCGTTCTTGCTCGAAACTGCCGCTGCGCATCTTGCGGAGGATTTCGCCGCACCGTGTCTTGGCTGTTTCAAGCGGAATAAACATACGATCCGCCCCGCTGGCCTGGCTTTGGGTCGCGTCGGGCGGTTCATCGGTTTTCGCGCTTTTGCTTCGCGGTCCCATAATGCCGATCACGCGATAATAGCCGTTACCAACCCGAACATCTCCGCCCATGGGTGAATCCAGTGGAAACAACTTCTCCGCCATCTCCGCACTGAGGACGCAGACATTGGCTTTCTCTTCCATCTCCGCTTCGCTGAAGAAGCGGCCTTTGGTGACGCGATGATTCCGCATTTGCGGGTACCAGGGCACCGTGCCCATCACATCGCAATCCACGCGCCGGCTGATGTTCCAGACGTACTCGCGGATGATGCGCGCCGGAACCACCACAGTAACTCCGGGAATGGTGGCTTCGATGCGTTTGATGTCCGTGTAGGTCAAGCCGTATTGAAGCACGTAGCTTTGGTTGTTCTTGTCGGATACCTTCTGCTCTTCCGGCGGTTTGACGCTGCGCAGAATGATGTTTTGGCTGCCGAGATTCTTGATTTGTTCCTGGGCCTCGAAACTCGCGCCTTCACTAATCGCAAGCATCGCGATCACCGAACAAACGCCAAAGACGATGCCCAGCACGGTCAACAATGATCGGAGGCGATGCAGCCAAAGGCTTTTGATCCCGAGCCGAACGGTCCGTTTGAGCCGCGCTGCACTCAGCGGACTCACGGGACGAACCATTCGGTGGCCGGGCCGCCGAATCGTGCGGATGGAAACGGGCGAAGTCACTTACACGAGCCCCTCCCCATGAACCTGCGCGGTAGGATAGGCGTCCCGCCTGTCCAGCATTTGCGCACACCAAGAGCATAGACAGGCGAGACGCGCTGTCCTACCAGGTTCATGGGCGCAATGCGCGAAATTGTGTTTCGGAAAAATCTCTCCTTGAATTTGCTAAGGACGCGTTCCACCGCGTCCCTGACATCTCGGCCTAAAGGAATCAGGGACGGAGTGGAATCCGTCCTTGCCAAATTCAGGGAGAAGGGCTCGTGCAACTTCATACTCGCCGCCGAACATCAGTTTCCACTTGTCCGTCCCGCAGGCGAATGGAGCGGCTGGTTCGGCGAGCAACGTCATCGTCGTGCGTGACCAGGATGATTGTTTTGCCTTGAGTGGTCAGATCATCGAAGAGCTTCAAGATTTCGGCCCCGGACACCGAGTCGAGATTGCCTGTCGGCTCGTCGGCAAGAATGATCAATGGGTCGTTCACCAACGCACGCGCGATGGCCACGCGTTGCTGCTGCCCGCCGGAGAGCTCGAATGGCTTATGGTCGAGCCGTTTTTCCAATCCAACCAATGCCGCCAATTCCTTAGCCAGTGAGCGGCTCTCTTGCTCGGGCCAGCCTTGGTAATAAAGCGGAATCTCGATGTTCTCTACGACAGAAAAATGCTGGATCAAGTTGTAGGACTGAAACACGAAACCAAGCCGCGCTCCTCGTATCGCAGAAAGCGCGTCGTCGTCCATCAAGGACACATCTTCGCCCCCGAGCACGAATCGTCCAGTGGTGGGCCGGTCCAAACAGCCGAGCAGATTGAGCATCGTCGATTTGCCGCAACCCGACGGTCCCATGATGCTGACGTACTCACCTTGATGGAACTCTAGCGAGACGCCGCGCAAAGCCTCCACGGTGACCGAACCCATCTGGGGATGTCTTGCAATTGGACGAGAGCGGCGGCGGACACGGGGGAATGGTTAAATGGGTTAAATGGGCCGCGCCCGCGGGACCGCACAGATTGAAGTCCGCTTCTGACGCGCTGAAACGTCTAAAGCGATGCCCAGTCACTGAGGCAATTGGAATGTAACTCATTTAACGATTTAACCATTTAACCATTTAACACTTGTCACCTATTTAACCATGCTCGGTCCGTTCACGCCTTCGCTTTCGTCGCTGTTTGCGTCGGCGCAGCCACTGGTTTGTCTTTAACCGCCTCGCCAGGTTTCTTGCCGGGTTCGCCACTCTTCGGTTCACTTCCGACTTCACCTCCGTCTGAATCCTCCGGAGCCTTCAAACAAACCTTTTCGCCTTCTTTGATTCCGCTCTTAATCTCGATGAACTCGTCGTTGAAATCGCCCACCTCAACTTCACGGCGCTCCTGATCGGCGCCATTTGCGACGTAACAGTATCGCTTGCCCTCAGTCGTAGTGACCGCCTGCATCGGCACATAGACAACTTCCGGTAGTTGTTTCACGACAACCTCGACTTTGGCACTCATGCCAGGCTTTAACCAATCCTGCACGCCCTGTATGGCAATCGTCGTCAAATAGACCTTAAGATCGGGATTCATCCATCGGTTCTGCGAATCCGGCAGCACGCCCACCTTAATAACCTCCCCTTCGAGGACCTTGTCCGGGAATGCGTCCACGGTGATGCGCGCTCTTTGGCCTTTGGCAATCTTCTTGATGTACGTTTCGTGAATCTTCACTTTGACGGACATCTTGAGCATGTCGGGAATGGTGATGATCGACTGGCGTTCGCGCACCGTCGCGCCTTCACGAATCTGTTCCTGCCCGCTGTAATAAGTACGATTCGTCACCACCGCCGCCGTAAACCACGAGTCCCTGCTTCTTCGCTTTAATCATGCACTTCTCGACTTGCTCCTTCAGGTCCTTGCGCTGTCGCAACTCGAGATTGTATTTGCCTTGCGCCGATTTGAGCTTCGCTTCGGCCTGCGCCAATTTGGAGACGGCGCCTTTCCGTGCGCGATCCAATTCTCGCATGGCTTCGACATACTTTGACATGAACTCCTCAGCTGACTTGAGGAACTCGTACTTCAGAAAGAGTGAACGCGCGGTTTCAGCGGTTTGCACTTTCAACCGGCTGGTTTCGAGCTTGAGCGCTTCGCTATCTAGCTCCGTCTTGGTGACGAACCCGCGTTCGAAAAGGCGTTGAGTGCCTTCCAACGTCGTTTTCACCTGGTTGTATTCCTTCTGGGCCACCTGCCAATCGTCTTCCAGTTTGCGAATCTTTTGTTTGGCCTCGCCGTCACCCAAAACTTTTATGTCGGCGTATTTGGCGAAGTCGATCATGACTGATTTCGGTGGCGCGATCGGTGACGGGTTGGCCGACACCTGAAATGGCAGGCTCGGCTTCGTTTCGGTTTTCGCTGTGGTGTTCGTCAGCGCCGACTGCAGCACCTGCAAAGGCAGTTCGCCGCTGGTGATCGCTAGATCTCCATCAGTGCCGCTGGCGCTGCCGCCGCCCGAAAGCTCACCGTTCGAAGTCCCCGTGCTAGCAGTGCCTGCACCAACTGTGGCGGCGTGCCCGAGAGCAGGGGGCTCCAGAGCTTTGGGAGCCTTCGAGTTCGATTCCTCGGTGGGTTCTTCGCCTAAGCCGAGTTGTTCGATAATCTCCTTCGTCGCTTGATCGCCCATGAATTTCTCGAAGTCCATGCGAGCGAACTTGGCTTTCTGCTCGGCCGCCTGGTAACGGAACAGGATTTTAGCGCGCACGACTTTGCGCGAAGGTTGCGTTCGCGACTGCGCCACCGCCTGGAGAGATTCCAACTCGGGAACCGTGATCAACAAAACCGGACGCTTCGATTTTCCAGCCATCTTGCCATGGAACACCTTTATCCACCACGGTCTGTCGATACTCTAATGAAACGATGTAATAGATAACCTTCTTCGACGATCTTGAGGACCTTGATTCCCTGATAACCAACGCGCACTTCGCGCTTGACCTCCTGGGACTCCATAGCCTGAACGCTTCCGCCTTCGAGAACTGTTATGTCCAACAGCCCGCGCCGGGCGACAAAGATGGTGCCCGAAGCATCGGTCTTGGCGCCGTCCTTGAAGAGAAACCAGGCCAAGCCAAGGGCGCAGGCGACGGCTGCGTAGCGCCACTTGGGCTTTTTTGAAGAAACGACTTAATTGTTGTTTGGTTTGGCATTATCCCACTGATGAAAATTGATCCGGTGCCGGCTCTCAAACTATGATGATCCCGATGCATTTGCTGTTGTTCTACGATGTCATTCCCAATTATGCCGAGCGTCGGCTGGCCTTCCGGTCCGCGCATTTGGCCCACGCTCGCGAAGCGCATCAACGCGGTGAATTGCTGCTCGGAGGCGCGCTCGCGAATCCGATTGATGGCGCCGTCCTGCTGTTCCAAGGCGCGTCGCCAAGCGTTGCCGAGAACTTTGCCAAAGCGGACCCGTACGTCCTCAATGGGCTTGTCAGCGCGTGGCGGGTTCGGGAATGGACGACTGTGGTGGGTGACAACCCGGCGGTCGATTTGCCAGCCGAACTCTGATTGCGTCGCCATAATGGTGGCCGCATCTCAAACAGCGCACCAAAAACATGCAGGCCGCATGACTCGACAGCCGTCCTAAGCTAAACTGTGATCATTATGGTGCGTCTTTTTCCATTCGTGTTGGTCCTGTTGACGTGTGGTTGCACGACCCACACCCACCACGTATTCCACGGACGCATGGAGAACCTGGCTGGGGATGGTTGGATCGAGGAAGGAACGCGAGCTATCGGAGGAATGTCTTCGATACCGAGCCAGAATGGCGGGCGGCTTCTGAGTATGTCATTGGATCCGGCAGTTTCGTTTGTGCTGCGGCATCCCGTCGTCGAACCGGAGAAGACGCTGCATGCCCAATCGAGCAACGGCGAATTGCGAGCGTGGCTGATTCGCAAATCCAGACCGCTGGGCGGGCCGCTGCGGCCAACCAGCCTTTCCAAGGAGTTCGATCTATCCGCAGCCGTACCGCTCAAAGGAGAGATGGAATTGGATTGGCGCAATAACCTGGATTTCGTGTTGCGCGTCGATGTCCGCAGCGAGGGAATAAACTACGCCGCATTACGCGGCCAGTTCGAAGCGCGTCACGAGCGCGAGTTCGATCCGAACATGGTTTGGGCGGCGCCCGCTATGATGATGGGGATCGGTATGGCGACGACAACCTCTCGTCATGTCGACCCGAGCAAAGACACAGATCAGGTAACGCTGGCGTTGGTCGATCAACAAATCCAGCGGATCATGAAAAACCGAAAGCGTCACCGCAGTTTTTGCGTGAAAATTCCGAGCACGGGCGAATGCATTGACTTTTCCAACGGCGCCACGCTTCTGGATAAGACGGGCGTTCAAATGCAAGGGTTCGGAGCGAAAGGACAAGATGAGCGCCTTGCCGCGCTGAAGGCGGTTTGTGCAGAGACAAGGCTTCGCTTGAGAATTATTCCAATGGAGAACGAGGAGTCGATCGCGTTGATTGATATCTATGGCGAGCCGCCGGCAGTCGCAGGAACGGCAAAGGCCATCCTCAAGGGCGCATTCGGAGTCAAGGACGCGACGCCGCTAGAATTCATTCGCATGGACTGAACCCACGTGCTCTCCTAGTATCCGTGGCCCGGCACTTCGATCCGATAATCAAGCCACTATCGCTGGCTGGCTAACTGCTTCGGAAGCTCTTCGATCAAATCGTTGGTTGCGTAATTGGTGTGATTGGTTTGGGCGGGTGGTTTGTGAGTTTCAAAGAAAGATAGCTGTGACGTTATCTTCGAGAGGCATGTTCCTGGCCGCGTTACCTCCGCTTTCTTGCTTCGTAATGTTTTTCTCCCTCGCCGTTCACATGTACCTGAGCTTGGGCGCCTGGCCCGAAACCATCGGGAACCATGGCTTTAGCGACGCCCTGAATTAGCATGCGCAACTCCGAACCCCAGCGGGTCGAGTATCTGGCGTTGCCACCGCGTGCGGGTAAACCGAGCGGTTGAATTTTAGTTACCGGATCTTGTGAAGTTAATAGAGTCGAATTCAAAAAGTGTCGCCACTGGGAGACACTTTCGAGTCATTCAGCCTGTCGCCCATATTCCTCAAGAAATACCCCTAGCCGCTGTGGAATTATTTGGCCGACGATTTGCTGGCTGAGGTGCTGCCGCCCTTTTTGCCACCTCCAGCGGTCAGGACCGTCCCCGTGAGGACGCCGATAGCGAAGAAAGCAAAATACATTAACGCGGCCGGCTGAGAAATTTCTTTGCTAATCAGAGGCGGAAGTTTGAACGGCACCGCCTTCAGATTGTGCATCCCCATGATGACTAACAGCAAGAGGATGACGATCAGGAAAACTGTCTTCAAAAGAAGCTTCGCGTTCATAAAAGTTAAAACGAGACGACGGTACGAATTACCCTTGCAGGCGTCAATGAGCATATGATACGTGATGCTTGATACGTGATGCTTGAAGGGTCGGAATTGGGATTCTCGAAATGTCGGCTTGATCATTTCACGCCTCACGTTTCACGCATCATTTCTCATGAGCATTTCTACAAAAACGGGCGACAACGGCACGACCGGTTTGATGTACAATCGCCGAGTATCGAAGCGCCATCCGCGCGTCGAAGCTTACGGCTGTGTCGATGAACTTAACGCCGCGATGGGACTGGCTCGAGCCAGCACCGAATACGCGTTCGTGCGCGACAATTTGTTGATCATTCAAAAGGACTTGGTCATCGTCATGGGTGAATTGGCGACGGCCGTCGAGGACTTGCCTCGTTACGTCAAGGACGGCTTTTGCTTGGTTAAACCAGAGTTAACCGCAAAGCTCGACACGCTGGTCACGGAGATCGAATCGCAAAAAGTCAGCTACAACGATTGGGCGACTCCAGGCATGGCGTTCCACTCCGCGGCATTGGACATGGCCCGGACCACTTGCCGGCGGGCCGAACGCCGTGTCTGCGCGCTGCATGAGAACAACCAACTGCACAATCCCGAGATTCTCGTTTATCTCAATCGATTATCGGATTTGCTCTGGTTGTTTGCGCGGTGGGTAGAGACAACGATGAGTCGCCAGCGTTGACATTTCTACTTACTGCAATAGTCAAAAGTGTTCGCCGCTTGCGTACAAATTGTGGCCGGATTTCGAGTTTCGGATTTGGGCTTTTGGCTCGACTTCTCCGGCAACCGCGGGTAATTGTCCATCCAAAATCAAGCCCAGACACCAAATGAAACAGACCACAATGCGAGCGGTGGGTGTGATTCCAGGCAAACGCGAACTTCGTCTCCTCGAACATGCGATGCCTCAAATTACAGGGGCTTACGACGTGAAGATTCGCGCGCTCGACGTCGGTATTTGCGGGACGGACAAGGAGATTTGCACGTTCGTTTACGGGTCGCCACCGAACGGTTCGGAATATTTGGTCTTGGGTCACGAATCACTTGGCCAGGTGGTTGAAGTCGGTGCGGGGGTTTCGGTCTTTCAACCGGGCGATCTGGTTGTGCCGTCGGTTCGGCGTCCATGTCCGCACACTCATTGTGGGCCTTGCCAAGCCGATTTGCAGGACTTTTGTTTTACAGGGGACTTCACCGAACGTGGGATCAAAATGACCCATGGGTTCATGACGGAATATTATGTCGAGGAAGAAAAGCATTTGACTCACGTTCCGCCCGAGTTGCGTGACGTTGCCGTGCTCGTGGAGCCATTGACCGTGGCTGAGAAAGCATTGGCGCAAGTTTGGAAGGTGCAAGAGCGATTGCCTTGGATCAACCGCGCCGCAGCCAGTCCGGGCGCCGGTTTGCGCGCCGTCGTGCTGGGTGCGGGGCCAGTGGGGATTTTGGGGGCGATGGTTCTGGTTGTGAATGGCTTTGAAACCTACGTCTATTCGCGGTCGACTGCCCCAAATCAGAAAGCCGAGTTGATCGAAGCGATCGGCGCGAAATATATTTCATCTCAGGTGGAAACTCCAGAGCAGTTGGCCGAGCGCGTTGGCAATATTGACTTGGTGTATGAGGCGGTCGGCGTCGCACGCATTTCGTTCGAAGTATTAAAGGTTCTCGGCACAAACGGAATCTTCGTATTCACGGGCATCCCGGCTCCCAAGCCGCCGATGGACACTTACGCCGATGAAATTATGCGCAATTTGGTCCTGAGGAATCAGGTGGTGGTTGGGACCGTAAATGCGGATCGCGCGGCGTTTCAGGCGGCTATTCGCGATTTGGGAACGTTCATGTATCGTTGGCCTGCCGCCTTGCGCTCTCTGATTACAGGCCGGTATTCGATTGAATCCTACAAAGACTTGTTGCTGGGCGACCGCGCTGGCATTAAGAACGTGATTGCCCTCGATTGAAGGATCGTAATGGGCGAAGTTGTATTATCCCATTGCATGACCTTTGATTGGAACTTTCTGCTCACCGTCGCCCAGGACGAAGTCCGGGCAGTCACTGCTTCCCTTCCAGTCGAGTTAGAACCCGTCGCGCGCCAAGTGCCGGTCACCTACGATCCGCGTCACAATGGCGATTTGCACCCGCTCAACTTGGAGGACACGCTGGGTCTGTTTGTGGGGAAATCCTACCTCAATACCGAAGATGCCGCGGAAACGATGCCGGCACAAATCATTCTGTTTCTCGTGAACATTTGGGCGTTCGCTGAGGAGGACGAGACTGCTTACCGCCGCGAAGTCCGAACAACCTTCCTCCACGAACTGGGGCACTTTCTAGGCCTGGAAGAGATCGATTTGGAGGAGCGAGGGCTGGTGTAAGCGAAGCCGGCCTTTTCAGAACTCTACTTCAAGAAACGACGCAATCCAATTCGGTTCTAACCCATCTGTCCGCGCGTGACACCCAGCTGATTGATCAACTTCAATTCGCGCCAAAGTTGATTGCCGCTGATTTGTCCTTCCAAAAGCCCAACATACTGGTCAATCGTTCGCGTTACTTCATCGGCGTTCTCATTGAGAAACTCGATGCGAAACGCGCGCACGCCAAGATCAAGAAAGCGTTCTACATATTCAGCGCCCGTTTGCGCGCGCGCGTTGAACACGGTGTTTCGGCAGCCGATGTCCGCTTTGAGCGGATGTTCCGCTCCGACACGATCACGCAGTTGCACCTGATGCTTGTCACAGGGACGCCCGCAATTCGTGTAGTCCGTGCCCTTGGACAGAAAGGCACAGAACACGCAATGCTCCATATGAAACATCGGCATGTGCTGATGAATGGTGATCTCAAACCATTCCGGAGGCGCGGATCGAAGCAGCGCTTCGAGTTGGACAAAGTTCAAATCATACGAAGCCGTCAGCCGCTCCAAACCAAATCGATTCCGGAAGTAATCGGCCGTCAGCGGATTGGCGACGTTCAATGAAAAATCGCCAACCAACCGCTCGCCAGCAAAGAATCTCAAATGATCGTAATTGCGAACCAAATAGCCATCCGCCTCGCACGAACGAACCTGCTTGAGCATCCACTCTTCCCCCATCTTGAAAATGCGGGGAGGCGCCACGAAGATGCTCGCATTCCGATCGTCGCCCGGCTTTGGCCATTCACGGAATTGCGCAACGGCCAAGCGATACTTCTTCGGGTCTTCAAACTCGCAATAGATCGTCTGGGTGCGGCGCTGCAGCGCGGTCTTGAGTTGGTCGAGATTCCGGACCAGAACAGTTAGGTTAGCTGCTGGCCGCTGTGAAGCGGACTTTGCTGTCTCTGCACTGGTGGTGCTTCCCGCTTGGACACCTTTCTCCACACCGGGGACTAAAAAGTCCCCAGAACCCGCTGACAGGAATGTCTGCGCTACGGTACGAAGCGTCCATCGTTTCGGTTTGGTTCGCTGCGTCTCAAGTTCGGCAATGACCTGCCGGCGCAGGCGATTCATCTCCTTCATCGGGAGAATGACCTCGCCCTCGAGATGATTGTTCAATGCGCCAAGTTTGAAAGGAGTTCCGCCCATGCGTCCAAATTGCTCGACGAGCCGCTCGGTGGTTAAGGGTTGCTTTTCTGCTTTCGTCAAAGGCATCGCAGACGCCACCTGAACGATGTGGCCCAGTTCGTCGCGCGCGACAACGGTGAGTGGCAGCCCAATGGACCCATGAAGATCAAATATCACTGGGCGCTGGAAATGAGGTTGATCGCCGCTGAAGGTTGCCCGGAGCCGGCGATCCAATTCCGGGTCGCTCGTTTTCCATAACTTGTCGCCGATTTGAACGCGTCGGAAATCGACATGGCCATGGCCAAACGACAGCCATGTGTTTGCGCCGGACTGCTGCACTTCGAAGACGCGCCCGCCTTCCTCGGCTTCGTCCGGATGTCCGCGATCAAAGACAACGCCATCTCCAGCCTTGAGTGGAGCTTCCAATTGCACGGCCACCTTTTCATCCTTAACTCCCCGAATGGTTCCGAGGAACACGCCGCGCTTCTTGCCGAATCGCGCGTGAACCAGTTCCTGGTTGTTAATGCCACGGAACCAACCCGTGAATAAACCCCGCGAGAAAGCCATTTCCACATCGTAACGCGCCTCGAGGCCAATTCGCTGAACCCGTGATTGCCGAGCGCCGGTCCCATCGCACGATGCGGCCTCCCGCCCGAGCTGGTCCAGCGCTTTCCGGTAAACCCTCGTGATGTTGGCGACGTATTCCGGACTTTTCAAACGCCCTTCAATCTTGAGTGAAGCAACACCCGATCGAATGAGATCGGGCAACACTTCAAGGCCTGCCAGGTCTTGCGGGCTTAAGAGATAACGACGGTCCCCCAACGGAACAACCCGGCCATCAGAAACCAATTCATACGGCATGCGACAGGCCTGCGCGCATTCGCCGCGATTGGCCGAACGTCCGCCCAACGCTTCGCTCGTTAGACATTGGCCGGAATAAGCCACACAAAGCGCACCATGGACAAAGACTTCGAGCGGGAGGGCGGCTGATGAGTGTGTGAATCGTGAATCATGATTCGTGATTCGTGATTGATCGGGTTCGGGCGAGGATGCAGCACTTTGCGTCGACTGAATTTTCTCGATCTCCTTCAGCGAACATTCGCGAGCGAGCACCACCAAGTTGCAGCCGAGCTCCCGGGCAAATTCGACGCCGCCCGCGCTCGTGATGGTCATCTGCGTCGAGGCATGAATTGGAAAATCCGGTGAGAGCTTTCGAATCAGCCGGCAAACGCCGATATCCTGGACGATGGCGGCATCGACCCCCGCAGCGATCATCGTGCGAATGTACTCTTCGGCCTCGGTGAGTTCGTTAGCAAAGACAAGAGTGTTAAAGGTCACGTAACCCTTGACGCCCCGTCGATGCAGGAACTCCATGAGCTTCGGCAAATCGGCCTCGGTGAAGTTATGGGCGCGCATGCGGGCATTAAAGCGCTCTAAGCCGAAGTAGATGGCATCAGCGCCGCTCTCGACGGCAGCCTTGGCACACTCCCAATCCCCCGCAGGCGCCAGCAGTTCAGGCCGACGCAACGATGAAGTTGAGTCTGCATAAACCGCCGCTGCCGGCATCGTGCTCAATGCGTTCGCTGTGTTGGATTCGTTCGGTCCGCTCTGCATGCGAAATTGTCGTAAAAGCTACGATGGATTGACGATTCCGCAATCTTCAACTGGATCGGATGTCGTCGGCGGATACATTTTCCGCGTCGCATTGCTTGCGCTGCTCGACTACAGTGGGTTATGCGCGTTTTGATAATCGGCTGCGGTTACGTGGGATTGCCACTCGGTGCAGAGCTCGTCCGGCAAGGACACAGTGTGTTTGGCATTCGCCGGACGGCTGATTTGGCCGCAGAGTTGATGGCTGCTGGAATCCAGCCCTTGGTGGCTGACATCACACAGGCTTCGCATCTGGCGCAGCTTCCAGGCCCATTTGATTGGGTCGTCAATCTGGTTTCTTCAACCAGGGGCGGAGCGGACGAGTACCGATCTGTCTATCTGAACGGAACCAAGAACTTGATCGATTGGCTTTCGGCGCAGCCGCCAAAGAGATTTGTCTATACCAGCAGCACAAGCGTCTACGGCCAGACTGACGGGTCCTTGGTGAAGGAAAGCAGCCCGACCGATCCAGGGAGCGAGACGAGCCGGCTCCTGGTCGAGACCGAGAAACTGCTGCTGGCCGCGGCGCACGAGAAGGCTTTTCCTGCGATTATCTTGCGTGTCGCTGGCATCTACGGGCCAGGTCGAGGACATCTGTTTCAGCAATACCTAAGGAACGAAGCAAAGATTGCCGGAAAAGGCGACCGGATCATCAACATGATTCATTTGGATGATCTGGTCGGGATTATCATCACGGCGCTCAAAAGTGGCCGAGCCGGCGAAGCATATAACGCCGTGGATGATGAGCCCGTCGCGCAAATTCATTTCTTCCGCTGGCTCTCGGAAACCTTGGGCAAATGGATGCCACCGTTTGCGCCCGCCGAGGATGACGCTGTTCGCAAGCGTGGCGTCACCAATAAGAAGGTCTCGAACCGGAAGATCAAGATGGAGTTGGGCTATCAGTTCAAGTATCCAACCTTTCGGCAGGGTTACACGGCGGAAATCGATCGACTCGAAAAAGCAGGCCAGTTAAGCATCGAACTGGAACCCCGCTAAAACACGCTGAAGTGAACAACACTGTCGCGCCGTACAAGAGATGGCGCGCGAGGTAAGTCGCGTATATCTGGCAGCGAGGCCGAGCTTCTGCCTGCGATGCCCCCGAGAGCACGCCTGCGCTGCGCAACCGGTAAAAACTTTCGCCAATCGGACACCGTTTGCCCGAGAGAACTTCCCGCATCGCTTCGCACAGCTAAGCGTCCTTGGCCATAAGCACGAGAATCCTCCGCAGGTGATCCCCGTAAATCCCATCGTCGCGATCGGCTTGTCCTTCCAGATCTTCGAGGCTGATTTTGCGATCAACGATTTCGTGCAGGCCACGACAAGACAGGTAAGGCTGGCCGCTCACCAATCTGTCAAAGCGAGCCCGTTCACCTGGACCTTTCAGAGGCGATCCAAAGCGTTCGTTCAGATCCGCCAACTGGTCGCGAGTGAAGTCCTCCAAACTCAAGCGCGTTCCGACATTGAAAGGCGATTGATTCAAGTCCTTGATGAACAGATGTGCTTCGGTCGCGTAGGCAATAGCCAGGACCAGTCCATGCCCAGGCCCGCTTGGATCGAGCGCGCGTTCATTGTGCCACGACCGGAAAAGGGCAAAGACCTCCGTTCCGAAAGGATAGTTGAAGAGTAGTTGAAGAGCCGGTCTATCTCGTCGATTCCCCACACCAGGGGTGGGTGAACTTTGTCCAGAATCTCCTTGCGCAGGAACCGTTCGAAATTGACGCGCACTGCAATGAAGTGGCTCGGATGCGCCCCGCGCGGCGATGCCTCGTGAGCCAGTTCGACCTCAAAGGCAAACATCTCATTCTCGACAGACACAGCCGAAAGCAATGGAATCACCACGTCAGCACTTCGAATCTGATTCTCGATCTCCTTCGCCCAATCGAGCCCGAAGGTTCGGTTTCGATCGATAAACAAGCAACAGCCATTGGCCGCCAGAGCATTTTCAATTCGATGCAATAACTCTTCATCCGTTTGAACATTGCGGTGGTACAGCAAGGCCACGCGAAGATTGCGTCGGGGCTCGCAAATCGGATGGCTCCGGGGCGCGAGCGGCAGCCGAACGTTGACCGGTGGCTTCGTGCGTGGACTTCAAATCGTTCGCCATATCACATCACGTCACCTCAGAAGTGGAGTTAAGAATTGGTTCGGCGCTCAAGGCCGAACGCACTGGTTAGATCTCCGTACTCTGTACACCTGGGGGTAGATTGAAACTGTCCGCCAATGTCACGGATTTTCGGCGAGGAAAATGAAAGCGCCAGCCTTATCTGCCGTACAGACATTCTTCAGGACAACGCAATCCCGGCGCGTTTGTCCAGGGCTGCGGTCAAGAACATCCCAATGCGGTTGCCTATAAAAGGCGCCGTCGCAGAAAGTTCGCGTAAAGCTGGCAGCGCGCCTGAACGTCCGCCGTCGAGCCGCCGATAACTAAACCTGCCCTTCGCAATCGATAAAAGCTCTCCGCGCTTGGACAGGGCTGGCCGCGCAGGACGGCTCGAACGACATCCGCCAGCGCGCTATCCTTGGCTAGTGACATCAGAATGCGCCGCAAGTGATCCCCAAAGATTCCTTCGTCGCGCTCTGCTTGGGCTTCAAAATCCGCAAGGCTTATCTTCTTAGCCGTCAATTCGTCCAGTGCGCGCCGGACGAGAAACGGTTGACCGCCAACCAACCTCATCAACCGGCTCACTTCGCTTTGATTCTTAAGCGGGTTCCCGTAACGGAGGTTCAACTCGGCAACCTGTTCGGCCTGGAAGTCTTCCAGCACAACACGCGTGCCAATATTAAACGGCGATTGGTTCAGGTCCTTAATGAAGAGGTGCGCCTTCGTCGCGTAAGAAATTGCCAAAGTCAATTTTGTCCAAGGCCCATCCGGCTCTAACGCCGGTTTGTTGTGCCACGAGCGATCGACGACTCGAACTCTTCATCTACATGTCGGACGACGTAGAATTTGGAAGCTAGCGGCACCGCGCCGCCTGGAGATTCCAGGACCGGCCGCACTTTAGCGGAACCCGCCGGATGATTAGAACGCAACGCCTCGAGCACGCCGCGCATGGCCTGCTCATCATCCATAGGACCGGCCCAATGAATTTGCGTCAATGAATCGAGGAGACTAGCCATCTGACTCGGGAGAGGATCAGAGAACTGAAGGCGCACGGGGATTATCCGCGCTTTCTCCGGTTGATCACCAGATGTCTGATTGGCCACTTCGATCTCATAGGCAATCAACTCACTCTCCACTGATGCCTTCGAAAGGAGCGCAATGACCGCGTCCGCCTGCGCGATTTCGCCTTCGATCTCGCGAGCCCATGCGACGTCGATCGTCACACGCCTGTCGACGAACACCTGGCAATTCTCTTCCACCAGCCGCTCGTGGAGCAATGTCATCAGCCTTTCGTCTGAAGGAACATTTGGCTGATAAAGAAGTGCGACGCGCAAAGGATTGGCGGAAACCGGCGCGCTCGCTGCCACATCTCCAGACGATTTCCCCGCGCCGGAGCGTATTGTGGCCAGTTCATCGTGCATCTCTTGCGCGGACTGAAAGCGCTTCCTGGAATTCAGCTCGCATGCTTTGAAGATGACGTCATAAAACTTTCGCTGCCGTTCACGCTGAGGTCCTTCTTGGTGATCGCTCGGAACCTCCCGAAAATTCTCCAATGACTTGCCCGTGCTGATCTCGTAAAGAACTTTTCCGAGACTGTAGATGTCGGCTAGGCCGCGGCTTTTCTCCGCAATAGCGGATTGCCGATACGAAGGTTAGCATTTTGTTTGGAACATTCCGTTTTCAGTTCTTTACGCTTGCGGCATGAGTAAACCCAAATGCCGCGACATTTCTGCTGAAGCACAACACGTTTTAGACCATGGCCATATTCGGTTGCTGACTTCTCCCGAGGACATCCAACGGTGCGACGCACTAATCGTCGAACACCATTACCTGCACGCTGTGACTTTGGCAGGTGAGC
>Ga0194132_10004148_pt1 | contig 24973 bp, 29 predicted proteins | sample TA2KigOf80mmetaG_FD_148612 | JGI IMG/M metagenome (GOLD analysis project Ga0194132, IMG submission 148612) | Freshwater microbial communities from Lake Tanganyika, Tanzania - TA2015054 Kigoma Offshore 80m | ecosystem: Environmental > Aquatic > Freshwater > Lake | place: Tanzania: Lake... | reverse complement strand
CGCGAGCCAGCCGACGAATAGCGCGGCCTGCCAGTCGAACGCGCTGCGCCAGTGGGGGAATAGCGCTGCACGGGAGAGTCCACCACCCGGAAGCGCGTCAGCCGCTGCGCAGGGGCGCGTACGCGATCACGTCGAAGGCGATCTCCCAGGTACCGTCCGCGCTCGGCCGCGCGGCGACGTTGTCGATGACCCAGGTGCGCACGGTGCCACGCTCGATCCGGCCCAGGAAATCGGCAGTTTGTGCCGCCGTACCGTACGCGCGCAGAGAGATCCGGTACGAACGGTAGCTGTTCCGCACCAGACGCTCCCCTGCCCCCAACTGCGGCGCCATCGCGTCGATCCGCACCCCCGCTCCCTGCCCCGACTGGACGACCAGCGCGCTGAGTTCGGCCGATGGCAGATCCGCCGGGAAGGGGTTCTCCCCCGGCAACGGCCCGATTGCGCTCGCCTGCGCCCCACGATCCCGCAGGCGCCGCACCGTCCGCTCCAGTGTGTCCACCTGCCGGATCAGGAGATCACGTTCCGTCGCGATCGGCCGGTAGGTCAGGTACATCGTTCCGTTCGCCAGAACCAGCAGTGCCACCACCGCGGCGAGCGCCATCTGCGGCCACGTGAGCGTCGCGACCGTGCCACCACTCCCCCGCATCGCTACGGACCTCCCGGCCGCGCCTGTGCGGCGATGAGGAAGGAGACTCGCCCCACCGGTGTTGGACCCGGCACGGGTCCGCCGAGGGACGAGCCCGGAGGCAGCGTCTGCCGTGGGGCGCCGATCAGAACCGGAGTCGGTGACGGCGCGGCGCGGTCAGGCATCGGGGTCGCGGTCCCCACGGCGACCTGCTGCAGTTCTGCCGCCTCTACCACCCGGACGAGACGGCGTTCCCCCGTCTCCACCATCTCTCGCAATACGCCAACCGGATCCCTCAACATGCGATCTAGCCGCAAGGACGATCCCGTCAGTACTCGCTCATATATGTATAACGTCCGCACACCAACAGACTCTGCCGGCACAATACTCTCAAAATTCACTCGAACGTATCGCGTCCCGGCAACCGGCGTCCCAAACGTGCGACGAATCGTAATCCCACTCGTTATCGACGACAGCGCACTCGAACTCGTCACAACTTCCGACGCGATCGGCGTCCCAGACGACGCGATCGCCTCGTACTTTACGGTCACCGTCGCCGTCGATTCTGGCAAGCTGTAAAACGACGCCTCGACCGACTCCAGTCTGATTTCTCGCCCCACTCCAATGGTCACGTGCGCCGAACTCGCACCCGCCCCCGATAACCAGTAGGTTCCCGTGTACTGAGCGGTCCCCGACGAAGTGCCCGGAGCATCCACCGCGTGACTTGCCGCATACGTTGATACCGGCGTCGCGACACTGCTGACCAACACTTCGCCCGCAATGTTCGCAATCTGCACTGCTGTCGGTGTCCACGTTGGCGTCGCCGTCCGCGTCGCTGTCAGCGTGATCGTTGGGGTAAACGTCGCAGCAGGCGTACTGGTTGATAGCGGCGTCGGCGTGGCTGCCTGCCCCAGGACGAGAATCTCGCGAATCCCCGGGGGTATTGCGGCGACGGCCGGACTATCGATGTAGATCTGGACACCCGTGACACCTGTGACAGTCACCGAGCACTCCAGTTGCACTTCGGCGAAATCAGTGACGACGAAACGGGTACCACACTGCTGTGTGTCGGCGATCTCCCGCTCGGCGGCGCGCAGATTTCCCGGGCGCAGGAGCACCACGCGGTAGCTCCCTCCCGGGACGATCGGCGTGGGTGTGCTGGGGCCGACGGTGGGCGTCGACGTCCCCTCGCCCCCTATCGCCGAGGTGAAACGCACGTAGGCGACGGTCTGCGGCGGAAACGTCACCTCCAGGTACTGATTCGAGGTGTTCGGCTCAGGACGCCAATAGGTCGCGGGATTGTCATCGTGGACGGCGCTCGCTGGATGCCCGGTCTGAGCGGAGCTCGCCTGAGACGACGTGATTGAGGCGCGTGGTGCCGATGGGATCGTGGGAGTGGCAGTCGGCAACTGCGTGTTCGTCGGCGTCGCCGTCGGAACCGGGAAGCCCGGCGCCAGCGGCTCGAAGATCCGGATCTCCCGCCAACCCACGTTCACGCCGGACCGAATCGTCCGGATCAGCATCGCCTTGATCTTCCGCGTACCCGCGAACCGCGCCGAGATCACCTGCCCGTCCACGGCCTCCACGTCCGTGAAGGTGTGTTCTAACTGCCCGCTCCCCGTATCGTAGAGGGTCCAGATCTCGTGCGTCCCCCGGGCCCGCGCACTCATGTGCGTCAGCAGCTCGAACGCCTCGACGTCCACGACCGTCGCCGATCCGTCATCCCGAGCCTGGCACGCCCGAGCATGGCCGTTCGGGAACCGCGTGAAGTCGAACGTGATCTGCACGATCGGCCCCTGCCCGGAGTCCCACGCCGACCCCACGTCGCCATCGGCGACCCGCGCGACCTCACCCGTGCTGTGCGAACCAGTAATACAGGCGCGGCTGGCGAGGTTGACTCCCGGCGCCACCGGCGTCGCGGTCGGTGCCGGCGTCAGCGTCAACGTCGGCGTCGGGCATCCCGAGCACACCGCCGGCTCGGGAAGCGGCGTGCCAGGCGTCATCTTCCGCAGCGTGACATCCCAGTCCCGCACCGGCGCCTGCCCGGTCACTCCCGTGAAGAGACCCGTCGCCGCCTCGCTCGACCCGTTGAGGAGATAGATCGTGAACTTGCCCATCCCCACCGGGATGCTGAACGTCCCGTCCGACGCCGCGAACTCAGGATGAGGGTGCGTATCACCCCACGATGGCGATCCCTCACTCGCGATCCGGAGGCGCACGCCTGGTACCAGATTTCCCGCCGTATCCACCACCCGGACCCGGATGTACGCGACCGTCGCGATCTCATTGCGCACCGTCTCGCGCCGCTCCGCGACGACAAAGTCGAACGCCGGCGTCGCCGTCGCGCTGGGTTCCGCCGTCTTGGTCGGAGGAATCGTCGGCGTGGTTCCGGCCGGCCGCGTCGAGGTGGCGATTGGCGGCGGAGGCGGCGGGAAGACCGGAGGCGGGACCACCACCGGCGGAGGCGGGATGGTCGGCGACGGGCGCAGTACCGTGGGTGCAGGCGAGGGCGTTCGCCCCGGGACCACCGGCGTCTCGATCGACACCATCGACATCTCAAGCGATGTGAAGAAGCCGCTATCCCGCAGCCTGCCCACGTACGCCGTCGCTTCATCCGCCGTGGCCGCTTCACCCCAAATCGATAGGGTATATCCCGCCTGATTGATCCCGCCCAGTCGCACCTGCTGCCCGAGCGCGTTCACGATGACCGCGAGCACACCACCCCAGTCGATCTGCCGTGAGCGCAACTCGGCCCAGTCCTCCAGCACACCCACGGGCAGGCCGAGACCGCCCGGCGTCCCGGCACGGATGTCGACCGGAAGACCCAGATCCCGGGCGATCGATTCGGCGACGCTGCGACGCTCCCCCAGCGCCCGCACCTCGAGTTCGCCGTATCCCCGGATGTAGAACATCGCGTATCCAACGAGGAGCAGCCCCACGATGGCCAGAAGCAGTCCGATCGTTACCCACGGCTGAACTCGCCGCTGCAACTCGCGCGGCAGGAGGTTGAGACTCGGCATACGCGTCCAGCGCCCCGGCGCGACTCGCGCCCACCCCTGCTGCATGCCGATCGACTGATCCTACCAGACCCCTGCGACGCCTCCCCGTTATGTGTCAATTAGAGCGAGGCCGACCGGGGGTACAATTGTCCTGCCGTGACACTGGAGCGGCGCATTCCCTCGATCAGATCGCTCTCGGTCATGTGGTCCGAGGGCATAACCGACACGGAAGCGCGCGCCGCGGTGACGACGGTCCGGGACTTCGTCAAGGGCATCCACGACGTCTGCGCCATGTACGGCTTGATCCTCGGCCCCACGCAGATCCGCCCCTTCGGCACGTGGATCATCCAGGCGATTCCTCGCGGCGACCCATACTGGGGAACGCAGTGGTACGTGGAGAGTGCGACCGATCGGCAGCGCGGCCAGATCATCGCGCCCCGATTCCTGGAACTGGTCCGACGGGAGCCGTGGCAACAGGCGATGCCCCATTTCGATCTCGCGATCATGGAGGCGGACCTCTGGGACGAACCGGAGCGGGCCCTGGGTACCGCGTCCGATCCCTTCGTCCTCTCGGCCTGTCTGCCCGGCATAGCTGCCGTCATCTCGGTGCATCGCCTGCGCGGGATCCCCGATCTGCGGAATCGCATCAGCGCGCTGCGGCGCCTGATCGTCCACAACCTGGGCCATGTACTGGAGGTACCGGCGGTCGATCGGGAGAACGCGGTCGATTCGGTCGGTGGAGAACGCCACTGCGCGAATCACTGCGTGATGCGCCACACGACCGGGATCGATCATCTCATCGCGCTGGCCGACCAGGAGCGGTCGGGGCCCTCGTTCTGCGAGGCCTGCCGCCGCGATCTTGTGCGCTCGGCGATCCTTCAGCGTCTCTCGAACAACTGAGTCGCGGCGCGATCACGTCGCCGCGGCGGGACCCAGGCACAGGGCCAGTTCGATGAACAGACGGGTGGCCGCGCCCGTAGGACCCGCGGCCTGGTAGGGCCGGTCCGCCGAGGTGTGGGACGTCCCCGCGATGTCCAGGTGGGCCCACGGCACGTCGGCCCGCACGAATGCCCGGATGAACGCCGCGGCGGTACAGGCGCCGCCTGTCCGGCCACCGACATTGGCGATGTCGGCGACGTCGCTCTTCAGTTGCTCCCGATACTCTGGGAACAGGGGTAATGGCCAGACTCGCTCCCCGGCACGGCCGGCAGCCTGACGCACCGTGTCGAGCCACTCGTCCGGCGCGGCGAAGAGGCCGCTGGCGTGCTCGCCCAGCGCGACCACGCAGGCGCCCGTGAGGGTCGCCGCGTCCACGATATGGGTCGCGCCGAGGTGCTGCGCATGGACGATCGCATCGGCGAGGATGAGTCTGCCCTCCGCGTCGGTGTTCAGGATCTCAATCGAGATGCCATTCATCGCCCGCAAGATGTCGCCCGGTTTCATCGCTCGGCCGCTCAGAAGGTTCTCGGTCGCCGGGACGATCCCCAGAACGTTGATCGGCGGGGCCAGTCGTGCGATCGCATGCATCGCGCCGAGCGCGGCCGCGGCACCACACATGTCGTACTTCATCTCGTGCATGTTCTGGGCGGGCTTGATGGAGATACCCCCACTATCGAAGGTCACCCCTTTCCCGACGATCGCGAGCGTCGTGGTCGTTGGCGAAGGGGACACGTAGCGCAGCACGATCAGGCAGGGCGGCTCGTCGGAACCGCGTGCGACGCCAAGGAGAGCACCGGCCCCCAGGATCGCGAGTCGATCGGCATCGACGATGTCGCAATGAAGTCCGACCTCGCGCGCGATCTCGCAGGAGCGTTCAGCCAGGATCGTCGGCGTCATCCGATTCCCTGGCTCGATGGCCAGAGATCGGGCGACATTGATTCCCTCGCCGATGGTCCGGCCGCGCAAAATTTCCGCGTCCCACGCCGACGGAGCCGCTTCCTCGAGACGGCCAATCTCGATCGCGAGTGTTCCTCGCGCGCGCCGATCGCGCTTGTACTGGCCGACCTCCAGGTCTCCGACAGTAGCGCCTTCCGCGGCGGCGCGCAGGATCCATCAGTCGCCGTTATCGCTGACGCTCTCAGGCAACACCAGGGTGGCGCGGGCGACCTCGCGGCGTCGCAACTGGCGCACCGCCGTACCCGCCGCGCGGCACACACGCTCGATCGTGAGGGAGTCCTCCCTGCCCACACCCACCACCAGGACGCGCGACGAGGCGATGGTGGCATCCATGTGGAGCATCGTGGTCTCGTTCGGTCGGCCAGTCAGTTCCTTGAATTGCCTGGCGCGCGCGAGCCTGCCGCCGAGGCGCTCGTCGAGCACCGTCGCCTGGCGCGAGAGGGAGTCACTCTCCGGTTCCAACAGGACGAGGACGTCTGCGGTGGTCGTCAGCGCCCACGCCGATTCCGCTACGATCGTGAGCGAGGTTTCGGCCATCGGTTCGTCCTAGATGCCGAGGATGCGATAGCCACAGTCCATGTAGTGGACCTCGCCAGTTGTGCCGCGTGCATGGTGGCTGGCGAGAAAAGCCGCCAGGGCGCCGATCTCGTCGGGATCGTTCGTTCTCCGCAGCGACGAGACCTCGCGGGCGTGCTTGTACATGTCGGTGAATCCGGAAATGCCTCGCGCGGCCAGCGTCTGCATCGGCCCGGGAGAGATCGCGTTGACGCGGATGCCTTTCGGCCCCAGATTCGCAGCCAGGTAGCGCACGGATGCCTCTAGGGCGGCCTTCGCCACCCCCATCACGTTGTACCCGGGCATCGCACGTTCGGAGCCAAGGTAGGTCATCGTGATGATCGAACCGCCGCCGGCCTTCGTGAGAAGTGGCTCCGCCTCGCGAGCGACATGGACGAGCGAGTAGGCGCTGATATCGAGCGCCGTCGCCCATGCCTCTCGGGAAGTGTTCACGAAGTCACCCTCGAGCGCCTCGCGGGGCGCGAACGCGAGGCTGTGGACTACCGTGTCCAGGCCGCCCCACCGTTCGTCGATTGCGCGGAAGACGGCCGCCACCTCCTCATCGCGCTGCACATCGCACGGAAGGAGGATGGGGTCGTCGAGCATCTCGGCGAGTTGCCGAACGCCGTCCTCCATGCGTTCCTGGTAGGTCAGGGCGATCCGCATCCCCTCTGCACCGAGGGCCTGCGTGATCGCCCAGGCGATGCTTCTCCGGTTCGCGACGCCGAGCACAATCGCGCGCTTGCCTGCAAGTCCGAGATCCACCGCTCACACCCTCCCGCCTCGGTCGAGGCGGCGGGTATTGTACGGGGAGCCCTCAGGCCGTCCCGGGCGGTGGATCGAAGAAGCGCAGCCAGCGTCGATACCAGGGCTGCAGGAGAGGCAGGTTACGCGCCATCTCGGTGGGGGTGATCGTCGAGAACGGACCCGTTCGCGGCTTCTTGCCGACGCGGATCAACCCCTCGCGCTCAAGGTTCGCGAGTACTTCGCGCACGAAGGGACCAGTCCCCGACTCCTCGTACAACTCCGGAGTCTGCCGGGCGCTGATCCCCGCTCCCACACCGACGAGGTAGTCGTTCGCGACTGGCTCGGCATCCGCGGGCCGACGCGCCAGGAATCCGATCAGACGGCGCCGGGTCTCCACGATCGATCTGCGCGGCGCAGCGCCACGCGACCGACCAGACCGCTGGGAATCGACTGCCACACGATAGGCTACGAGACGGTAGACCATGGCGCGGGCTCCACCTTCAGTAAAGGCTCGCAGTGTCGGCGACGCGGGCACGCGACCATACTAAGGCGGGCGCGGGGATGCGCGAGTCGGCCACCGTCACTGGATCGGAGCGCGTCAGGCGACGACGCCGATGGTGAGGAGGAGGTTCGCGTAGAGGCGGCCCTCGCCGGTGGCGACGGCGACGGCGACATTCGGTGCCGAGGCCGCGGCGTAGAACTGGTGGCGTGTGAGCCGCTCGATCGAGAAGGAGGCCGGCGCCCCTCCCGGGCCGGTTGTCGCTCGATCGAGGAGACGACGGAACTCGGCGAACACCGAGGGGTCGGGGCCGCTGTCCGGCACCATCACCGCCGCGCCTTCGATTGGAATGGCGTCCAGGAGGACATCCAGGACATCGGTCACCGTGAGCATTCCTGATGTCAGATTCAGCGAAATTCGCGTGGCGGTATGGGGAGTTGCGGTGCTGACCGGATAGTTGGCGTCCGCGAGCAGGACTCGCCCGCCGTGTCCGGCCGCGGCAAGCGCCTGGCTGAGTTCGGGATGGATCAGTCGGCCCTTGAGCATGTTGCGATCACCTCGCGGTCCTTGCGCCGCGCAGCGTACACGATGACGCCTCTCAGGCCGAGAGGCACCCATCTCAGAGACGGACGGCAACCCCGAAGATCAGCGCGAAGGCACCCGCGCCGGCAGACGACTCCAACCAGCGTGCATCGCCGGGTATGACCACGGTCGCAGCTCTCGTGGGGCGACGTTTGCGGACAAGCCGCAGCGGACGAGTGCGCCGCTCGCGCAGCGGGTGTGTTCGGGCGAGGGGATCGCGCGCTTCGTCCCATGCCACCGACATTTCCGATCTCCTCCTTCGGCCAGGAGGAAGCCCCGGAGCACGCGCGCGCCACATCGCACGTGCCGTGGAGATCGCCTCACCCTTTGGAGTTAGACCATCTCGCTCCGTCAGCGGGCAATCGCAACCGGAGTGCCCGCATCTTGCCGACGGAACCACTCCGGCGCGAACTCCTGGGCTCGAGGAGTGATTCGATAGTCAACATTCTCCAGAACGGCCTTCGCCGATCGAATGAGGGGCTGATCGAAGAACGACTCGGGACCGTACGTGTGCTTGCAGTAGCAGAGCATGGATCCGACAAGCGGAGCCATGAGCCGACTCAGTTTGCCGTACTCGCCCATGGCCATCATCACGTAGGGGATCTTCGCGTGCCGCTGAAGCGCGACGGTGGTCGCCAGCGTATCGACCAGGTCCTCTGGCGAGGCGTTGAAGCGCACCACTTTGAGGTGATCGCACCCGAGCTCCTCGGCCTGGCGGCAGATCTGCAGGACTCCCTCGGTGCTCGTGCGGGTCAGCGTATGAGCGGACGCCATCACCTCACCGCCGCGCCGATGGGCAACTGCCACAACCTCGCGCTGACGGTCGAGCGCACGCGCGTCGTGCGTCACCTCCCGCGGCGGCGAACTCGGGTCGTGCGAATAGCGCAGCCCTTCCTCCGAGTTGAACGCGGGCCCCGGCACGGGGTCGAAAGTGTCCATCTCCATATCGAAGCCCACGGACCCAACGTCGACGAGATCGAGCTGGGTCTGCATCCGCGCCTCGTCGCTGACAGCGTCGCCGGAACCCATACTGGCGACGGCATAGGCGTTCCGGCGGAAGGTCGTGAAGATCGGCCGGCTCGTCGCACGGAATACGGACGCGAGCGCGGCCCGATTGCGGTACCGCGTCGGAAACGGGGCCACATTCAACTCGAACGCCTGGGCGCCGTCGGCCTCACCGAGTTTGATCGCCGCTGCGGCGTGGGCGGGATCCGGCTCGATGATGACCGCGCAGATGAATGGTCGGGGAACCTGAGAGAGCTTCATCGAATATTCTCCTCGCCTAGGCGACTCTAACCGGGCCGATACACCTGAATCTCGCGGATGTTCACCTCCGGGGGGAGCGACGCCACTTGCACGACCGCCCGGGCAACATCCTCGCCCCGCAACATGCGACTCGCGTCCCACTGACCGGCCTGGCGGCGCGGGTCGTTCTCCCAGAACGTCGTGTCCATCCCACCCGGAAAGACGCAGGAGCAGCGGATCCCCTTCGGACCCAGTTCGAGCGCCAGATTGAGGCTGATCCCGCGGACCGCCCACTTGCTGGATGAGTAGACCGACTCGTGGAGGATTGGGCGCTCCGCGGCGATGGAGGCTATGTTGATGAGATGGCCCGACTGACGGGGAAGCATCACCCGGACCGCCTCCCGGCAGACCAAGTAGAGCCCGCGCACGTTGACGCCGTACACGAAATCGAACTGCTCGATCGGGGTAGTCTCGATGGGGCCGCCGTAAAAGACTCCCGCGCTGTTCACGACCGTGTCGAGCCGGCCGAAGTGTCGCACGATGGCGCCGACGGCAGCCGCCACCTGTGACTCGTTAGTGATGTCAGTCCGGAGCGCCAGGCAGTCACCAGCGATTCTCGCGACATCGGCCCGCGTCTGTTCGAGACGCTGTTCGTGCAGATCGCAGATGGCGACCTTGGCGCCAATCTGCGCGGACTGCAGCGCGACCTCCCGCCCCATACCGCTTGCGCCACCCGTGACGAAGATCACTTTGTCCTTGAGCCAGCTCATGTCAACTCCTTTTCGCGTTGCGTGGTCGGATGTGGATTCAATGGGGCGTCTAGGACGCCAGAGCGGACGGAACAACCCACACGGTTACTCGAGCATCATCCCGCTCGATCGCATCAACGGTGACGTGGTCTCCAGGAAACAGGATCTCCCCGAGGCCTGCAATCGTCGAACGGTACCGTTCGCCAGATATCCCGGTGGGCAGCAGATCGCGCCATTCCTCACCGGAACTCGCCCGCACGCGATAGTGACCGACAATCGATCCGTGCTTCATCAGCCAGAAATCGACCTGCTCGCCGCGCGCGCGATGGTGACCCCGCACGCGCGCCACCAGATCCCGATAGGGCATCGCGCGGATCTCGGTCTCGGGCATCACGCAATTCTGCCATGGCGTCTGCGGTGGCGCGGGCAAATCGGACGTACAATCCGCGACGGTGACAAGTAGGCCCGGGAGTGACCGGTGAGCTTGGAGAGTCCGGCCATCGCGGCAGCGCGCGGGAAGATCGGTCCCGGGACGATCGACGCCGAGATCCACAACGTCGTTCCCTCATCGGAGGCCTTGTTCCCGTACCTGACGCGCCACTGGCGAGAGACGATCACGCAGACGCTGTTCAAGGGCGTGGCCGATGCCAGCTTCCCTCGCGGTGCGCCGACCACAACCCGGCCCGGCGTGACGCGGGCGGAGGGGCAGCCCGCCGCGTCGACACTCGATCAGATCAAGGCAGACATCCTGGATCGCGGCGTCGCGGGAGGCATCCTGACCTGCTTCTACGCGGTCGATAGCCTGCGCAACCCGGACGCCGCGATTGCGCTCTCGCGAGCCGCGAACGACTGGCAGATTGCGGAGTGGCTCGAGAAGGAGCCGAGGCTGCGCGGCTCGTTGGTAGTGCCATCGCAATTGCCGCGCGAGGCCGCGCGTGAGATCGAGCGCGTAGGCGATCACCCCGGCTTCGTCCAGGTGCTTCTCCCCGTACGGTCCCACCTCCCGTACGGCAACCGCATCCACCACGAGATGTTCGAGGCGATCGCCCGCAAGCATCTCGTCGTAGGGCTCCATTTCGGCGGGCATCCGGGAAACCCGCCGACTCCCTCGGGCTGGCCTTCCTACTTCGTGGAAGAGTACGTCGATATGGCCGGAGTGTTCGCGAGCCAGATGACGAGCATGATCACCGAGGGCTTGTTCGACGAGTTTCCCGCCTTGCACGTCGCGATGCTGGAGTCCGGATTCACCTGGATCCCGGCCCACCTGTGGCGATTCGACAAAGAGTGGCGGAACCTTCGGCGCCTCGTGCCGTGGGTCCGTCGGCCGCCATCCGCGTACGTTCGCGAGCATTTCCGTGTGACGGTCCAGCCCCTCGATGCGCCCCGAGATCCCCAGCAGATGGTCGATCTCGTCGATCAACTGGAATCCGAGGAGATGTTGATGTACGGGAGCGACTACCCCCATCTCCATCTGCGAGATCCGGAGGCGGACCTTCTGGCGTATCTCACGCCGGGTCACGCGGCTCGGGTGCGCGGCGATAACGCGCGCACCCTCTATCGCCTGTAGAATCTGTTTCAGACGGGAGGGACGGCACGTGGTTGTTACGGCTCCGGGCAGTCGCGCAGTCGCGGGCAGGCCGGTGCGACCGGCTCTGATCGATTGCGACCATCACAACGAACTCGATTCGGATGCAGACTTGTATCCGTACCTGTCGGCGAGATGGCTCGCCCACGCGAAGAGCCATGGCCTCAGGGGTGCCGCGGGCGGCATGTATCCCCGCTTCATGCCCCACAGAGAAGATGCTCGACCGCCGTCAGGTCGCAAGAGCGGCACGGACGCGCGCCACACGGTGCGACACTTCATCGAGCCGCAGAATGTCGCCTACGCGGTCCTCATTCCGCTGAACCCCTCCGCATCCCAGTTGAATCTCGACTTCGGCTCAGCTCTGGCGACCGCCGTGAACGACTGGCAGGTTGCCGAGTGGCTCGACGTCGACAGTCGGTTTCGCGCCTCGATCACCGTCGCGTTCGAGGATCCGGTCGGCGCGGTCGCCGAGATCGAGCATCGGGCGAGAGACAAGCGGTTCGTCCAGGTCCAGTTCAGCGGTAGGCCGCAAGAGCCCATGGGTCGCCGCAAGTACTGGCCAATCTACGAGGCGTGCGCACGGCACGGACTCCACGTGTTTTCGCACGCCTTCGGTTCGTATGGACAACCGATCACGGGCACGGGATGGCCGTCGTACTACGTCGAGGAGCACGTCGGCCCGGCCCAGGCGGTGCAAGCTCAGGTCACGAGTCTGGTCTTCGAGGGCGTGTTCGATCGCTTCCCGATCAAGTTCGTGTCGGTCGAGAACGGGTTCGCCTGGCTCCCCTCCCTCTGCTGGAGGATGGACTCGGCCTATCGACTGCTCAAGAGCGAGGTGCCGCACCTGAAGCACGAGCCCTCCGAGTACGTCCGCGGGCACGTCTACGCATCGACCCAGCCGATGGAAGAGCCGAATCGTCCGCGCTACTTTCACAAGATGATCGAGCAGTTCGGCGATCTCTTCGATCACATCATGTTCGCCAGCGATTACCCGCACTGGGATTACGACGATCCCGACCAGGCGCTGCCCGTCAACCTACCGCACGCGATCCAGCAGAAGATCTACTTCGACAACGCCGCGAGGTTGTACAACCTGGCGTGAAGTACGTCGTCGCCGCGGTCGACGAGATCCCTCCGGGCGGACGCAAGATCGTCGAGGTTGGTGGCCGATCCATCGGCGTGTTTAACCTCGGCGATGGTTTCTTCGCGCTCCGCAACCGATGTCCGCACCAGGGAGGTCCGCTCTGCGAGGGGCGCACCTGGGGAGCGCTGGAGGGCGACCAACCCGGCCAGTTCCGGCATAGCCGTGGCGGCGAGATCCTGGCGTGCATCTGGCACGGCTGGGAGTTCGACATCCGTACCGGTCAGTCCTGGTGCGACCCCGCCCGCCTGCGGGTCCGCAGCTACGACGTGGAGGTCGAGTCGGGAGAGCAGTTGGCCGACCCGGACGCCCCGGTGGACGGGCACGTCCGGGGCCCATATGTCGCGGAGTCGTACCCGGTTTCGGCCGAAGGTGAGTATCTCGTCATCGAGGTTGGCACCTGACCTGACTGAGGCTCGCGCCAGGAAGAGCCCCCGCGCACCCGCCACGTCCAGCGCCGTCACGGGCGAGAATGACGCTCCGTGCGCTCCTACTGGATCCTTTTCGCCGTCATCTTCCTGAACTTCACGGGCGGCGGGGCGATGATGCCTTTCTTCTCGCTGTATGCGACCAATCTGGGTGCATCCCTCGGATCGATAGCGCTCATCGTGGGTCTCCAGGCGGGCGTGGGCATGGTCGCGAGCCTGTACTGGGGCCAACTCGCCGACCGCATCGGGAGGCGCAAGCCGTTCATTCTGGTCGGGGCCGGGGGCATCGCGCTCTCCGTGTTCGCGATCGCGAACGTCCCCCACTGGCTCTGGCTGATCCCACTGCACGGACTGATCGGCGTCGCCTCGGGCGCCAATCAGGCGACGAGTCTCGCGCTCATGGGCGACATCCTCCACGATCATCCGAATCGGGGCCGATACGTGAGCGCGTACCGGATGTCCGGATCTCTGGCTTTCAGCGTCTCGATCGTCATGTCGGGATGGATGTCGGAGAACATCGGCATCCGCGGGAGTTTCCAGTACGCTGCGATCGTCTACACGCTCTCCTTCCTGGTGGCCATCTTCGTCGCCGAACCGCCGCCGCTGAGTCGGTCGCCGCGGGCGACCGGGTTTCGCGAGGTGCTCGCCGGCCCCATGCGCCCGCTCTTGATCCTCGCGCTTTCCTTCGGCATCCCTTTCTCCGCGGTCTACTCCGTCTGGCCGGTATGGGTGGCCGAAATCCAGGGCCACGGCCGGGCGACGTTCTCTCAGTTGTGGGGCATCGCCGCCTTCGTTGAGGTCCCATGTATGCTCCTAGCCGGCATCATTGGTGACCGGATAGGCCGACGACCGATGTTCGTCTTCGGCCTCGCGGGATTTGCGGTGGTCTATCTGATCTATCTCTCCGAGCCACCTCTCACCGGGCTCATCGCGGCGCAGGTTCTCCGCGGTTTCGTCTTCGCGTCGTTCACCGCGTCGGCGCTCACAATGGCCGTGGAACTGGCTCCCGCCGAGGCGCGGGGCCGGGCATCGGCCCTCTATACATCCGCCCAGCAACTCGGCCAGATCAGCGGGAATTGGGTGGGGGGGCCGATCGCAGACCTATTCGGGTTTCGGACACTGTTCGCCATGGGCGCTGCGCTCGTACTGGTTGGTGCCGCCTATACACAGATGACGCTCGGGCGCGTGCGCCGGGCCGCCCCGGCCTCGTCGTCTTGAGGGAACTTCGCGTGAGCGACCACGCGCACCGCCGGCGCATTCTCGTAACGGGGTCTACCGGCGCGATCGGCCGGCCGCTCGCGCGGCACCTGTCCGACCGCGGACACCACGTCCGTGGCTTCGCCCGCCGACCGAGCGAGGGCCTGGCGGAATGGATCGCGGCCGATCTCACCGATCGGGATGCCGTGCGCCGCGCCGTCGATGGCATGGATACGATCGTGCACCTCGGCGCGTACCCCAACCCGGCGGACTTTGTGAATGTGCTTGTCGGCCCTAACGTGATCGGCCTGCACCATGTCTGCGAGGCATCGGTAGAGGCCGGCGTAGACCGGCTCATCCTCGCCAGCACGGTGCAGGTCATCACCGGGCATCCGCGGGGCGAGCGCCCCGTCGCCGTAACGGACGGCCCTCGTCCGGTGAACCACTACGCGCTGACGAAGGCGTGGGCCGAGATCGCCGGCGATATGTACGCGCGCGTCCACGGCCTCTCGGTTATCAGCGTCCGGATCGGCTGGTTTCCGCGAAACAGCGAGGAGGCAGGGCGGCTGGCTGCCAGCCCCCTGGGACGGGATATCTACCTCAGCCACGACGACGCGAATCGGTTCTTTACCCTCTGTGTCGAGGCCGAACAGCCACCGCGCGGGACGGCCATCACGCTGCAGGCGACCAGCCGCCCGACGACGCTTGCGCGGATGGAGATCGAATCGGCGCGCGCCTGGATCGGGTACGAACCGCGGGACACCTGGCCCGAAGGTCTACCGTTTCCGGCCGACTGACCTTCGGGCGGTGGCGGAGCCGCGGACTCAGAGCTTGGAGACGATCTCCTTCAGCCGGCCGCCCTGCTCGGCATAGAAGCGACTCAGGATCGCCGAGTCGGTCGAAATGTTGAAGTCCTTCACCCCGAGGTTCAGGTAGTACTCCATATCGCTGACATCCATGATCTCGGCTCGGGCGCGAACGCCCATCTTCAGCGCGGTCTTAAAGGTGTAGTCGCGAGCCTCCTGCACCGCCGGCGAGTTCCGCTGGCCTCCGGCTCCGACGCTCATTCCATAGTCGGACGGGCCGAACTGGATCATGTCCAGGCCAGGAACGCGCAGGATCTCCTCGAGATTCTCGACCGCGCCCTTCTTCTCGATCATCACCACGATCACTGCGTCGTCGAACTGCCGGATCAGGTCGGCGATACCGCCGTAGGCGGCGCGACCACCGGCCATGCCATGCGTCGCGTCGTTACCGGGGACCTCCGGACGGACGATGCGAATACACTGGCGCACGTCCTCGACATTGCGGACGTCGGTGAAGAGCAGGTTCTGGATTCCCGCTGCCATCGCCCGAACCGCGAGATGCTCCTGCGCCGAGCGCTCCATCTTGATCAGTCCGGTGAAGTTCGGAGACAACTCGATCGCGCGGGCGATGTTATCGAGCGCGTAGAGGTCATACGGCGCATACTCGGCAAGGAACTCGACGTAGTCGAAGTTGCCGCTTCGACCGATCAACTCGATGAAGTTCGGCAGGGAGCTTTGCACGCGCGTACCGATCGTGGGCTTCCCCTCGCGCAGCAGCGTCCGCATCCGGTTCTCACGCATGGACGACTCTCCTCAACTGGTGCGCGTAGCTTACTCGGTGCGCGCTCCGCCGTGAGTCACCGCCCGGACGGAAACGCCGACGTACGACCGACGCGTGTGGATCGCATCCAGCGCAGCACCCAGGCACAACCGAAGAGGCAGGTACAGGTGACCACGATCGCCGCGCCCGGCGCAACCCCCGCGTAGTAGGACGCGTACAGACCGACCAGCGACGACAGACCCGCGATGGCGACTGACAGCAGCATCATCCGCGATAGGCGATCGGTGAGAAGCGAAGCGGCTGCCGCGGGAGTGATCAGCAGCGCACTGGTCAGCAGGACACCTACGGCCTGGACGCCCGCGACAATCGTGAAGGACAGGACGATGAGGAGCGCATACCGGACGCGCTCCGGACGGAGGCCAATCACCCTGGCGTGGTTTGGATCGAAGGAGGTGAGCTCGAGCTCCTTGTGGAACACGATCGCGAAGAGCATAGCCATCGTGGCCACGACGCCGATCGCCAACAAGTCGCTCTCGGAGACTCCGAGGACGTTGCCGAACAGGATGCTCGAAAGATCGCGAAAGGACCGCACAGTGCTCATGAACAGGACACCGACGGCGAACAGTGCGGTGAATACCACGCCAATCGCGGTGTCCTCGCGCAGTGCGTCCCGGCGACTGAGCCACCCGATTCCCAGCGCCGTACCAACTCCGGCGAGGGCCGCACCGAGCAGCAGGCTGACGCCGCCGAGGTAAGCGACGACCACGCCGGGAAGCATCGTGTGAGCCAGCGCGTCGCCGATGAAGGCCATCCTTCGGAGCACGACGTAAACTCCCACCGTCGCGCAACAGGCCGAAACGCATAGCGCCGCCACGAGCGCAGTGCGCATGAAACCCAGTTCGAATGGTTCGAGCAGCAGACTCACCCGGCGGCTGCGGTCACCATCGCTGCCTCGGCACCGCCAAAGGCCTCGTGCGGCGCCGGCACAACGCGACCGTCGCTCAGGAAGAGCGCCGCATCGTAGTCCCCCTCCAGACGGCCCACATCGTGGGTCGCGATGAGAACGGTCTTGCCGGCCCGCCGCAGGTCGCGCAAGACCTCGCCGACGCGCTCCCGGGTCTCGCCATCCACGGCGTTGAGAGGCTCGTCGAGCAGGAACACATCAGCATCCTGGACGAGCGCACGAGCGAGCAGGGCGCGCTGTTGCTGACCGCCGGAGAGCTGCCCGATCTGGCGCCGAGCCAATGCGGCCATACCCACGCGATCGAGCGCAGCATGAACGCGGCGGTCGTCGTCGCGCCCCGGCCGTGCAAACCACCCCAGGTGCACGTACCGTCCAGTCTTCACCAAACCCGTGACGTCCACCGGAAATCGCCAGTCGATCTCACTGCGCTGCGCCAGGTACGAGATCCGGTGCAGGCACGCCGCGACTGGCTGGCCGTGAACGAGGATGGTTCCATGATGTGCCGGAATCGCTCCCGCGATCGCCTTCAGCAGGGTCGACTTCCCCGAGCCGTTCGGACCGACTACCGCGACGTGCGTCCCGGCAGGTACCCGCAGCCGCAGGCCACGCACAGCGTCGAGTTCTGGACCGTCGGAATAGGCGACGCAGAGGTCATCGATCTCGATCGCAGGCACGTCCCCGCCCGCCGCGTCGCGGCAGGTGGCGCAGGTCTGATAGGGGAACCGAGCTGCTGGCACCACTCCTCCCGACCGAGATGCTCTCGCGCGTTCGCGGGCATAGCCGGCACACCCGGGCTAATGATATATGATACGTGGTATCGAGAGTCAGGTACGAATGAGGAATGGAAGCCGCCGACGAGCGATGGTTGTGCGGTCGACACGTGGCTCGCGGTAGGATTTTTCGATGATGATCGACACTATCCTCGTCAGCCTCCAGCAATCGGGGCATCGCGATACGCGCCCCAGACGGGCGATCGTCGAGGTCATCGTGGGGCGACAGGGGGCGTTCACGGCGCGGGAAATTGTGGCCGAGATGGCTCCCCATGGCTTCGGACGGGCGACGGTGTACCGGACGCTGGCAGCGCTCCAATCGCTTGGCTACGTCACGCGCCTCCACGTCGGGCCCGAGTGCGATCGCTATACCATCAGCGATGGATCACACCACCACCATCTGGTCTGCACCGCCTGTGGCGCGGTGTTCCCGATCGCGGGCTGCGAAGTAGAGCAGGCCGCGCACACGGTGGCACGCCGCATCGGTTTCGCGGTGGATGGGCACCATCTCGACGTATACGGCCGATGCGCCACCTGCGGCGTCAGACGTCGCAGTGAGGATTGAGCGCGGGCCGTCTTCGCCACGAGATCGCGGGGTGCCGGCAATCGCGTGGGGCCTACGCGGCAGCACCTCTACGGTGTGAGGAAGAGCAGGCCGGCGATCGCACCGCTGACGACGACCACAGCCGGTGGTAGGCGCCACCACGCGAGCGCCACCAGGCACGCCAGCGCGACGGCGAAGTCGCGCGGCGCGAGGATGGCGGTCCGCCAGCCCGGATCGTAAAGCGCTGCTACCAGGATTCCGACCACCGCCGCGTTCACCCCCCGGAGACCGGCGCGGGCGAGCGCCATCGAGCGGAGCGCACTCCAGAACGGGAGAGCACCAACAACGAGAAGGTATCCGGGAAGGAACAACCACACGAGCGCGAACATCGCGCCAGCCACGCCGCGCGGCTCCGCCTGGTGGATTGCCCCCAGGTACGCCGCGAACGTGAACAGCGGACCGGGCACCGCCTGCGCCGCGGCATAGCCGGCCAGAAACTCGCCGTCGGACACCCAGCCCGGGGGAACGACTTCGGCACGAAGAAGCGGGAGGACAACATGACCTCCCCCGAAGACCAGCGAGCCCACACGGTAATACGTGTCGGCCACGGCGAGCCCCTTCACATCAATCGCGGCACGAACGAGGGGAAGCCCAAGCAGAAGCGCCGCGAAGAGGGCAAGCGCGAGCGCACCGCCACGACGAGAGATTGGCGAGGCGATCGGCGACGCTACCAGGGCTCCGGCGTCCTTCAGCCAGATGACCCCGACCGCGGCCGCGACCAATATCGCCACGACCTGGATCGCGGCGTGTGGCACGATCAGGACGACAATTGCGGTCGCAATCGCGATCGTCGCGCGAGGGCGATCGGGCGCCAGCGAGCCGGCCATTCCCCACACTGCCAGGGCGACGACCGCGACAGCCACAACCTTGAGCCCGTGGATCGCCCCGCCGGCCAGAGGCACTAGATCGTGCACGCCGAACGCGAAGAGCATCAACAGCAAGGCGGAGGGGAGCGTGAATCCCAACCAGGCCGCGATGCTCCCGGCCAGGCCGGCCCGCAGCGTCCCGATCGCCATCCCCAGTTGACTCGATGCTGGACCAGGTAGGAACTGGCAGAGAGCCACCAGATCAGCGAACGTCACCTCGCTGACCCAGCCACGCCGGCGGACGTACTCATCGCGAAAGTACCCGATGTGGGCGATCGGACCGCCGAAGGAGTTAAGACCGAGTTTCAGCGCAGTCCGAAACACGTCGAGCGCGTCAGCAGGCGCTGCCCGCGCTCCGGTCACGAGGCGGAAGTCTACCGAGCGGACATTGCCGGTGTGATACCGTCCGCACAGATCGCCGGGCACGGCTCGTGGCATCATGAAGGAGAGGGTTTTGATCTTCGAACTGCGCAACTACTGGGTAGAACCGAGCCTGATCGACCAGTACCTGGAGTGGGCGAACAATCGCGCCCTCCCGGTCATTCAGGGGGAGTTCGGCGGCCGTCTCGTCGGCTTCTGGCGCGTGGACGGTCTGGATGGGACCGTCGAGGACGATCCGCCGAACGTTATCTGGATGCTTGCGTGGAAGGATCGCGCCGAGCGAGACCGAGTCTGGGGAGAGATCCGTGCCAGCGCCTCCTGGGCGCGCGGTCGCGAAGGTATCCCGACGTTTCACCGTCGCCCGGGCGCGGTGCGCTTCCTCACCGGCATTCCCCGATCGCCTCTGCAGTAGCGCGGCGCTGCTCCGCACGCCCCGGCGAGAGATACTGACCTGACGACTGAGGAGGGATGACCGTGTCGTGGCTTCGCGACTTCCAGTTTGGCGCGGTGGCGCGGGTTGAGTTCGGTATTGGTATTGCGCGACGCGCCGGCGCGATCATCCGCGATCTGAACGCCAGGTCGGCGCTGCTGATGACCGACGCGGGTCTCTATCGCCTGGGCATCGCCGAGCCCGCGGAGGCCGCGCTCCGCGAAGCGGGCATCCGCGTCGAGGTGTTCGACGGCGTGGTGACCGAACCGACACTCCCCTCGGTTGAGGCGGCCGTGGCGAGGTTCCGGGAAGCGCAGTGCGATGTCGTCGTCGGACTCGGCGGGGGCAGTTCAATGGACAGCGCCAAGGCAGTCTCGCTGCTCCTCGGGAACGGCGGCCGCTTCACCGACTACACGGAGCGGCGCGTAGGCACGGAGTGGAAGCGGGACAAGATCCCTTCGAAGAAGGGGCCGGATATCGTCACCGTGCCGACGACCGCGGGCACTGGGGCCGACGTCACCGCCGGTGCGGGCGTCTTCGACCCGGAGACGGGAGTCAAGGGTTGGGCGGGGGGACCGATGGTGCGCCCGACCGTCGCGATCTGCGATCCGCTGCTCTCTGCGTCGATGCCGCCACGCGTGACTGCGGATACCGGTATGGATGCGCTCTCGCAGGCACTCGAAGCGCTGCTGACGCTGAAGTTCAATCCCTACGCCGATGCAATCCTCTTACGGGCCACACGCGACATCATCCGGTATCTCCCGCAGGCGTTTGCGAACGGCCAGAACCTGGAAGCGCGCGCCGCGATGATGGCCGCGGCGACGATGGTCGGAACCGTCTTTCCGACGCGCAATCTCATCCACGTGCATACCTACGCCGAAGTGCTGGGGGACCTCACCCATCTGCCCCACGGCCGCCTGATCGGACTAATGCTGCCGCATGTCCTCGAGTGGAGCGCGATCGGTTGCGCCGATCGCCTCGCCGAGATCGCGCCAGCACTGGACGAGAACGTGGCGGGGCTTTCGACCAGAGACGCGGCCGACCGCGCCCTCGCGGCGGTCCGGCGCCTGGGCCAGGAGGTGGAGATGACCGATCCGCTGAGCACACTTGGCGCGACGGAAGCTCAGATGAGGGAGTGTGCCCGACGCGTGTACTCGCAGCACACGCCGCGCTCCATCGGCGGTCCGCGCGGGTTCCGGAGCGAGGAGGAGACTCTCGCCCTGTTGATGCGAGCCTTCTAGCCGATTCGATGTGCGGATTGGCCCCGCACCGCCCTACCCGGCGATGCGCCCGTGCAGGTCGATGGTGAAGAACAGAAGAGCGCTGAGAAACCCGGCGATCGTCGCGAGGCCGACCACCGGTCCCCCCTCCTCGTAGGCTTCCGGCATCATGGTGGCGGCGATCATCGCCAGGATGCCGCCGCCCGCGATCGCGTTGGTGAACGTCATCACCGTCGGTGGAGCGGACGCGAGGAAGATGTTTCCGATCATGCCGAATACGCCGCTCGCCACCATGAGCCCCGTCCACAGAGCGATGATGCGCAGGTTCGAGAATCCGGCCAGGCGCATCCCGCTCGCGCTCGACATCGCCTCGGGCAGGTTGCTGAGGAATACCGCGATCAGAAAGCTCGGATTGAACGTGGCCAGGGAAACGAACTTGGCACCAATTACGATTGATTCCGAAATACCATCGAGGAGCGCGCCGAAGAAGATCGCGACGGGAGCGCCACCGCCGTGACCCTCCGAGACGTGGCGGGCCAGTGCGGCGTGCTCGACGCGGGCCGTATGGCTCGTGCCGTGGCGCACCAGAAACGGCAAGTGATCGGCGTGCAGCTTATGGAGCAGATCGGCGAACCGGTGCCGTTCCCTGGCTAAATATCGCTGCGTCAGGGAAGGGCGACGCAGCTGCGCGCCTCCGCCCTCGAGCGCCCGATCCGCCAGGTAGTAGACGATGCCTCCGATGAGGAAGCCCGAGGCCACGAAGAACCACGCGGTCGCAGCAGAGTGATGATCGTGGATCAACGCCTCGGCGCCCTCGAAAGCCAGTTCCAGGGCCAGTGCCTCAACGAGCGCCCCCGCGCCGAACGCCATGATGATGGCGATGAGGCGGCGCGACGGACTCGTGTAGATGCCGAGGGCGGCGCCGATTGGTAAAGCGATCGTAGCTAGAAGCGCAAGACCGCCGGCGATGAGTGCCTGCTCCATCGGCGTATTATTGCCGATCTCGCGGGAGAGGGGAGGTCGCACTCGTGGTAACGGGGTCCCGTGCCCCTGCGTCCCGAGCTCGGGCGCACCGGACTTTGCGGCAGTCGGATCGGCGATCGACTCCCGGGCCTACCCGGAGGAGAGAGCCACGGCGCAACGGGGACAGCGCAGCGATCCCGCGGCGCGATCGGCGGGCACCTGGATCTGCGCATCACAACGGCATCGAACGGTGCGGTATCCAGCCCGCCGGCGGGTGCCATCTCTCGCGGCGTGGTAGGCGGCGGCGCGCTCGGGGGTCGCGCCACGAGCGAGAGTGGCCGTCGGTGCCGGCGACGGAGCGAGCCCGAGCGCGCCGCGCGGGACCACAGACTTCCCCGTCGCCGCACGGACCGCATCTTCATACGCCTGATAGGTCGCGCCGGCCATGCGCCGCAGGATCTCCACGCGTCGCTCGGTCGCGGGATGAGTCGAGAGCCAGCTATCCGACCCGGTCATCTGGCGCGGATTGACGATACAGAGCGCGGCCGTGGCGGAGTTCACGGACGCGTGGACCGGTGCGGCGGAGATCCGTTCGAGGGCATTGGCGAGGCCGTCGGGATTGCGAGTGAGGAACGCGCCGGTCGCGTCGGCCAGATACTCGCGCTCGCGCGAAGCGCCCAGATAGAGGAGGCGCGCGCAAAGAGGGGCGACGAACGCGACGATCGCGGCTACGATGATCAGCACGACCGCACCGCCACGGTCCCGCCCCCGGGCGCGCACGCGTCCCCTATGTCGTGCCACACGCGCCGCGACATCGGCCAGTACGTCGATCGCTCCGACCATGACCGACGCGATCGTCATGAACAGGATGTCGCGGTTCTGAATGTGCCCCATCTCGTGCGCGACGACGCCCTGAAGTTCGTCGCGATCGAGGCAGGCGAGTAGACCTGACGTCACCGCGATGGACGCGGTCGCGGGCGATCGGCCAGTCGCGAAGGCGTTCGGTCCGGGATCGTCGAGCAGATAGATCGCCGGTAGCGGTAACCCCGCCGCGATGGCCATCTCCTCGACGACGTTATGAAGCACGGGAGCATCCGCATGGCCAATGCGCCGTGCCCGCACCGACCACAGCAGCGCACGGTCGCCCGCCAGCCAGGTGACGGCGCCGCCTATCCCGGTGATTCCGAACCCGGCGAGGAGACCGACCGCGCCTGCTCCCGGTTCACCCGCCTCGGCCAGCGCGAAGAGCGCCATCCCAAGAAGTCCGCCCAACAGAGCGACCAGTACCACCGACCGGAAGCGATTCCGCGCGATCGCCTCGTGCATTGACCTCGCGCCGTCGCGCGCTTCGCGTCGCTTAGGAGAAGGAGACGCGGGGTACGTCGCGCTCGGCGGAGACCTCGATCTCGAACAGTTCGGCTGGCCGGAATCCCCCCAGCGAGGCGACGAGATTGGACGGCAGCGACTCGATCATCACATTAAGGAGCGTTACCCGATCGTTGTAGTGCTGGCGCGCGAAGCCGATCCGGTTCTCCGTGCTGGCCACCTCTTCCTGCAACGCCGAGACATTCTCGGTCGCGCGCAACTGCGGATACGCCTCCGCCAGCGCGAACAGTCGGCCGAGGGCGCGCGTGAGTTCTCCCTCCGCCGCACCAACCTCACGGACGCCGTGCGCGCCGACCGCCGAGTTTCGTGCCGCGATCACGGCCTCGAGCGTGCCGCGCTCGTGACCCATGGCTCCGCGCACCGACTCGACGAGGTTGGGAATCAGATCGTGCCGTCGTTTCAGCTGCACGTCGATCTGGCTCCATGCGTTCTTCACCTGGCCTCGCGCCTGGACAAGGCTGTTGTAGGTGAAGATGAACCAGAGCACGGCAAGAACGATGAGACCAGGAATCAGGTACTCCATCTCAGGCAGCGCCTCCCTTCTCCACCTTGAGCGCGGCGAAGACCCTCTCCAGTTCGCCACGATCGAACCAGACGCCGTGTCCCTCGCCGCACACGTCGACGGGCGTTCCGCGTGACGTCGACAAACGCAGCGGTCGATCGCACCGCGGACAGAAACGCCCGGGCGAGACCGTATCCCCGCGCGATGCCCTCGGATTCACGACAGCATCTGAAACGAGCATCCCGAGTTCGCCGGCATCGAGCCAGATACCACACGGGTCGCAGAAGTCGATCTCAACTTCCTCGACGAGCGCGGCGGCCATCTGCCGATCGCAGACGGGGCAGACCAGAACACCGAGCGCGGTCATCGGCGTGACGATCCTCTGCGGCTCGTCAGTATACAAGGCGGATTCTCGGACGGACGCCCTGTACCCGCGACCGGGACTCCTCTGACGGCACGTCCCCTCGCCCGCGGCCGCGGCGCACTTTCACACTGAGGGTCGTGACGCAGGCTGGGGCCGTGACGATCGAGATTGCCGGCCGGGCCGTGACGGTCACCAATCCGGCGAAGGTGTTCTTCGGCTCCGCCGGCATCACCAAGCTCGACCTGGTCCGCTACTACGCGAGCGTGGCCGAGGGCGCGCTGCGCGGCATCTCAGGACGACCGATTGTGCTGAAGAGATACGTCAACGGCACGGACGAAGAGCCATTCTTCCAGAAGCGTGCGCCGCCGAGTCGGCCCTCTTGGCTCGGGAAAGACCTTGCTCGCCCGAGCGCTGCCGGGGACGCTGCAGCCTCTCCGGCGCCACGCCTGCCCACGTCATGGTAGGCTGCTCCCTCAGCCGGGGTCCGACTATTAGTGGCCCGCGTTGTGGCGATTCTGGTTCTCGTGCTCGTGGCCTGCGCACGGCCGCCGGGCCCGGGCACGTCCGCCCCCACGGCCGTTCAAGCCAGACCGACTGAAGCGGCGCAGCCGACCGCCCCGCCCAAGGCACCCGCCGCTACGAAGCCGACAGCGCTTACCGAGGAAGCAACCGCGGCGTACAAGCCGCA
>Ga0194132_10004147_pt1 | contig 24984 bp, 17 predicted proteins | sample TA2KigOf80mmetaG_FD_148612 | JGI IMG/M metagenome (GOLD analysis project Ga0194132, IMG submission 148612) | Freshwater microbial communities from Lake Tanganyika, Tanzania - TA2015054 Kigoma Offshore 80m | ecosystem: Environmental > Aquatic > Freshwater > Lake | place: Tanzania: Lake... | reverse complement strand
GGGCCGGCCAGCGCCGCGCCGCGCAACCGCCGCCGCGCCGCCCGCCCGGACTCCGCCAGTTGCCGCTCGACGCGCGTTTGGTTGAACCGCTCCATCTGGAAGCACTTCACGAGGCGGAACAGGCCGATGCTCTCGCGCAACAGCGCGCCGGTCGCGGTCGCTTGGCGCTCGCCGAGCCGGGCCTCGCGGCGGAAGTGCGCCGTCACCTGCCCGCCGATCAGCCACACCAGCCCGGCGAGCGCGAGGAAGCTGACCGCGAGCCAGAAGTTCACGAGCAGGATCAGCGCGAGCAGGAGCGCGACCGTGAGCGGGGCGCGCACCGCGGCGGTCTCTTCGGCGCGCAGGGCGTCTTCGACCTCTTCGACGCGCTTGGTGAGCAGGTCCGCGGCCCCGGCCGCGCCGATGGTCTGCATGGTGAGCGAGCCGAGGCGGTGCGAGTGCAAATACACGGCCCGGCGCAGGCGCGCGACCGCGTCGAGCGTGACCTCCGCGGACAGGTACGCGAGCGCGTTCACCAGTACCCCGCGGGCCAGCGCGAGCGCGAACGCCAGTACGAACAGGCCGGTCAGGTAGGACACGTTCACGGTGGCGTGCGTGCCCGGTGCCCACGCCCACGGGGACAGCGCCGCGAACGTGCCGATTGTGCCCGCGGTCCAGCGCCCGTGCTCGCGCACCACGAGGCTCAACAGCCCGTACTGCGGGCGCGCGTCCGGGTCCGGTTTCTCCGCCGGCGCGTCGGCTCCCTTCGCCTCGTCCCACTTGGCGTGGGTCTCGGCCAGCGGCGGGAGCCACACGTCGGCGGCGCGCGGGCCCACGCGGTCACGCAGGATCAGGTACACGCCGGCGCGCCACCGGGCCTCCCACTCGTCCTCGAACAGGCGCTCGGTTTCTTTCGCCCTCGCGAGCTTCTTCACCTCGTCGTCGGTGGCGGCGGTGAGGCGCGCGGCCTTGGCGTCGGGCCACGCGAGCCGGCCCACGGCCTCCTTGCGGTCGGCCTCCGGGCGCGCGGCCCACTCGTCGGCGAACGCCCGCTTGCGCGCCGCCGGGAGCTGCGCGTACGACGGCACCTCGCCGCGCCAGACGAGCAGGTCTACGAACAGGTACAAGACCAACAGGAGCAGGACGTAGACGAGTGCGCTGCCGGCGGACCCGGCGACCGCGCCCCAGCGGGCGAGCGGGGCCTTCACGAAGTCGGCGCGGAGCCGCTTGAACGGGTTGGTTTCCACGGTGCCCTCGGCGCGGGGACCACACGAAGTGAGCGTAGCAGACGCGCCCCGCCGTGGGCCAGACGAAACGGGCCAAATCCAAGTAGTAGGCACGCTCCGTGTGCCGTCGCGACCCTACCTGCGTGGCGACGGCACACGGAGCGTGCCTACTACTTGGATGCCACCGCTACGCGAGGTCGCGGTCCTCGAACAGCAGCAGGCCCACGAGCAGGGCGATGGTGGTGTAGATGAGCGAGTAGCCGAGGACGGTGACGACGTAGGTGCCGAACTGCCACAGCGGGAGCGGGCTTTCGCGGATGATCGCCCGCCCCATGTTGAACGACTCCAGCGACGGCAACAGCACGTCGAACAGCTTGCCGAGGAACCCGATCAGGCCGGTGGCCGCGCCGCCGCCCTGCGCTTGGCGCGTGGCCTCGACGATGACCGGCGCGAGGTTGCCGAGGAAGTACACCAGCAAACAGATGACGATGTTCACCACGAACGTGAGGCGGGTGGCGAGGGCCGAGGCGACGGCGACCAAGATGAGCACTTGGCCGAAGCCGAGCACGACACCGAACGAGTGCGCGAGGGCGTCGGAGAACCACAGGCCCGCGCCTCGGGCGATCAGCTTCCCGGTGGTGCCGGGCACCGCGGCTTGGAACGGCGGGACCACGGTGCGCTGGGCCTCGAACGTCATCGGGTCCACGACCTTCTCGGTCGGCGCGCCGAGCGGGTCCGCGGGGTCGGCCGCGTTGTTGATCTGGTCGAACTCGCGCTGCGCGCGCAGGGCGTGGGTCAGCGTCCAGTTCAGCAGCATCGCCATGACGAAGCACGCCATGACGATGCCGAGGTACTTCCCGATGAGGAACTGCCGGCGGTTCACCGGCTTGCTCATCAGCGTGACCGCGGTGCGGCCCTCGATTTCCTCGCTGATGGACATGCTCGACGCGAGCACCCCGAACAGCACGGCCGAGAGCATCACGATGTCGAACCCGATCTGCTTCATCATCTTGTAGTCGTCGCCGAACGTGAAGTACGGGATGACGACCGAGAGCCAGATGAGGCAGAACGAGCCGATGGTGACGAGCCAGAACATGGGCTGGCGGCAGCTCTCGCGGAAGGCGGCGAACGCGACCGCGCCGCCCTTGGGCCACACGCGCACGAGCAGCGCCGGCATCACGAGGAACAGGTCGATGATGAGCTGGAGGTGGAGCAGCGAGCCGTACAGGTAGCGGCCGTTCCAGACGAGGGAGACGGGGTCGCCCTTATAGCGGAGGAACGCGCCGACCGCGGCCCCGGCCGCGACCAACCCGCCGACCGCGTAGGCTAGCGTTTGTGGGTTCTGGACCGCGCTCTTGAACCCCTTGGGGTCGACGGCCCACAGCCACGGGAGCGCGGCGAGGAACTGGGCGGTGACGAGCACCACACCGGCGAGAGCGAGCGGCAGATCGGGCAGCATGCGGCGGAACCGGGATTGCGGTGCGAATCGGGCCGATACCCGCCATACGCCCGGTCGGGCGCGGCGGTTCGCGCCCTGATTGGTGTAGCGAGGCCCGCGCCCGCGGCTAGCGCCGGCGCGACCGTCGCCCGCGGCCCGCGCGGCGCTACGCGAAGATTTCCTTCACCACGGTGCCCTTTACGTCGGTCAGGCGGAAGTCGCGGCCGGCGTAGTTGTACGTCAGCTTCTCGTGGTCGAGGCCCATCAGCGCCAGCAGCGTCGCGTGCAGGTCGGTGGTGTGCATCCGCCCTTCGACCGCGCGGATGCCGTACTCGTCAGTCGCCCCGTAGGTGACGCCCGGCTTCACCCCCGCCCCGGTCAGGAACATCGGGTACCCGGTGATGTTGTGGTCGCGCCCGTCCGCGCCCTGCGCGGTCGGCAGCCGCCCGAACTCGCTGCCGAACAGCACCAGCGTGTCGTCGAGCAACCCGCGCGCGCCGAGGTCGGCGAGTAGTGCCGCGGTCGGCTGGTCCACCGAGCCGCAGCGGTCGATCAGCCCCTTGTGCAGGTTGTTGTGGTGGTCCCACCCCGGCTGGCAGATTTCCACGAACCGCACCCCGGCTTGACTCAACCGCCGGGCCATCACGCACTGCCGGGCGAACGCCCCCGCGGGGCCGTCCTTCACCCCGTAGGCCTCCAGAACCTTCTTTGGTTCCTTCGAGATGTCGAGCAACTCCGGCACCTTGCCCTGCATCTTGAAGCCCAGCTCGAACGACTCGATGATGCCGTCCACCGCGTCCGGCGCGCCGGGCGCGCCCGCGAGGTCGCGGTTCATGCCCTGAATCAGGTCGAGTTGCTTGCGCTGGAGGTCGGTCGTGCTGGTGGCCCGCAGGTTCGGCAGGTAGCCCACGTCGTTGATGCGCGTGCCCTGAAAGTGCGCCGGCAGGAACGCGCTGCCGTAGTTCACGGCCCCGCCGAAGTTCGGCGGCGGGTTGATGGTGACGTAGCCGGGCAGGTCTTGGTTCTCGCTCCCGAGGCCGTATAGGAGCCACGCGCCCATGCTGGGCCGCGTGAGCGCGGCGTTCGCGCTGCCGGTGTGCAGCTGCACGACCGCCTGCGGGTGCGCCGGCGTGTCGGTGTGCAGCCCGCGGATCCACGTCAGCTTGTCGGCGTGCTTGGCGAGGTTCGGCAGCAGTTCGGAGAACCACGAGCCGGTCTGCCCGTGCTGTGCGAACTTGAACTTGGACGCGGTCAGCTTGCCGCCGCCGGGTCCGGGCTTGCCGTTGTCCTTCACCAGCTGCGGCTTGTAGTCGAAGGTGTCGTGTTGCGACATCGCCCCGTTCATGTGAACGAAGATCAGTCGCTTGGCCTTCGCCTTGAAGTGTGGCTCCTTCGGCGCGAGCGGCTTCGGCGAGCGGCCGGGTTTACCCCGGCCGTCTTGTGCCTTCGCGCGCTCGCCCAGAAGCCCCGCGAGGGCGAGGTAGCCGAACCCGGCCCCGGCGCACTGGAGCGCGGCGCGGCGCGAGATGGGTTGAATCGGGTGCATGAATATCGTCCGTGTGTGTGGTGGTTGTGTGTTCGTCGCGCGTCACTTCACGTAGCGGAACTCGGCGCTAGCGATGAGGGCTTGCGTGAGCGCCATCCACGCCGCGGTCTTCGGGTCTTTGGCTTGGATGACGTCAACGGCAATCGTCTCGCCGGTCTGGTCGATCTGGTCCGGGTCAATCGGCTCCGGGCCTTTCTTGGGCTCCGGCCCCTTCTTCGGCGGAACCGGCTTCGCCACCTTCGGCGGATTCTTGCGGTAGGCCGATTCGTACTCGCCGACGAACGCCAGCGCCCGCTCGATCTCCTTTTCGGTCGGCGCGCGGCCCAGCGCCAAGCGGTACGCGGTGCGAATTCGATGCGCGTCGGCCGCGTCCTTGTCCCTCAGCAGGCGCTCGGCGAAGGCCAGCGCTTGCTTCCGCACGAACGGCGAGTTGAGCAGGAACAGCGCTTGGCTCGGAACGGTGGTGGTGTCGCGCTGGCCGCTCACGAGGGTTTGGTCAACGGGGTCGAACACTTCGAGCGCGTGGGGGGTGACGCCGCGAAGCAGCGGCAGGTACACACTGCGGAAGGTCGCCCCGTCGGCCTTCGTGTTGACGGTCGCGGCCTCCGGGCCGTTGTCGCGCATCTCGATCATCTTGAGCGCGCTCGCGGCCGACGGGCCGGGGCGCGCGCGGTCGAGTGCGCCGGCCACGGCCAGCGTCGCGTCGCGCATCTCCTCGGCGCTCAGGCGGCGCGGGGCGTGCCGCCACACCAGCCGGTTCGCCGGGTCCGCGGTGCGGTGCGCCTCGGTCGAATCGGAACTCAGTTGGTACGCGCGGCTCAGCACGAGTTGCCGCACCAGCTTCTTCGTGCTCCAACCGTCGGCGATGAAACGCTGTGCGAGGTGGTCGAGCAGTTCCGGGTGCGACGGCCGGTCGCCGGTCACGCCGAAGTTGTCCACCGTGTTCACGAGGCCGGTGCCGAACAGGTGTTGCCACACGCGGTTGACCGCGACGCGCGGCGCGAGCGGGTTCTTCGGGCTGGTGAGCCAGTGGGCCAGTTCGAGCCGGCCGCTTTGCTTGGGGTTCACCGGGCTCGCGCCGGGCACCGCGAACGCGGTGAGGAACCCGCGCGGTACGACCGGGCCGAGCTTTTCGGCCTCGCCGCGGACGCGCACCGCGGTGTCCGCGATCACCTTCGCGTCGCGCGCGCCGTGGACCGCGTGCCCGCTCGCGGCCGGGTCGGTCAGGGCGTTGACCTCCGCCTGAAGCGCCTCGAACTTGAGGCGGAACGGGCGCTGCTTGGGGAACCCGGTCGCGGGGTCTTTCTCCGTGCCCTGCGGCGTGCCGCGGATCGCGTCCCACGCCTTCTTCGCCTCCTCCAGCTCCGCGGTCAACTTGGCGACCTTCGCGGGGTCGGTCGGGGGCGTGCTGCCGACCAGTTTCACGAGCATCGCCGGGTCGTAGTACGCCAGCCCGCCGCCGCCCATCAGGTTCCGCACCCCGGCCGCGTTGTCGGTGCTGGCGAAGATGCCCGCGAGCGCGTAGTAGTCGGTCGTCGGCACTGGGTCGAACTTGTGGTCGTGGCACCGCGCGCAACTGACCGTGAGGCCGAGGACCGAGCGCGTGACCGCGTCGATTTGCTCGTCCACGTTGTCCATGAGGAACCGGACCTTGAACCGCTGGTTCACGTCCTTCACGCCGAGGGCGAGATATCCGGTCGCGGTCAGCAGTCGGTTGCGCTCCGCGTCCGAGTCGGCCGGCAGCAGGTCGCCGGCGAGCTGCTCGCGCACGAAGCGGTCGTAGGGCACGTCGGCGTTGACCGCGTCGATGACGTAGTCGCGGTACTTCCACGCGTGCGGGTACGGGATGTTGCGGCTCGGCCCGGTCGATTCGCCGTAGCGGGCCACGTCGAGCCAGTGCCGGCCCCAGCGCTCGCCGAACGCGGGCGACGCCAGCAGCCGATCAACGACGGTCTCGAACGCCTTCGGGGATTCGTCCTTGAGGAAGGCGTCGATCTCGGCCGCGGTGGGCGGCAGGCCGGTGAGGTCGAAGGTGGCGCGGCGCAGGAGCGCGAACTTGTCGGCGTTGCCGACCGGCTTCAACCCCTTCGCCTCGAGCGCGGTGAGGATGAAGCGGTCGGCGTCGTCGCGCGCCCACCCCGCGTCTTTGACTGCGGGTACGGCGGGCGCGGCGAGCGGCTGGAAGGCCCAGTGCTCCTTCTTGAGCTTCTCGTACTCGGGCTTGGGCTTGCCGAGCGAGCCGGGCACGCGCACCGCGGGCCACGCGGCCCCGTCCTTGATCCACTGGCGCAGCACGTCCACCTGTTCGTCGGTCAGGTGCTTACCCTCCAGCGGCATCCGCGCCTTCTCGTTCTTCTGCGTGACGCGGGCGATGAGCAGGCTCTTGTCGGGCGACCCCGGCACGACGGCCGCGCCCTTGTTCCCGCCAACGAGCAACCCGTTGTGGTCGTCCACCCGCAGGCCCCCGGCCGGCTTGGTGTCGGCCGAGTGGCACTGGTAGCAGTGACCGGCGAGAATCGGCCGGACCTTCTTCTCGAAGTATTCGACCTTCGCCGCGTCCGGCGCGGCGGGCGCGCCCGGGGCCGGCGGCTGGCCCGATGCGGTGGCCGCGAACAACAGGATCGCGACCGGAGCGAACAACCGGAATCGGGAACTCATGGTACTGGTGTCCTTACTCGGATCGATCTGCGACGATTCTCGCGTCAGCGTGAGGAAAACTCAAGAGTTACCTCCGGTCGCGGGAACTTGGAGCGACAGGCCGGACGTCTCGAACTTCAGGTGCTTGGCCGCGACCGGCGGCTTCTTCAGCCTCTTGCCGGCGTCGTCCTCGTCGGCCGCGAGGGTGCGAACAGCGTACTTCCCCTCGCGCGCCTTGGAGAACCTTGCCGCCCTGCAACGTTTCCAGTGCGAACGTGCCGTCGGCCCCGATCACCCCGGACGCGCGCACGGCCGGGTCGCCCTCCAGCACCGCTTCGACGTAGTGCCCGGCGAGTTTCTGCGCGTCGCCGCCGGCCAAAGCGCCCTTGCCGTTCACCGGGTACGTCTTCGGCTGGTCGCCGGCGCACCCGACGAGCGCGAACAGTCCGACCGCATCCCGCTGTGCGGCCCGCCGAACGCGGTGTTCGCCAGCGCGGTGGTCTGGGCGTTCGGTGGCATCAGCGGACGGGCGCCGCCGTTGGGGGCGATGTCGGTTCGCGACGCGCGGGCGTTCGCGGCCTACGTCGCCGCGTTCCGCGACGTGTTTCAGCGCGCGGACCAAGTCGAACGGTTCGTCGCGTACCTGCGCGGGCTGATCGAACCGGCCGCGCGGAAGAACGTGGAGGGGATCGCGACCGCGGCGCGCGTGATCGCGACCGAGTTGGACCTCGCGCAGGCGCTTCAGCACTTCGTCAGCCAAAGCCCGTGGTACGCGGGCGAGCTTGTTGCGGCGGTGCGCCGCCACACGGCCGCGCGGCGGGCCGACCCGGGCGCGGTGTGGGTCGTCAACGACGGCGCGTTCGTGAAGAAGGGGCGGCACTCGGTGGGGGTGCTAACGCAGTGCACGGGGTCTCGGCGAAGCGTGCGGTGGTGCCCGCCAAGTGCCCGGCGAAGATGACGCCCTCGTCGATCCGCGGGTTGCTGAAGAAGTGATCGGCCGCCTTCGTTGCGGTCCAGTTCTAGCAGGCCGTCGGTACCGTCCCGCCGATCCGCCGCCCCAAGTCGCCGAGCAACTTCCCCAACCGCGTCTTCAGCCGTCGGTCCGGGAACGCGCTGTCGCCTAACTCTCGCTCGACCCACGCGTCCATGTCCGAGCTCCCGTCGGATCCATCCGGTCCCACACTCCGGTCCCAGAGTTCGAGGGAGCCGGGGGGCGTTTGGGTGTCGGGTGCGTCGGAACTTGTGGCTAATTAAAAGCAACACCGGACGTTTACAAATCATGTGTGCGATGAATTCAAGTTGAAAACAGTATTTTTTTTCAAGAAATGCATTCGGCGCGTTCACGGCGCTCGTTTGTATGACCTAGAAGTCTGTACGAATCGGAATCCACGACAGACTGCCCCGATGTCCCTCCTTCGGTTCCGCCCGCTGCCGGGTTCGTTGCATTCCCGAATCGTACAACGTTGCCGCGAATGAGGAAGAGTCGGTCGCCCTCCCGTTGACCGTCAACGGGTCGTGTGCAGTGACACAACGGTTTCTCCCGTGAAGTCTCTCAACCCCAAACAACGCGACCAACGTCCGACCTCGGGTACGGACTGCGCGCAGATCGAGACCGATCAACAGGTCCCAAAGACCGTTGTTTTGTCGCCGCCGGGTCAGGTGCCGGCACCGCCCGTGCGGCCCCAAGATTGCAGTTCTAACCCCGGTCCGACTTGGGCCGAACCGAACGCCTGTCCGTTCCGCCTCGGTGACCTGATTCTGGGCTTCACGCTCATCGAGCGGCTGGGCGCGGGCTCGTTCGCACAGGTGTTCTTGGCGGAGCAAGAGGCGATCGCCGGCCGGCGGGTGGTGCTGAAGATCACGAACGAGCCGACCCCGGAGCCCGAGCGGCTGGGGCGGCTCCAGCACCCGAACGTGGTCCCCATTCACTCGGTCCACCGGACGGAGCGGCACGAACTCATCTGCATGCCGTATTTGGGTCGCACCACCCTCACCGACCTGCTGGTCGCCGCGCGGATGCGAAGGGATCCGTCGCACTCGACGTTGTTCGCCCCGACGGGAAGTCGCTCCCTCCCCCCGGCCGGACCGTCCCACCGCGGCGGCCGCGCGCCCGCCCCGACCGGACCGGGCTTCTCGCCGCTCGCCGACGTGCGGTTGGTACTCCGGCTGCTGTCCGACCTCGCCGCGGGTCTCGACCACGCCCACCGGCGCGGGATCCTTCACCTCGACATCAAGCCCGCCAACGTCCTCATCGCGGACACCGGCGAGCCGATGCTCTTGGACTTCAACCTGTCCCACGACACCACCAGCAAGGTGCGGGAACTGGTGGGCGGGACGATTCCGTACACGGCCCCCGAACAGCTCGCCGAAATGATCTCCCGCACCCGCGGGCACGTGGACGAGCGTACCGACCTGTACGGCCTCGGCACACTGGCCTACGAACTGCTCACATATGAACAGGCGTTCCCAGCCGGGCTGCTATCGCGGGCGGAACTCAAGAACTACCTCGACCACGGGCGCAAGACCGCCCCGTCGCCCCGCGCGAAGAACCCGGCGGTCGGCCCGGCCGTCGACTCCATCGTGCGCAAGCTGTTGGCCCCGAACCCGGCCGATCGCTACCAGACCGCACTCGAACTGAAGACCGACATCGACCGGCATCTGGCCCACCTGCCGCTCGCGTCGGCCCCGAATCGGTCGGCTCGCGAACGGTTCGCCAAGTGGCGTCGCCGGAACCCGTGGGTGCCACTGCACCTCGCGCTCGCATCGTTCGTCGGCCTCGCGCTGGCGTTCGGCGTAACCGTCTACCGCCAGAGCGCCGCGGAGAAGGCGCGGGCCGCGGTGGCTCAAGCGTGGGCGACGCAAGCCGGGATGGCGAGCCTTCGGATCGACCTGACGGCACCGGGCGATTCGCCCGCGCGCGCTCGCGGCCGGGCCGCGGCCGAGGAGCGCCTCGCGAAGTACGGGTTGCCCGACGACTCGCGCTGGCGCGACCGGCGCGAGTTCGCCAAGCTCCCCGACAGCTTGAAAGCCGAAGTCGCCGGCGATCTCGGTGAGTTGCTCTTGCTCGTGGCACACGTTCGCACCCACGAAACGAAGTCGGCCCCGGTGAGCGAGCGCGAGACGATCACCCGCGAGGCGTTACGGTTGAACCAGTTGGCCGAGGGGTGCTTCGCGCCGGACGCGGTGCCGCCGTTCCTGTTCACCCAGCGCGCGGGACTCGCGACGGCCCTCGGCGAGAGCGCCACGGGGCCGGAGGTCGCGGAACCGAAGACCGCGCGCGGCCACTATTTGGAGTCCGTAGGCTTGATCGCCGACGGAAAGTTCTCTGCCGCGACGCGCGCGCTCGAGCGCGCGATCGCCGGCGAGCCGGGCCACGCGGCGGCGCACTTCGCGCTGGCCCACTGCCGCCAACAGTTGGGGCAGTACACCCGCGCACTCGAACGGTACGACACGGCCCACGCCCTGATGCCGCGCGACCCGCGCCCGGTGTTTAACCGGGGCGTGGTGTACGGGCTTCAGAAGAAGCACACGTTGGCCGAGGCCGAGTTCGCCCTCGCCATCGAGATCGACCCGAGTCACGGCGAGTCGTACCGCAACCGCGGCGTCGCGCGGTTCATTCAGAAAAAGTACGAGGGCGCGGAAGCGGACCTGAGCGAGGCGCTCGAACGCAACGTGTCGCCACTCCAAGTGTACCCGCTCCGCGCGCAAATTCGGGCGCTGCGCGACAACCACCGCGGGGCCGAACAGGACCGACTGGCCGCGAAAGAATACCGGCCCAAGACCGAGGGCGATTTCGTCGCCCGGGGCCGCTCGCGATTGCCCGACGACCCGGCCGGCGCGCTCGCCGATTTCGAGACGGCCGTCCGCCTCAACCCGTCATCGCTCGCCGCGCTCCAGAACCAAGCACACGTTTGGGCCGAGTACAAGCGGGACGCGAAGCGGGCGCTGGAGTTGGTCACACGGGCCGCCGACTTGTACCCGGAGTACGCCCCGGCTCGCGCGGGCCGCGCCGTCCTCTTGGCCCGACTCGGGCAGCGCGAAGACGCACACAAGGAAGCCGAGCGCGCGCTGACACTCTCCGCCGATCCGCTGATCACGTACCAGCTCGCCGGTGTCTTCGCTCAGACCTCGGCGGCGAAACCCACCGACGCGGACCGTGCCTTCACCTTGCTCCGCCAAGCGATTCGCGACGGGTTCGCGGACCCGCGCACCCTTGCTGCCGATCCCGACCTCGACCCGATCCGTTCCCGCCCCGAGTTCACCGCCCTGACGACCGCCCTGAACGACATCACCCGCTAGCCCCCCACCAAAAGCCTGCCATGAAACGCACGACCCGCCTCACCGTTACACAACTCGAAGACCGGTCCGTTCCGGCCACGTTCGGGTACACTTGGGTGAACCCCGGCAACATCACGTTCAGCATCGTACCAGACGGCACGGACGTGGCCGGGCTCAAATCGAACCTGCAAGCCACTCTCAACGCGACGATGTCCCAATCGGCGTGGACGACCGAGATCCAAAACGCGTTCCAGGCGTGGGTCAACGTGGCCGGAATCAACGTGTCTCAAACGGGGGACAACGGGGCCGCGCTCGGCGGGAGCGCCCCGCTCCAAGGCAGCCCGCTGTTCGGCGACATCCGGATCTCGGCGCGCCCCCTGTCCGACAACGTGATGGCGATCACCAACCCGCCGGACTTGATGAGTCCGTGGGCCGGCGAGATCATCCTGAACAGCAACAAGGTGTTCACCATCGACGGGGCCAACGGAACCGCCGCGCTCCGCAGGGTGCTGCTCCAAGAGACCGGGCACGCGCTCGGGCTGGGCAACAGCACGGACGAGCGTTCGGTGATGTACGAGTACGGCGGCAGTCAGCGTATCGACGCCGCGGACGTCGCGGCCATCCAGTCACTGTACGGTCCGGCCGTCAACGACGCGTACGAGGGGACGAAAGGGAACAACACCGTCGGCTCGGCCGCGCCGCTGGGGTACATCACCTCATCCGACTCGCTCACGTTCGGAGACGTGGATTCGAGCGGGCAACTGCTGGTGGCGCGCGCCGCGCTCACGTCCGGCGATGTCGATTACTACACGTTTAAGCAGCCGAGCGGAACGACGACCGCGCTGGTCAGCGTCCAGTCGACGGGCCTGAGCATGTTGCGGGCGCGGGTCCAGGTGTTCGACTCGGACGGTCAGCTCGTCAAGACGGCGACCCCGTCCGCGTGGTCCAACAACGTCACCCTCCTGCTCTCGAACCTCGCCCCCGGGAAGAGCTATTCGGTCCGCGTGGACGCCGAGCCGGGAACGGCGTTCGCGGTCGGCGGCTACCGCATCGGGGTCGGGTCGCCGCTGGCGACACTGTTGGATCAAGCCAGCGCCACGATGACCGACGCGGGCGGTATCGCGCGGTCCGTCGTGCTCGGCGAGGACAACGGCACCGCGACCGCCTCGAACGACACGATTCGAGCGGCCACCGATCTGGGCAAGGTCGCCGCCGAGGGGAGCGCCCGATGGGACGTGAACGTCGCCTCCCAGTTCGCGACCGCGACCGACGTCGATGTGTACAAGGTCCGCACGCTGGCGGGCACCCCGTCGGTCATGCTCGTCGCCGCTTGGTCCACCGCCGGGGCCGATCCCGAGGTGACCGTGACGACCGCCGACGGACAGGTACTGAAGGCGACCGTGTTGACCAACACGGCCTCGACGAACATCATCCAGATCGAAGGAATCAAGGCGAAGACCGACTACTACATCAGTATTCGGGCCAAGTCGTTCGGGAGCGGGACGAGCGCGAAGTCGTACCGGTTCGGGGTCGACTTCCGCACGAGCGCCATCGTACAGACCGCGCTCGCCGCGGGCACTCTCACCAGCCAGACGAACCAGATCCAGCAGACGCTGACCGTGACGCGGAGCGAAGGGTTCCAGTTCACCCTGTCGTCTACCAATACTGCGGACACCGTCCAGACCGCGGCCCGGCTCACGGTGTTCGACGCGACCGGCAAAGCGGTGTTCACGACCGTCGCCAAGAGCGGCGAAACCGTGACCGGGTTCACACTGCTCCAACCGGCCACTTACACCATCGTAATCGCCGGGGCGACGGTCGACGGGTCGCCGCTGAAGGGGTTGAAGGTCGACGCCCGCTTCGTGGCCACCACCGACCCCATCGGGCCGATGCTGGCCGACGACTACACCGCGCCGCCGACCACCACGACCACGGAGACGGCCAACACCACCACAACCACTGCGGACGCGGGCTACTTCCTGCTCACGCCCGCGACCCTAGGCACCGGGTTCTTGGCCCCGACGGACCCTTACAGCTCGCCGTGGTGGTAAGCGGCGCGGCGGTCGTTCTCAATAACCATCCAACACTCTGGGCCGGAACGTGACACCCGAACTCCTCCAAGACCGAGAAGCCACCAACACCGCGGACGCGGATCGTGCGCGACCCGTCGCGGACCTGCCGACCGCGCAGATCGCGGTCGCCGGGAGCGATGCCGGTGCCGACGGATCGGCGGAACCCGTGCGGTTCGCCACGCCCACCTGGGTCCGCAAGTCGGACGAGTCCGTTTCCGCCGATCCGTACCCGCGCATCGGGGAGTTCTTCGACGGGTTCCAGATCCTGTCGGAACTGGGCCGCGGGGCGATGGGGCGGGTGTACCTCGCGCAACAACAGGCCCCCACGACCCGCGTGGTAGTGCTGAAGGTGGGGCAGCACCTGTCGAGCGAGTGCCAGAAGCTGGCCAAGTTGCAGCACCCGAACATCGTCCCGGTGTACTCGTTCCACGAGGACGGCTCGCGGCAGGCGGTGTGTATGCCGTACCGCGGCCCGCTCACACTGGCGCACGTGGTCGCCCGGTTGCGGAGCGAGAACCTCCAGACGCTCGACGGGTACGCGCTCACGACCGCGATCGAGGAGTGCCGCAAGGACCGGCAGACGTCGGTCGTGCTGTCCGTGCGCCCCACTGCCGAGACCGCCGCGCCCGAACCCGAAGCGCCGGAGGCCGGCCCGACCCAGTTCGTTGAACTCCGCGGGTTGAACCACGTCGACGCGGTGCTGACCATCGCCCGGCAGGTCGTCGAGGGGCTGCGCGTCGCCCACGAGGCGCGGATCGTTCACAGCGACCTGAAACCGGCGAACGTGTTGATCGCCGACGACGGGTGCGCGCAGCTGCTCGACTTCGGCGTCGCGTACGACAAGTCGGACCTCAACGCCACGCGCCTGCGGCTCGGCGGCACCCGGCCGTACATGTCGCCGGAGCAGTTGAAGTCGCTCGCGACCAGCGCGCTGGAGTACGACGAGCGCAGCGACCTGTACGCGGTCGGCGTGATGGTCTACGAGTTGCTCACGGGGCGCGTCCCGTTCGCCCCGGACTTGGACCCGTCCCCGGCGGCGATGGAGCGGGAGCGGGAAACCCGGTTCGCACCGCCGCCGCCCGTGCGGTCACTCAACCCGCGCGTTCCCCCGGCGGTCGCCGCGATCATCGGCAAGTGCCTGGAACCGGACATCGCCGACCGGTACCAAACCGCCGCGCAGTTGCTCGAAGACATGGACCGCCAACTGGCCCGCCGGCGGCTCCGGTACGCACCGAACACGTCGGGCCGCGAACTGGTCGCGAAGTGGCTGACCCGGAACCGGGTGCTGCTGGCGGTCGCGGGCGTCCTGTCCGCGGCCGGTGCCCTCTCGGCCGGGTTCATTCACCGCGACAGCAAGCGGACCGAAGACCTCCGGCGGTTGGAGATGGTATCGGCCGGTGAGCCGTTCGCCGCGGACCGTGACGAGGCCGAGTTCTACTTCGGGCTGGCGGACGGGGATCGCGCCTACCGTGAGCGGGCTTGGGCGACCGCACGCCGCGCCCTCGACCGGTTCCAAGCTTGGGACGACGCCGACTGGTTCCGCCGCGACGCGTTCCAGAACCTGCCCGCCGACCGCGCCGACGGCTACCGCCGACAGGTCGCCGGGCTGATGCTCCTGCTGTCGAACTCACGCGCTCAAGAAGGGGCGCGGGCGACGGACGCGGCGCATCGCGAGAACCTCTTGCGCGAGGCCCGCGAGTGGAACCAGCGGGCGGAGGCGACGCACCCGACCCCGGAGGGCTGTCGGGCGGTGTGGGCACAGCGGGGTTTCATCACCCGGTTGGGTGGCGACCACGCCGGTGCCGAGCGGCACGCCCGCCGGGCCGAAGCGATTCGCCGCGACGCCGCGGACGCCGTGCTCGAAGGTCGGCAGTTCATGACCGAGGGGCGGATTCAGGCGGCCCTATTGGTGCTCACCGAAGCGACCAAGTCCGACCCCAAGAACTTCTGGGCGGTCTTCTACGCCTCGGTGTGTCAGCAGATGCTCGGGGACTTGCGGCAAGCGGCAGCGGGGTACGACATCTGCCTGTCGCTGCGGCCGGGTTTCTTCGGAACGTACTACAACCGCGGGCAGACCCGGATGCGAACCGGGCCCGTCGCCGACGCGGAAGCCGACTTCGACAAGGCGCTGGAGGCGCGCCCCGACTGGGCCGACGCGCACTTCCAGCGCGCGATCACCCGCGAAGCGCGGAAGAACTACACCGGAGCGCTCGACGACCTCAACAAGGCGCTCGAACTCGGTTACACCCCCACCTCGGTGTACTTGGTCCGGTCGCGCGTGTACGGTCGGATGGGTGACAAGAAGGCCGAAGCCCAGCGGGAGTTCGCCGAGGGAATCAAGACCGTCCCGACCGACGTGCGCGGGTGGCTCGCCCGGGCGCAGGCCCAACTGTACCGCGACCCCCAAGCGGCCCTCGCCGACTACGAACAGGCGCTGAAGCTCAACCCGCGTCTGATTCCCGCGCTGCAAGGCAAAGCTCACTTACTGAGCACGGCCGACAGGAACGAAGAAGCCGCGAAGGCGCTCTCGCTGATGATCGACATCAACCCGGACACCCCGGACGCGTGGGCCGGACGCGGGGTTCTGCGCGCCCGACTGAACGACCGCGACGGGGCCCTGAAGGACGCCCGCGAGGCGCTCCGACTGACCGAGCGCCCGGCCACCAAGTATCAGGTCGCCGGGATCTACGCGATGACCTCGCGGGCGCACCCGGAGGACCGCCGGGAAGCGTTCAGCCTGCTCGATTCCGCGCTCCGCGACGGGTTCGGATTCGAGTACCTCGACAAGGACAAGGAACTCGACCCGATCCGGACGGACCCGGAGTTCAAGAAGATCGTGGACGCGGCCCGGGCGTACCGGAACGCGCTGAAGAAAGTGGACTGATTCCGGACCGCGCGTCGCGGGCCGGGTGAACCTCGGCCCTTCTTTCCTACCTGTGGAGTGGCTCTCATGAACTCGTCGTTCAAACCCCGCCTGGAAAAGCTCGAAGACCGGGACGTGCCCGCGTTCTTCGGCTGGTACCAGATGATGCAGGTCGTGTACCCGCCGACGGACCCGACGGAACCGCTGCCGCCCCCGCCGCCCCCGCCGCCCCCGCCGGCCGATGGCGGTGCCATCGTCATCGTTCTCCCGCCCGCGCCGCCTTGGGTTCCCGGAACGTAGCTCCCCACTGCACCTGATGGGAAATCGCCTCGGACGACCGCTCCGTCCGAGGCGACCGAGCAACCCCGAAGACCAAACCCGAGTCCGTAACCCGCCCACCGAGTAACAGAGACGATCATGAAATCGACGACGAAACTGAACGTAGAAACCCTAGAAGCGCGCGAGGTGCCGGCCCTGTTCGGCAACCCGTGGCCCAACGCCGGCAGCCTGACCATGAGCTTCGCCCCGGACAACACGATTGTTGCGGGGTACAGCCAAGACATCCTCGGGTGGGGACAGCCGAGTCGGCTGTTCTCCGAGATGTCCGCGGCCGGGACCACGGCCCAGTGGCAGACCGAACTCCTCCGCGCCTTCCAGACGTGGGCGGTGAACACCAACATCAACATCGGCTTGGTGCCCGACGGCGGCAGCCCGTTCGGGCCGTTGTCGGAGTCGCCCGACGCCGGTACGTCCGGGCAGATCCGGGTCGGGGCGTTCCTGTCGAGCACGGACGTCATCGCCGTCAACCAGGCGTACAGCCCGCTGAGCGGGGCGTGGAGCGGCGACTTCCTGTTCAACACGGCCCAGAACTTCTCGATCGGAACGCAGAGCGGCAAGTTCGACATCTACTCGGTCGCACTCAACGAGGCCGGGAACATCTTCGGCCTCGCCGACACCAACGACCCGGCCTCGGCCCGGTACGGCCACTACACCGGGGTCCGCACCGGCCTGATCGCGTCCGACATTACTGCTCTCCAAACCCTGTATGGGACTCGCACCCCGGACGCCTTCGAGAACAACGAAACCCTCGCGGCGGCTCATCGTCTGAGTCCTGTCACGTCCCCGACCGACTCGACCAAGAAGATGGTGGCCGCGACGGGTGCTGACCTGACGACGCTCACCGACGTCGATCACTTCGTGTTCAAGACGGCCGCCGACACAACGAGTCTGACGGTGCGACTGGAAACCGTCGGCAAGAGCCTTCTCAATGCCAAAATCTCCGTCTACGACGACAAGAACGTGTTGGTCGGCACCGCGACATCGGCCGGCCCCCAAGCGATGCAGGATCTCGTCCTGACGGTGACCGGGGTGAAGGCCGGCAAGGATTACAGGGTACGAGTCGAGAAGGCCAGCAACGACGTGTTCGGGATCGGCAAATACGACCTCAAGGTGGGGTACAACTTCGACCCGATCATTCCGCCGGGCACCGCGGCGGTGAGCTACACCGCGGACAGCGGCACGAACGAGACGATCAACAGCGCCAGTACCCTCTCGGCCGTCGGCGGCTCGGCCAACAAGCAGTACATCCTGAACGCCACCATCTCGTCCGCCACGGACGTGGACTTCTACCGGTTCAACTCGCCGTCGTCGGTGCCCAACCCGCTAACGATCACGGTGACCCCGGCTCAGGCGTACGGGTTGTACACCAAGGTGACCGTCTACGACGCGAACAAGGCCGTGGTCTCCAGCGAAGTACTCGCGAACGGCCCGGACGGGCGCCTCGTCGTTCAGGTCTCCAACCCGCTCCCGTCCAAGGCCTACTTCCTGAAGGTCGAGTCGGTGGGGCACAACGGGCAGGGCCTGACGGGGAACTACACGCTCTCGGTCGATTTCACCCAGCCCGCCGTTCCGATGACCACCGTTGCCACGAACACCCTGACGGCGGCTCGGACGATGGGTTACACCACGCTGTCGGTGCCCGAGGCGAAGTTGTTCCACTTCACCCTCAAGGCGGCGACCGCCGACACGTCGGTCGCCAGCGGGGTGCGAATGATCGTGTACAACGCGAGCTACCAGATCATCGCGACCCTCACCGCCGACGCCGGGTCCACCACCAGCGGGCGATCTTCCTCAACGCGGGCACGTACTACATCAAGTTCGAGGCCGCGACCAAGACGGGCGCGGCGCTTTCGAACCTGACCTACACGCTCCGCACGGTTGTGCTGAGCGACCCCATCGACCCGTACGCGCCGCCGGACCCGACCAACCCGCCCCCGCCCGCACCCGACTACACCGTCACCCCGCAACCGGACCCGTTCTACACGAACCTGCCCCTTGTTGATCCGTGGGCCACGCCTTGGTCCCCGTGAGTCGGACCGACCGTAACCCAAGAGACAACCCATGAACCCGCTTGCGCCACTGGTTGGGGACTGGTTCGTGAGTGCGGGGTGCCCGACAACGCGAATGCTGTTGGCGTGCGCGTGCCTCGCGCCCCTGATTCTGATTTGGATGCAGTCCCGGCAACGGTTGCGTCCGACCCGTCGGGCGTCCCGCGCCGTAGCCGGGTTCGCGACGGCGTGCGCGCTCGGTGCGATCGCCGCGTGGCCCGCCGCGCCCGCGGCGCAGTGGGTGCTGCTCGGCTCTGTGGCCCTGCTCGCCGCGATCGGCCTGTCGGTGGCCCGCCTGAACTCCCGGGACCGCGACCTCGGGTGGCGGCACCACGTCGATCGGCTCCGGATTCTCGACTCGGCCCTCAACGCCTCGCGCGACGGCGTACTCGTGACCGCGACGAACTCGGGCACGTTCGGTCTCCAAATCATCTACGCGAACCCCGCGTTCGAAGAACTCACGGGATACGGTACCGACGAGGCGCTCGGCCAAAGCCCGAGCATGCTCTACAACCAAAGTCCCCCGAAGGACCGTGAGGTCGTGCACGAGGCGCTGAGGGCCGGCACACCGGGACGGTTCGAGGTGCTCGCGCGGCGCAAGGACGGGAGCCGGGTTTGGGTCGAGTGGAACATCGTACCGGTCTCCGAATCGGGCGACGGGTGCGCGTACCGGATCGCGGTCCTCCGGGACACGACCGAGCGCAAGCGGCTCGAAGATCAACTCTGCCAAGCCGCGAAACTGGAAGCGGTCGGACAGCTCGCCGCCGGAGTCGCCCACGATTTCAACAACCTGCTCACGGTCATCGGCGGGAACGTGGACCTACTCAGAACGAGCACGGCCCGAGCACCGGAAACCGCTCACCTCGTGGACGAGATCGGGTTCGCGGCGGATCGGGCTGTGTGGCTGGTGCGGCAGCTCCTCACGTTCAGCCGACCACGGGTCGCGACACCTGAGCTGATCGATCTGGGCCGCACCGTGTCCGACTTCGGGGCCATCATCCGGCGGGTCGTTGGGACCGGAATCGCCACCGAAATTGTGATTCCCGAAGCCCCGGTCCTAGTTGAGATGGACCGCGTGCAACTCGAACAGGTTCTGATGAACCTCTCGGTGAACGCGCGGGACGCGATGCCCCAAGGCGGGCAACTCCGGTTGTCCGTGCAAACGGTCGCAGGTGCTCCCCGAATCGAGGTGTCCGACTCGGGCGAAGGAATGACCGAGAAAGTAAAGGCCCGACTGTTTGAACCTTTTTTCACCACCAAGGGTCCGGCCAAGGGAACCGGTCTGGGACTCGCCACGGTTCACCAGATCGTGAAACGGTGCGGCGGGACGATCGCCGTCGAATCCGCTCTAGGGTCGGGCACCACGTTCCGAATCGAGCTACCCCGCAGCAAACCCGCGCCCCCGTCTCACGAGATCGCGGAACCGACCGAGCCCATTTCGCGGTCGAAGCCAAGCGGTTCGATCCTACTCGTCGAGGACGAACCCGGAGTACGGACGTTGGCCCGCGCGGTTCTTGAGGGGAGTGGGTACCACGTCACCGAGGCCGCAGACGGGGTGGAAGCGCTGGAACTGCTCGACGCGGGACGGGCGTTCGATCTGGTTCTCACCGACGTGACCATGCCCGGCGCGACAGGTGACGAGGTGGCCGCCCGCGCCCGCGAGTACCTCCCCAACGTGGGGATCGTATTCATGTCCGCGTACACGGAGGTGGAGCCCTCGGTACCCGGTTCGATCTTCCTCAGCAAACCCTTCTCACCGACGTCGTTGGGGCGGGCCGTCGAACAGGTTCTCTCTGCTGTTACGGCACAATCAAGAGACAACTCGGTCGAGGACTACACGGGTATGAGCGCAGCGGTTGCGAGGCCGGTGTCAATGCACCCAGTCGCGGGGTAGATCGGGCGGCACCCAGAATCTCGGTTCGCAATATCGGAGGCCAGCAATAACCAGAGCCGGTTTTTGGGAGGGGTATCACCTTGCTTGGAGGAACCGGGCGATGTGCTGACGATCCACGGGCGACTCGGACTTGGTTTACCCCAAGGCTTACGCACTTCAAACCCCCTGAATTTAGAGGTTTTCGGCGATGTTGGGGCGTGAAACCGGGCCAAATTGTGGACACCGCAAATCGCGGAAACCCTCGTTTTTAGGGGCTGCACATCGTGCGTAAGCCCTAGGCCGCGGGGTGACCGCGCACCCGTTGCCGGTCAGCCCAAGTCTGGTGGCGCGACCGCGTGCCGGAGCGTTCGCGCCCGCGCGTCGTCCCGGTCTTCCAACCAGTCGGCCATGATCCCCCGCGGCATCGTCACCGTTTCGGGCGACTCCAACCGCACCGCGGCCTCGACCGCTTGGGCGTCAGGGTCCGCGAGTTGGATTTCCACCCACTGAGCCGCGCCGTGCTCGGTCCCGTGAACGGAGGCCGCGTGCCGCGTTTCCCATTCCGGGCTGTACGGCTCACAGTTCAGAATCTCGCGGGAGTGGTCGTCGGCCGACAGGAACCCGCCCCAGCCTTCGGGTTCGTCCGGCTCGGTTTGTGCGCACTGCTCCTGCGCGTCGCGGTAGCCGCGCAGTGTCATCTCTTCAAGGTTCGCCACAACAACCTCCGCGGGCACGAGGGGCGGGCCGGTCGGTCCACGGAGATCGTTCTACGACGGCCACAGCCACGCGCGGACGTGATCGGCCACGGCGCGCAGGCGTGCGTCCTCGATGCGCTCGCGGTAGGTGGCATCAATTCCACGACGCGCCCGCCCGTTGCCCCATTGTGCGAGTGCGCGAACTCGACCGCGGCCCCGACCGTCACCAGCACGCCGGCGGCGTCGGTCGGCTGCTCGAACCGGCGGCACTTCGCGCAGTCGCACGCGCTCCGGGGCAGGTCCGCGCGGTGCCCGCAGTTCGAGCAGGTCGGCGAACTCGGCCCGGCGTTGACCGCGCTCATGGCGTGATGAGATGATGGTCAAGGGGTTGGATGAGAACTGCCAAGTGGGGCAGGGCAACAATTTCTATGTTTCCGGCAACACGGTCAAGACGTGGTTGGGAACCGTGCTGGGTGAGGCAACAAAGAAGCGTTCCACCTTCGGCAATCACGATTTCATGAGTGGGGAGCGTGCCAAGAAGATACTACAATCCTTGCTGAATGAACTCAGCGGGATTGACGAAGAAGACATGACGACTTTTGAGTTGGGTCTTCTTCGGAAGTGTGCAACCGAGCCGCCGAAGCGATACTACGGGGCGGAAAATCAAATCAATAATGCTTCCAAGTGGGAGTAAGATTTCTATTGCCGAATAGTAGGTGTTAGAAGTCACTACCACTTTTACAAGGGGAAAAGCATGTTGACCCGTGATTCGTTTCGGTTGGGGATGAAGGTGCGGTTTGGCAGCAGGCATGGTGAAAAGACGTTGGGGAAGATCATCAAGATGAACCCCAAAGCGGCGAAGGTGGAAACCCTTGAGGAACGGGGTTATTCCAACCGTCCCATCGGTCAAGTCTGGACCGTGCCGTATTCGCTAATGACGCCAGCGGAAGGGGAAACGGCCAATGTCGTTGCCCCGGTTCGGCGTGAACCGATCAAGTACAACCCGTTCAACGAAGATAACGGGTTCCTCGAACTGATTTTAGGTGTGTATTCGGGATTGTCGCCCGAAAATCTCACCGCCGATGGTGAGTTGCCCGCCAGCGTTGTGAACCAAAAGCGGGCGAAGTACAACCGCCAGCTTCGGGGGCTGTTCATGGCGATTGGCCGGGAAGTCAGCGAAGATGAAGCCTACGAATGGTATCGTAGCAAGCAAGAATACGGGCGAACCCCGCCCGGCGGCGCGGACGAGGAGGAGCCGGCCAAGAAGAAGGGCAAGGGGAAGAAGTGACCGCGCCGCCACCGCCGGTCGCGAGCATCTGGGCAATGGGTTCGCGGACGGTGACACAGCTCGTCTCGGAGACGGGCCTGTCGCGTCAGGAACTGTGGGCGCTGATGAACGACGGAACCTTCGCTTGGTTCGCGCACGGCGGGCGCGGCACGCGGATTATCGCGTGGGCTTCGGTCGTAGCGCACCTCGAAGAACTGCACGCCATGTACCATAAGACTCGAACCCGTGGCGCTCGCTCTTGAGGAGGGCGCGTCGCAAACTACTCGCTACTGGTCCGCACACCGTTCAAGACCCGTTCGAGCCACGCCCGCACCTTCGGCGGTGCGTCGGATAATGATGCCCTCAGCGCGGCAGCGATTGATACCGGCTTTGGTTTCGCCGGTCGCGGCCGGCGCGGTTTTGAAGGGGATCGGGGCATCGGTCAAGCTCCCTGTTCGGGCGACGCGATCGACAGCGTACCATTCACCCCGCCCGTGATGCACTACCAGTTGCGGCCGGCACCCGTGCGGGCGTAGCGGCGCGCCGATTGCACCACTCTCCCGCGCCCAACACCCCGAAGGAGAGCGCCATGAAGCAAGTCACCATCCGCCGCTGCCCGTCGTGCGAGAACATTCGCGGGCTGACGAGCGCGGTTCAAACGACGCTGAAGGGCGAGGCCGGCGCGCAGGTCAACGTCGTGGACGGGGCGAAGGGCGAGTTCGTCGTCGAGGTGGACGGGAAGCGCGTGTCCGGTCTCACGGGCGAGATGCTGCCGACCGCAGACGAAGTCACCCGCGCGGTGCGCGGCGAGGTCGGCGTCGGGGCGTGAGAGCCGACCCGGAACGACACGCAAGGCGAGGGGGGTACGGGACTGCCGTACCCCCCTCGCTCTTTCCCCTACACTCCGTTCCCGAACAGCCACGCGCGGACGTGATCGGCCACGGCGCGCAGGCGCGCGTCCTCGATGCGCTCGCGGTAGGTGGCGTCAATGCTGGCGTCGACGTGGCCCATGATCGCGCGCACGGCGGGGATGTCGCGCGCGCCGTCGGCCACGGTGCGGAAGACGTGCCGCAGGGTGTAGAATCCGCACCCCGGCTTGGTCAGCCCGAGCGCCTTCACGAGCTTGTTGAAGGCGTGACTCAGGTAGTCGGATCGACTCTTCTCGCCCGCGCGCACCCAGCGCGTGCCGCGGTACGTCAGGAACACGAGGCCGCAATCGGGAAGGCCCGCCGGCTTCGGGCGCGCGTCGAGCGCGGCCCGGATCGCCGCGACCGTTTCCGGCCACAGGGGGCAGCGCCGGCCGATGCCCGTCTTCGCCCGCGCGAAGTTCAGCCAGCCGCCCGCGAGGTCGGTGGCGTCGAGCGTCAGCCCGGCGCAGTCGTCGTTGCCGAAGCCGCAGTTCGCGCCGAGCAAGATCATGGCCCGCAGTTGGGCGTCGGGCTTCACCAGTTCCGGCCCGGCCGCGCCCGCCACGAGCGCGCCGCCGACCAGCGCCCGCACCTCGACGGCCTCGAACAACTTCACGCCCGTCTTGGCCTTGTGCCGGCGCAGCACCGACCGCGAGGGCGGCTTGAACTCTTGCCCGTACCGCGGCGGCCGGTCGAGAAGCCCGGCCTCGAACCCGTACTTGAACACGGTCTTGGTGCGCGTCACCCCGTTGGTGACGCGGTGCGGCCCCCAGTTCTTCACCATCGTCTCGCGGAGCTTCGCGAAGTCGGCCGCGGTGAGCGCGTCGGCGCGGGTGCCCTTCCCGAACGCCGCGATCATCATGTCCGTCGTCGTGCGGTACTCCTCGAACATCCGCGCCGACAACTCGCGCGCCTTCAACTGGTTCGACTTCGCCGTGAGGAAGTGGTTGCACAAGTCCTTCACCGTCAGCCCCTCGGTGTCGGGTTGAGGGGTGCGGCCCGCGTGCAGGTCGTCGGCAACCTTCTTGTACTCCTCGAGCGCGCCCTTCCAGCCGTCGCCCTCGGTGCGCGTCGGCACCCCGTCCACGCGGGTGAACCACGCGCCGAAGTAGTGGATCGCGCCGCGAATCTTCTTCTGCCACTTGCCCGAAGCGTGCGGCGACAGCGGGAACGTGGCATACGGCTTCTTGGGCTTCGCGAGGGGTTTACGAGAGGCGCGCGAACCGATAGACTTGCTCACGGGTCACTCCGGCGTACAGGGTTGGGGTGATTCGCGCTCTCGGCGGGTGCAACCGCCGGGGGCACTTTACTACCGCCTGAGTGTAGCGACCGGGACGAGAGTAGTAAAGGTGGTAGTAAACGTCGGGATGATGGGTGCGACGGGTGACGGAAAACGCTTGGAAAACAAGCGTTGGAGAGGTGGCTGAGTGGTCGAAAGCACCGCTTTGCTAAAGCGGCGTGGGGGTAAAACCCCACCGCGGGTTCGAATCCCGCCCTCTCCGCTGTCTTGTCGGCCCGTGTGGCAAAAATGCTTGCCGCACGGGCCTTTTGCCTTTCTGGGACCCCTCAGACGTTCCCGTTTGTGGCAGTTTTTGTGGCACTTTGTGGCAGGAGGGTTCTCTGAGCGCGTCTTCCACACTTTTAAGACTCCCGCCCAATCGAAAGTCTGACATGCCGTTCTTCAAAAATAGACTCGTTGCGCAATAGCGATCGATGGCCTATTCATAGGGTTATGACGAATTACGAGAAATTGCGTCGGAAGCCGTTGTTGTTCCGCATGTTCACGGGGCTCTCGGCCGACGAGTTCGACAAGGT
>Ga0194132_10004142_pt1 | contig 24996 bp, 24 predicted proteins | sample TA2KigOf80mmetaG_FD_148612 | JGI IMG/M metagenome (GOLD analysis project Ga0194132, IMG submission 148612) | Freshwater microbial communities from Lake Tanganyika, Tanzania - TA2015054 Kigoma Offshore 80m | ecosystem: Environmental > Aquatic > Freshwater > Lake | place: Tanzania: Lake... | reverse complement strand
TAGCGCGCCGTCAGTCCCAACGGATGCTCCCGGCGTCTGATTCACACAGGTATGCTGTCGCGCCGCCGCCAATCCCGCTGATGCCACGTGATCCGTATCCAACAGCTCTACCTGCCACTTCACGACCAGGAGGACATCCCTCCTGAGGTGCTGCGTCGCGCAGTCCACCAACGATTACGAATCGCCGCGGAGGATCTGCTGGGCTTCACCGTTTTCAAACGCAGCCCGGATGCCCGGCGCAAGCAGGCAGGTCTCTCATTCGCCTACATTATCGACGCCGAGGTGCGTGACGAAGCAAAGGTGCTCGCGCGTTTTGACAACGATCCACACGTCGGCCCCAGCCCGGACATGCAGTACCGGCCACCGCAAGTTGCGCCGAGGGAAGTGAAAGAGCGACCCGTCGTCATCGGCTTCGGTCCCGCAGGACTCTTCTGCGCCCTGATCCTCGCCCAACAGGGCTACAAACCCATCGTGCTCGAACGCGGTCGCGACGTACGTCGACGCACCCGCGATACCTGGGGGCTCTGGCGCCAGAAAGTCCTGCAGCCGGAGTCGAACGTGCAGTTCGGTGAAGGCGGCGCTGGCCTCTTTTCCGATGGCAAGCTTTACAGCCAGGTGCGTGATCCGAAGTTCTACGGTCGCAAGGTCATGCAGGAGTTCGTGAATGCCGGCGCACCACCAGAAATCCTCTGGGTGAACCGGCCACATATCGGTACGTTTCGGTTAACCGGTGTGGTTGCGGCGATGCGCGCCCGGATCGAAGAACTCGGCGGTGAGGTGCGATTCGAACACCGCGTAACCGATCTGTTCATCGAGTCAGGTCAACTGGCTGGCGTGGGACTCGAAGATGGTGATGTGCTGCAGACGCACCATGTTGTACTCGCGCTCGGCCACAGTTCACGCGACACGTTCCGCATGCTGGAACAGCGTGGCGTCTTCATGGAATCGAAACCGTTTTCCATAGGCTTTCGGATCGAACATCCGCAGTCGATGATCGATCAGGTGCGTCTCGGTCGTTTCGCGGGTCATCCTGCCCTCGGTGCCTCGGACTATCGCCTCGTGTATCACGCCCGTAATGGCCGCTCGGTGTACAGCTTCTGCATGTGTCCCGGTGGAACGGTGGTCGCGGCCACTTCGGAACCCGGACGGGTGGTCACCAATGGCATGAGCCAATATTCCCGCAACGAACGCAACGCAAACGCGGGTATCGTTGTCGGTATCGATCCGGAGACCGATTATCCCGGTGGACCACTGGCCGGTGTGGCGCTGCAGGAGCACCTCGAATCCCGCGCCTTTGTACTGGGCGGATCGGACTACTATGCGCCGGCACAACTCGTGGGTGACTTCATTCGCGGCCAGAACTCCAACAACTTCGGTGAGGTGCTGCCGTCTTACAAGCCCGGCGTTCGGCTCGGAGATCTGGCTGATGCACTGCCGGCCTTCGCGATCGAGGCGATTCGTGAAGCCTTGCCCGCGTTTGGCAAACAGATCAGAGGGTTCGACCGGGACGATGCGGTGCTCACTGGTGTGGAAGCCCGGACTTCATCACCCCTGCGTATCACCCGTGATCCCGAAACGATGCAGAGCGTGAACGTGAGGGGCCTCTTTCCCTGCGGGGAAGGCGCGGGTTATGCCGGTGGCATCCTGTCCGCGGGTATCGATGGGATTCGCATTGCCGAAGCCGTCGCCGGAGCGATGCAATCATGAAATTCGACGACGCCGTCAAACTCAGCCAGAAAAAACACCGCGAAGAGTCCGGCCACTTCCTGGTGGAAGGGGAGCATCTGCTGCAGGAACTGATCAGGGCAGCAGAAGAACAACCCGCACTTCGAACTTCCGAACTCTGGGTGGCGGCCGCACATCAGGACATTCAGAGCCCTTTCACCACACGAGTGGTGACGCCACGGCAGATGCAGAAGCTCTCAGAAACCCGCTCGCCTCAAGGCATCGTCGCAGTGGTGCCGAAGATTTCGCCACCGCCACCGGCACCCGGCGAACGGGTGATCTACCTGTACCAGATCCAGGATCCAGGCAATCTCGGCACTATCCTGAGATCGCTCGCCTGGTTCGGCGGCTTCCGCTGCCTTTTGTCACCCGACAGTGTTGACCCTTATAACGCCAAGGCCATTCGCGCCGGCGTGGGTGCACTCTTCCGGGTGCCGTTCGAAACCGGGATTACCGCGGATGTTTTGCGCGCCCGTTACCCGCGGATTGCGTGGTTGCACACCTCAGGTGCGGCCATCGAATCACCCGCGTTCCGGTCGTTTGACGCCTACGTGTTCGGCAATGAAGCACATGGCATTCCGACCGACTTGATCAGCCAACTCGATGCGTCGCCCTTCGCCATAGCAGGATCCGGCGCGCTCGAATCCCTGAACGTTGCGACGGCAGTCAGCATTTCCGCCTTTGTACTGAGTCGGGTGACGTAACAGGCTGCTAAAAAAGCAACCTGTTAGGCTATCCATGGACGGATGGCTCGCAAATCCAGCATGAAAATGCTGGCTTTGACGCGAGTGGGCGTGGCCCACGACAGATGAAAAAGTCTAGGAAAGGACTTTTTCGGCAATCAGTTAAAGATCAACGCCGCGGCAACGTCACCCCGGTTTGCCCCTGGTATTTGCCACCACGGTCCCGATAGGTCGTTTCGCAGCGTTCATCCGACTGGAAGAAGAGCATCTGCGCCACACCTTCATTGGCGTAGATCTTTGCAGGCAGATTGGTGGTATTGGAGAACTCCAGCGTCACATGCCCCTCCCACTCCGGTTCGAGCGGAGTGACGTTGACGATGATGCCGCAGCGCGCATACGTCGACTTGCCTACACAGATCACCAGCACATCCTCGGGGATGCGGAAGTACTCAACCGTGCTCGCCAGCGCAAAAGAGTTTGGCGGAATGATGCAGCACTCATCGTGTACATCCACAAAGCTGCGCGCATCGAAGAGCTTCGGGTCAACCGTCGCCGAATAGACGTTCGTGAAGATCTTGAAATGCGGTGCGCAGCGCACGTCATAGCCGTAACTCGACGTGCCGAAGGAGATGATCTTCTCGCCTCCCCGTTCTCGCACCTGGCCCGGTTCGTAGGGAGAGATCATCCCTTGTGCAGCCTTCTCGCGGATCCAGCGGTCGGACTTGATGGTCATGACCAAGACTCTCCCAATCTTCGTGTGATTCTCATTGTTATCGTCTGGATTCAGTCATCACTCATGCTGATGACCGGCGTACCCGCCTGGGTTTGCCGTCCCCAGAGTTCTGCCGTCAGGTGCCGTGCGGCATCACGGTAGATACCGGATATGTTGCCGTCCGGTTCCGCGGCCACCGTCGGATTACCACCATCAGCCTGCTCACGGATGCTGAGATCAAGTGGCAGCCGCGCCAGCAGCGGCACGCCCAGCTCAGCAGCAACCCGTCGTCCGCCGCCTTCGCCGAAGAGGTGAGCTTCATGGCCACAGTTCGGGCAGCAATAAAAGCTCATGTTTTCGACAATGCCGAGCACCGGAATATCGACCTTACGAAACATCTCGATGCCTTTGCGGGCATCGAGCAGCGCGATGTCCTGGGGGGTAGTCACGATCACCGCACCGGAAACCGGCACCCGCTGCGACAACGTCAACTGGATATCGCCGGTGCCGGGTGGCATGTCGACGATGAGGTAGTCGAGATCGCCCCAGTCGGTTTGCAACAGCATCTGCTGCAGGGCGCTGGACACCATCGGCCCACGCCACACCATGGGTGTACGCTCGGTCACCATGTAGGACATGGACATGGTTTTGAGACCATGCGCCTTGATCGGCGAGATCGTCTGGCCGTCTTTCATTTCCGGCCGCCGATCCTGCGGCACACCCAGCATCATGCCCTGGCTGGGCCCGTAGATGTCCGCATCGAGCAGCCCCACCTTGGCGCCCTCCCGATCGAGTGCGAGTGCCAGATTAACCGCCGTGGTCGACTTGCCGACTCCACCTTTGCCCGAAGCGACGGCGATGATGTGGCGGACCCGGCCAAAGCCGCGGCCGTCACCTGGGGCAAAACGCAGGTCGAGTTCTACTTCCGGAACACCGAGGTGTGCGGCGAGTTCCGAAGCCAATTGCTGCTGTCGACCAGCCGCCGGATAACCCAGTGTCACAGCGATCCGATGCCCGCTGCTCAGCACCCGCACCCCGAGCTCACCCCAGGTTCGGCCGAGATAGGGATCAACAAAGTCTTCAATACGCACGAGGCATCCTCTGTGAATCGCGCGGCATTATAGGGAGCCGACGCCGGTCCGTCGCATGTCCCGATGGTTCAGGCAGCGTTCCCGACGGTTGCTACCGGACAGTTACGGTATAGTCGCGCCCTCAAAACCGGAGCCCTCCGATCCCATGCCACGCCGCATCCTGGTCACGAGTGCACTGCCCTATACCAACGGGCAGGTTCACCTCGGGCATCTGCTCGAACACATCCAGACCGACATCTGGGTACGGTTCCAGCGCATGCGGGGTCACCCGGTTGTTTACGTGTGCGCGGATGACACCCACGGCACCGCGACCATGCTTCGGGCAGAAAAAGAGGGTGTGACGGCGGAAGTACTGATCGAACAGATGCGGGTGGACCACATCCGTGACTTCCAGGGCTTCCTGGTCAATCATGACAACTACTACAGCACCCATTCGCCTGAGAACGAGGCGCGAGCCGCACTCATCTACAACCGTGCCATGGCGGGCGGGCACATCTTCACCGAACAGGTGCAGCAACTGTACGACCCGGTGAAAGCGCTCTTCCTCGCTGACCGGTTTGTCAAAGGCACCTGTCCGAAGTGTGGCGCACGAGATCAGTACGGTGACAACTGTGAAAACTGCGGTGCCACCTACGCCGCCACCGATCTCATCGAGCCCCGTTCGGTGTTGTCAGGCAGCCCGCCGGTGCTGCGGTCCAGTGAACACTACTTCTTCAATCTGGCCACCTTCACCCGGGTGATCCGTGACTGGTTGCCAGCCGGCACACAGCCGGAAGTCGCCAACAAGATGAAAGAGTGGCTCGACGCTGGGCTCAAGGCCTGGGACATCTCACGGGACGCACCGTACTTCGGCTTCCGCATTCCCGGCACCGAAGACAAGTACTTCTATGTCTGGCTCGATGCGCCTATTGGCTACATGGCAAGCCTTGAGAACTGGCTGACAAATCGCAATGACTTCACCTTTGATGAGTTCTGGAAAGCCGATGCCGATACTGAAGTACACCACTTCATCGGCAAGGACATCATCAACTTCCATTGTCTCTTCTGGCCAGCACTGCTGACGTCGGCGAATTACCGCAAACCAACCCGCGTGCACGTACACGGTTTTGTCACGGTCGATGGTACGAAGATGTCGAAGTCGCGGGGCACGTTCGTGGACGGCTCGACCTACCTCAAGTTTCTGCGACCGGAGTACCTGCGGTACTACTACGCCGCGAAACTCAACGGTTCGGTGGATGACATCGACATCAACCTCGATGACTTCGTGCAGCGGGTGAACTCGGATCTGGTCGGCAAGCTCGTGAATATCGCCAGCCGCTGCGCCGGATTCATCACCAAACAGTTCGACGGACAGCTGGCGAACGAACTGGCGGAGCCTGCGTTACATGCGGAGTTCGCGGCGGCGAGTGAACGGATTGCAGTGTGTTTTGACGCGGATGACACAGCGAAAGCAGTGCGGGAAATCATGGCGCTCGCGGACAAGGCCAACCAGTACGTGGCCAACGCCGCGCCATGGACGCTGGCGAAAGACCCTGCCCGGCGCGATGACGTACAGCGCGTCTGCACGCAGGGCCTGAACCTTTTCCGCCAGATGTTGGTGTGGGTGCGTCCCATCCTGCCGCGTATCGCTGCAGAAGCGGAAGCCTTCCTTAACATACCGGCGCTTACCTGGGCGGATGCAACGACGCCGCTGCTTGGTTCTCGCATCAACGCCTACGTGCCGCTGCTCACCCGACTGGAACGCCCGACCATCGACGCGATGATCGAAGCCTCACGCGCACCGGGGGAGGGAGAATCTGCAGTTTCGACCACAACACCTTCCACGCCTGTTGCAAAACGAACCAAGGAACCCGCCGTGACCGCTGCGCCATCTACTCCCGCCTCAATCTCAATAGATGACTTCCAGAAAATCAGCCTCAAGGTGGCGAAGGTCCTCACAGCCAAAGCGGTTGAAGGGGCGGACAAGCTGCTTGAACTGCGGCTCGATGTCGGTGATCACGAGCGCACCGTGTTCTCCGGTATCAAGACCGCCTACAACCCGGAAGCACTGATCGGCCGCTTTGTTGTGGTGGTCGCCAATCTGGCGCCACGCAAGATGCGTTTCGGAGTGTCGGAAGGCATGGTGCTCGCAGCAGGTCCGGGGGGCGGTGACATCTTCCTCATCGCTCCGGACTCCGGCGCTGTACCCGGCATGGATGTAATGTAAAGCGTGCTGGTGCGTGAATGAGCGAGCCGCTATCGCTGCTGCTGGGCGCCCTCCTCGTCAATAACGTCGTGCTCGCGCAGTTTCTCGGGCTGTGCCCCTTCTTCGGCATGACCCGCGAGTACGGCACTGCCTGGGCCATGGGCCTCGCCACCGCTTTCGTCCTTGGACTCTCGGCAACCCTCTGCCATCTGCTGAACAGTCTTGTTCTGGTGCCGCTCGATCTGGCATACCTGCGGATCGTACTGTTCATCGTACTGGTTGCCGGCAGCGTGCAATTCACCGAGTTGTACATCCGGGCAACCTCACGGCTCTTGTATCAGCTCCTCGGTATTTATCTGCCTCTAATCACCACCAACTGTGCGGTACTTGGCGTGGTGCTGCTGTCCGTGGGTAAAGAACTCACTCTGCTGGAAACGCTGCTGTCTGCCATCAGCGCTGCTGCTGGATTCACTCTGGTGCTGGTGCTCTTCGCCGCGCTGCGGGAACGCCTCGACCATGCCGATATTCCTGATGCCATGCGCGGCACGCCGATCCTGCTGATCAGCGCAGGGTTCATGAGTCTGGCCTTCCTCGGTTTTGCCGGCATCGGCCGATGACCGCTGTGATGGTTGGCCTCGCGGTTGCCGGGCTCACCGGTGTATTGCTTGCGTTCGCCAATTGGCGTTGGCCAGCTTCGGAATCCGATCTGATCAATGGCATCAACGCACTACTGCCACAAACCCAGTGCGCCCAATGTGGATTCCCCGGCTGTCTGCCGTACGCACGAGCGATCGCCGCAGGAGAAGCACCTCTTAATCTCTGTCCTCCTGGAGGAAAGACAACACACGAGGCGCTCATCCGGCTGCTGCCGGATCACGACCGCGGCAATCCGCCTGTCGAACCATCACCAGTCACGGCCTTCATCGATGAAAGCCGCTGTATCGGTTGTTATCTCTGCATCCCGGCTTGCCCGGTGGATGCCATTGTCGGTGCCAAGGGTTTCATGCACACCGTGCTGACAAAGGAGTGCACTGGGTGTGGGCTCTGTGTGGCGCCCTGTCCGGTGGACTGCATCACGCTAGAGGATGTGGTCATCCGATGATCGCGCACCGGGCATTGTCAGCACGGTACATCTACTCCCTTCACCCGGAGTCGACCTGGGTTGTCGCGCAGGGTCAGCTGGTCGTTTGCGGTGAAGTTCTGGCAAAAGGAGTCCGTTTCGAACACGCATCAGCGGCAGGAGTGATCACCTCCATCAGTGGAAATACATTGATTCTGGAAACCACTCCGGACGAGCAGTCGGTTCAGATGCAGCCGCTCAATGGCGGGAACAGCGCAGCGATCCTGCGCCGGATACAGGAGGCAGGCATCGTCGGTCTCGGCGGCGGTGGCTTTCCAACTCATCTGAAACTGCTGGCTGCGGCGCGCAAACGCGCTCAGACCCTGGTCGTGAATGCAGTGGAGTGTGAGCCCGGTATCACCTGTGATGCCGCACTCCTACAGGAAAACCAGGCCACTGTTCATAACGGCATCGACGCCGTACGCACACTGCTCGAACTAAAGTCGATCCACATCGCCGCTTCGGACAAGACCGACTTCGAATATCACGCCGGTTCAACAACAGTAATCAGGCAGCCCAAACCGACTGATGGTGCGGAACGTTATCTCGTGGAACGCCTCACCGGAGAAACCGTTCCGGTCGATGCTCTGCCGGTTGATCTCGGTGTTGTGGTACTCAATGTCGCCACATTACACGCCGTCGGCCAGGCTTTGCAGGGAGTTCCCCTCACGACCCGCGTGGTGACCGTGTTTGGGGAAAACCAATGGGTCCGCATCGGCACACCTTTGACTGCATTCAGCAATGCGCCTCTGGTGTGCGTCGGTGGTGAACTCTCCGGCGCTGATATCTCCACCACGGGCGCGACGGACAAACGGACCAATTCGATCCAGACAGCGCGCGGATTCCTGAATCTGCCTTGCATTCGCTGTGGCGCCTGCGATGACACCTGCCCGGAACAGCTGCCGGTGGCCACTCTGGTTTCGCTGGCCGCAGGGCAAGCACAGTCCACCGTGCGCGACACAGCTTCCCGCTGTATCGGCTGCGGGCTCTGTAACCCGGTGTGTCCAAGCAGTATTAATGTGGCGGGTCTGGTTCGAACACTTCGAGATTCTCAGCGGGCAGAGGCGCTCCGAACGAACAACATCGTACGGGCAGAACAACGTTATCTCCGGCACACCTCACGAATGGCCGCTGAGGAACTCGCCCAGGCTGAGCGTCGGGCCAACCGGTTGGCCCGGCTCAACCCTGAGAGCATCCCGATCAGCAGTTCGCATGATGGCTGAGCGCATGACGACATCCCGAATCATGCGCGAAGTCATTCTGGCGCTCATACCGGGTTTCGCGGTGTTTGCCGTTCTCTACGGTCCCCGAGTGCCGATACATGTGGCGCTCGCCTGCCTGGCAGCAATCACCACGGAACTGATCTGTTTGCGACTGCGTGGCGAGACCTGGCGCAGTGCTGTGCAAGTTTTGCGGGATGGCAGCGCTGTGGTGACCGCACTGCTCATCGTTGCGGCCGTTCCGCCTGCCGCCGCCTTCGGGATCAGCATACTGGCTGCGGTCATCGCCATCGGCCTCGCCAAACATGCATTCGGCGGGCTCGGTCGCAATCTGTTCAACTCTGCGATGACGGGTTACGCGATGGTGCTGGTGAGTTTCCCGGCGGCGTTTTCCTTGTGGCCTGCAAACCCCGATGGATTGACTGGTGCAACAATGCTCGATGTGCTCAAACACGATGCAGGACGCACCTTGTCGGAATTCACCGGACACCCCGCATTCGGAGATTACGGAGCAGCCGGATTTGAGCTCATGGCTCTGGCCTGGCTGGCGGGTGGTCTCTACCTGTTGTGGCGTGGCCTAATTGCCTGGCGAATCCCGGTGGGTTTGTTGATCACCGTTGCCGTGATCGCGGTGCTGCTCTGGGACGGCGGCGGTTCTGAGAGTCTTGGTACCCCACTACAACAGTGGTTTGCGGGGGGCCTCATCCTCGCGGCTTTTTTTATCGCCACAGATCCGGTCACCCATCCTCGATCGAAACAGGCACAGTGGTGTTTCGGGTTCATCGTCGGTGTGGTCGTGATGATGGTGCGAGCCGGCGGCAGCTTTCCCGATGGCATCGCCTTCGGCGTATTGCTCGCCAACGCGTTCACGCCCTGGCTCGACCGGAGGTTCCCGTGAACGCCACAACAGGTACCAATCTTCTTAAGGGTATGGCCGTGTTAGTCATTCTGGCCGGCATCATCATCGGTGCCCTCGACTACGTGCACGAGGCGACTGCTGATCGCATCGAGGTGCATCAAAACCGCGCCTTCTGGGCACTGGCGGAAGAACTTGCCGGTGATTCGACACTCCACGAATCGGCGCACGGATCGGCATCACGCCCGGAAATCGGCAAGCCCGTACGACTCAAGGACGGGCGCCTGCTCGGCAGCACTTCGACCGCGGGTTATGGCGGTGATATCGAACTCCTCATACTCCTGAACCCAGACGGCTCCATTGGCGGCGTGCGCACGGTTCGCCACGCAGAAACCCCAGGAATCGGAGATTTCATCCAGGGTGCGACCCCTTGGATGGGTCAATTCAGGAGTCTGCATTCCGGCCAACTCGACTTCATCGATGGCCGCACCGGCGCTACGATCACTGTAAATGCGATGCGGCGGGGTGTACGCGGATTCATCAGCACCGTCAGCTCGCAGGAATCGGAGCCCACACTTTGAGCACATCGGGGAATACGCCGGGAAATACATTAGCGAGCGCGGTAGCGATCACAGCGAGCCATGCCTTCAGCGAAGGTGTGATCACCCGCAATACCGCCTGGGTACAGATGCTCGGCCTTTGTCCGTTGTTGGCTGTTTCCAACAGTATGGTCAGTAGCCTCGGGCTCGCCGTCGCATCCGCCTTCGTGCTGGTTTCGAGCGCACTGCTGGTTTCTCTGCTCAGGCGTCAACTGCCGGATTTCGCGCGGCTGCCGGCGATCATGCTGATCATCGCCGGTGCAACGACGCTGACTGTGATGCTGCTGGAAGCGTTTGCCTTCGATCTCTACAGCCGCATCGCACTCTTCGTGCAGATCATCGTCACCAACTGCGTGATTCTCGGGCGCGCTGAAGCCTTTGCGAGCAAGAATCCCGTGATCCTCGCCGTTCTGGATGCTGCGGGCACCGCCGTCGGCTTCGCCATCGCACTCATAAGCCTCGGTGCGGTACGGGAAGTCATCGGCTCGGGAACGTTGTTGGCGGGTATGGACACGCTCTTCGGTCCCACCGCTGCCGACTGGACCATCACCATTCTTCCCACTGATCTGAACATGCTCATCGCCGTTCTGCCGCCCGGCGCGTTCATCATCGCCGGGCTGCTACTTGCGCTAGCCCGTGCGCTCATCACCAACAAACCCACCGGAGAGACACATGCGCAGTGAAGACGTGGTGAAGCTCTTCACCCGTCTACGCGAAGCGATGCCGGCACCCACCACCGAGCTCGAACACGAATCGCCCTTCCAGCTGCTGATCGCGGTCATGCTCTCGGCCCAGGCAACGGATGTCAGCGTCAACAAGGCCACCCGCCCGCTCTTCGCGAAGTACAAAGGGCCGGCGGACCTCAAACGACTGGGTGTTAAACGGCTGAAGGGCTATATCCGCACCATTGGCCTCTACAACACCAAGGCAGAAAACGTGATTCGCACCTGCGCCATTCTGTTGGAGCAGTATGACGGCGAAGTTCCCCAGGATCGTGAAGCACTAGAGGCCTTACCCGGTGTTGGACGCAAGACGGCAAACGTTGTTCTCAATACCGCGTTTGGTGAACCCACCATCGCCGTCGATACCCACATTTTTCGGGTATCAAACCGCACCGGTCTGGCGCCAGGCAAAGATGTCCGCATCGTTGAGGACGGGCTACTGGCCGTCGTGCCTGATGAGTTCAAAAAGGACGCGCACCACTGGCTGATCCTGCACGGGCGGTATACGTGCAAGGCACGCAGTCCAGAGTGTGAAAGATGCATCATTCAGGAGTTGTGTGCATTCGGCGGGAAGCGCGAGCAACTCTCGCGCACTTTGTGAGGCGGATGGGTACTTCCATGCACCCGCGCTCGGACCTGTACTACCGGGCCGACCGGTAACCCCAGTAGGCGGCGACAATTCCGGTACCGGCTGCAGCGAAGATAGCGGTAGCTGCGGCGATCGGGAATGAAGCGCCTAACGCCAGGCCGAGCCCGATCAGACCAATCGTGGTGGTCGCCGCTGATCCTGCCCGTGTAGCGGGGTCAGTGCCGCCACTGACAAGACCCAGTTCCTCAAATTTAAGTTCTCGCATGACTCGTATCCTCAATGTGGTTGGAGTTGGCGGTAGGAGAAGTTCCGACCGCGCACTACAAACTTAAGTGGATACGTTCAATGCATCGGTGAGATCACCCTCATATCACTTTTGCGAGAATGACTAGAGGTCGTGTGCGAGAAGACCACGCCAAGTTGATCAACGCGCCAGTTCACCTACGGCTTGCCAATAGGTTTCTAACGCTTTGATGTGGTCACGTGGTGATTTCAGACCATCACCCTGCCCGCGCAGCGCCATGGCGCGCATGGATACGTAGTCGACCCGCTCGGCTATCAGGTCCTCGATTTCACCTCGCCAGCGATCCGGTCCCGACTGATAGTTCATGAACGCTTCAGTGCCAAAGCCAGCTGGATCCCGGTCTGTCTTCGAGAGCTCCGCTCTGACCTTAGCGAGCCCTTCCAGATTCTGCGAATGGCCGCCGCCGAACATGAATCCGTCGCCTATCCGGGCAGCTCTCCGGAACGCCACATCCGTGAAACCGCCAAACCAGATGGGTATCTGTCGCGCAGGTAACGGTTTGATTCCGGCGCGGTCGATGCGGTGCCAGCGACCGGTGTAGTCGAGGACCGGTTCAGACCAAAGGCGTCGCAACACCTCGACCTGCTCTTCCTGACGCACACCCCGGTTCGAGAAATCCTCGCCCAGGCTGTCGTACTCGACGTAGTTCCAACCGGTGCCGATTCCGAGGCGCAATCGCCCGCCAGACAACACGTCGATCTCCGCGGCCTGTTTGGCAACCAGCGCGGTCTGGCGCTGCGGCAGGATGAGGATGCCGGTGGCGAGTTCGATCCGTGTGGTGCACGCGGCAAAGTAGCCAAACAGAACAAACGGTTCGTGGAACGAGGATGCTTCAGTGTAGGGGCCCCAGAGTTTCGGCTCACGCGCCTGATGCACTGCGCCGAGCACATGGTCATAGGCGAGGATGTGCGAATAGCCAAGCCCTTCCGCCGCCTGGGCCCAGTCACGAATGACCATCGGATCAGCACCGATTTCGAGATGCGGAAAGATGGCGCCGATTTTCATGTTCGATTCTCCCAAAGTAGTGAGCGGTCCGGAGCGCGAGAGGATCGCGCGCCGTCACAGCACCAACAGGGTCAAAGCGACAACGTTGCGCGAACCGGTTTGACGAGAGGATAACGCCGCTTTGCCTCCAGCGGCATCTGAAGTATCAGAGATCAACGATCTCGACGTCGTTGATGGGCTCGCCGAGGAAAAAGCCGCCCACGCGACGGAACCGCTCGCGCCCATCGGTGGCGAGAAATCGGACCTCGGCACGTCGCGACTGACAAGCCGGCGTACACGCCGCCACAGCTGCCGCGGTGGTGAAAGCAGAGTCGACGATTTGTACGCCCGAACCCAGCAGATCGGCACACACCGAGCGAAATACCGGGAAATGCGTGCAGCCGAGCAACAAGGTATCAAACGGCAGTCCACCGCTGATGCCGTCGAGATAGTCACTCACCACGTGACGAACAAGATCACCCTCTGCCCGCCCTTCTTCCGCCAGTGTGACGAGGAGCGGCGCCGGCCGCGCAAACACGCGCTGGACACCGCGTTGCAGCAGCGCCCGGTGATAGGCCCTTTCGCGAACAGTACCTTCAGTTGCGAGTACGGCGACTACCCGTTCAGTTGACGCGCGACTCGCGGCCTGCGCACCGGGATCAATAACCCCGTGAACAGGTAACGGTGCAAACGCTTCAATCAGCTGCGGCAGGGCCGATGCGGTGGCCGTATTGCACGCCACAATCAGAGACTTGATTCCCCGCGCAACCAGATGCGACACAGCCTTGCCCGCATACCGCCTCACCGTCTCCGCGCTCTTGGTGCCATAAGGCAGGCGGGCCGTGTCGCCAAGGTAAATGAACGATTCATGCGGCATCACTGCGCGCAACGCACGCAATACCGTCAGACCACCGATGCCGGAATCAAAAACGCCGATCGGCAGATCGGCCTGGGATGGATTCAAGGATCACTGCACTTTGCGAAACCAGGCGCCCATCTTATTCGTCGGGCTGGTTTTTGCAGCCTTTTCCTCAGGTGCAGGTGCTTCGGAAGTGGATTTGCCCGCGCGCAGCGCCTTCAGTTTCTTTTCGATAATGGCGTCTTCTTTGCGCGGCTTTTTCTGGGCAGCGTTAATGTCGACTCCACAGCGTTGGCAAAAGGTGGCAATCAGTTGGATGTGGCCACAACGCGGACATTCGAGATGTGCTGCGGTCAGGTCCCGCATGGTGCGATCCACACCAGGTTCATCCAGTTTGAATCGTGCAGGATTGCCCGCAGGCTGGGGCGAATAATCCTTGACCCGACAGATCGCGCCAATCGCGGACAGCACGGCAACAAGGGATTGCGCCTCGGCGGCATCGAGCTGACTTTTCAGGACCACCGAGCGGCCGGAAAAAAGCTGGTTGAACTTGCGCTGATCGATACCCAGCGTGCGTTGCAGACCACGTATGACCTGCTCTTGGGATGCACCAGGAGCGATGTCTCCGCTGAAGAGCACGTGGAAGTTGGCCATGATCCAATCCATCCCGACTACAGGCTGCAACCATGCCTCTCGTATGCATGGCTGACTACCCGGGGCGACACTTGCCCTGACGTGGGTTCATCGCTGAAGCCACGAACATAATGACCGCGTCCGGCAGTCACCTTTTGTGCGCAAGATGATAGAGGCAGGCAATTACGCGAAGTGTGATTCCGTTCTCAGGGTGGTCCCGATCCCTGGCTGGGGGCTGCAGCGAGTTCGGTCGACATCGTTTCAACCCGCCCGGGAGTGTCTCGCCAACGCGCTCGAGCTGCACGGTAACGCGTCGGTTTCGCGCCTGCGCGATTTCATCCAACCCCTGCGCCTGCAGATACTGCGCACCGTGCGTATGCACACTCAGAAGCGCCCTTGGGATACCACGCCGCACCAGGTGATCGGCGACCGCCGCTGCCCGGCGTTGACTCAACGTGCGATTGGTACGATCGCTGCCACGGGCATCGGAGTGGCCATCAATCCGTATACCCATCAAACGGCGATCCGCGAGAATGTATCGAACCAGTACATCCAAACGGGAACGATCTGCGGTAGACAACGTGGTTTGACCGGTGCCAAAACCGATCCGCGTAAGCTCCATGTCGGCAAAATTGCCCGGCATTTTCCAGCGACGGCCGTTGGCGAAGGCAGCGTGACTCTCAGCCAGGCGGGTCGGCATCACCACAAAGGCATGGACATCGGCATCATCGTCGACAAACGGACCACGTCCGGACAGTCGCAGAAGGCGTCCCTTGTACAGGTCCCGCAGCAGTCGGTCCGCCGCCGCTCCGACCATCGTCTTGGTTCCGCCTCGAACATGATTCACCGGCCCACGTTCATCCACATCGGGCCACGCTGGATGCCATTCAGGAGCTTCCGCGCTGAGGTGAACAAGACCATCACCAGACGGATCCTGGACCAGCACGAGTTCAAATCGCATATCGAGCCCCGGTTCGCCGCTGAACCGCGCGACTCCGAAGTTCGAACGTTGTTCAAGCACGCACGAACGCCGCTCTTTCTTGAAACTCCAGCCCGCCGACAGTCCGGACATCATTCCGTCAGTCCAAGCCGGGACCGAGAACATGCCTCCCGCAGGCAACAGGGCGATCAAAAACAAGTACCGCAATGCAGATGCCTGAACCCGAGTTGTGCCGAAGCGGAATCCCTTCATCATCAATGCCGGCCAGATTTCCGATCTGTATCGGCCATCCCACCCAAAGCTTGAAACGGCCAAGACCCGCTGCCGCGTCGGCGGACCCATGGGATTCGTCGTGCGACAACGCGCGATCCTTTCGCACTCAAGGCTGTTATGGTGCCGGCATGGCCATGAACAAACGTTTCCGCGGCTACCTCCCAGTGGTCGCAGACATCGAAACCGGTGGATTCAATCCCTCGATCAACCCGATTCTCGAGCTCGCCTGTGTGTTGCTCACCTGGGAGAACAACCGGCTGCGTCCGCTGACCAGTCACCGTTGGGCGGTGACCCCTTTCCATGGTTCCAGCATTGACCCGGCATCACTGAAATTTACGGGTATCAATCCGCACGATCCCAATCGCCGCGCAGTGCCGGAATCGGAAGCGATCAAAACGCTGTTCAAGGAAGTGCGGACACACATGAAAACCACGGATTGCCATCGGGCCATCCTGGTTGCCCACAACGCCTCGTTCGATCACCAGTTTCTGATGCGTGCTGCCGATCGGAACAACATGAAACGCAACCCGTTCCATCCATTCAGCACGATTGATACCGCATCACTGTCTGCGGTCGCGTACGGTCACACGGTTCTGCGGGAAGCCTGCGCGCGCGCGGGGATCGAATTTGATGTGGCGCAGGCGCATGGCGCACTCTATGACGCGGAGCGGACGGCTGAACTCTTCTGCGGGATCGTCAACGCGACCCCCTTTACGTTCTTTGAATAACCCACCCCCGCGCAGCGGGAGTGGGCTCTTTATTCACCAGAGAGTCGGAAAGCGGCTTTGTGCGAAGCACAGAGCTGCGGGGACCAGACTCGCAGCAACTAGCGACCTGTCACGCTCCGACGGCTTCCTTGATCAACGGCTCAAGCTCTCCGGCCTCGTGCATCTCGGTCACGATATCGCAGCCGCCGACGAGTTCGCCTTTGACAAAGAGCTGCGGGAAGGTTGGCCAATCGGAATACGACGGCAGATTCGCCCGGATCTCGGGGTTCGCGAGGATGTCTACGTAGGCAAACCGCTGGCCGCAGGAAATCAGCGCCTGCACGGTGCGGGCGGAGAATCCGCACTGAGGCATCTGCGGGGTGCCTTTCATGTACAGAATGACCGGGTTGCTGCCGATCTGCTGCTTGATGGTTTCGATGACAGATACTTCGGCCATGTCACACCTTTGAACTGATCACTGACTTTACGCATTCTAGCCCAGCGACTACGCCGACCAATAACTGTTTTCCACTTGAACTCATGACTGATTACCGATTCGACCAGGTCTTCGACCGCCGACCGACATCCAGCACCAAGTGGAACAAGTTTCCTGAGGGTGTTCTGCCCTTCTGGGTGGCGGACATGGATATGCGGGCACCTCCATTTCTTCTGGACAGGCTCAAGCAACGAATCGATCACGGCATCCTCGGCTATACCGTCACACCCCCAACCGTCGTGGAGGCGTTTATCCGCTGGCTTGAGGTCCACTATCGGTGGTCAGTGCAACCCGAGTGGCTTGTCTGGATTCCGGGTGTGGTGACCGGACTGAATCTGGCCACCAGAACGGCGCTGGCTGGCGAATCCTTGCACCAGTCCAGACGGTCAGCCTGCAGAGGGATCGTCATCCCTCGCCCTGTGTATTACCCCTTTCTCGATGTCGCCGAGAATTCAGGCGGCGAATCGCACCTGAGTGACCTCGTCAGATCGGGCCAGCAATGGATCATGGACTTCGATGACCTCGACCGCTGTGCCAAAGACTCCTGCCTATTCATGCTGTGTAATCCGCAGAATCCGACCGGCAGGGTATACACGCGCGTCGAGCTTCAACAGATCGCCGAACTCTGCCTCCGCCACAACCTGATCCTGATGTCCGACGAAATCCATTGTCCACTGATCCTCGACCGGGAGTTGCAACACGTGCCGGTGGCAACGTTGTCCCGTGAAATCGAAGCCCGAACGATTACACTCTTTTCGCCGACCAAGGCCTACAATACGCCCGGACTGAGTTGTGCAGTGGCAGTCATTCCAGATCCGGTACTGCGCCAGGATTTCCTGCACGCGCGCGCCGGCCTCGTGCCCGGCATCAGTCCGCTCGCCTATCTCGCCTGTGAACTCGCATGGTCGGATCGAAGCGACTGGCTGCCGGCGATGCTGGATTATCTGCGCGGCAATGAGCAGCGCGTACGGACGGTTGCGGGTGCACGGATGACGCCTGTCGAAGGAACGTATCTCGCCTGGATCGATGTCCGCGATCTGAACCTGGCAGATGCCGAGACACATTTTGTGAACCACGGCCTCGGATTGTCGCTGGGTGAACAGTTTGGCAGGCCCGGCTTTATCCGGTTCAATTTCGGTTGTCCGCGGCCGACGCTGCAGGCCGGTCTTGAACGATTGGCCGCGGCGCTCAGTTCACCCGACGGTGTATTCCGTCCGACTTAAAAAAACCTTGCTCGCTTGTACGCCGCCTCGCAGAATCCCGGTGGGAGATTGTTTGCCCGCTGAACCTGCAACCTGATCGCAGGAGCAGACTTGCGTGCAGAGTGCAGGTTTCAGGAATCGCGGATGCACCGGAGACCAGCAGTTAACACACCGGACCACATCCGTTTTCCACTAGCAGAGAGAAGCCGGGAAACCGGACCGGGGGTTACATGAAACATCGATTGATCGGAGCAGTTGCCGCCGCCTTGTTGACACCTTCTGCCGTGGCCGTCTACGCCGCGGAAGAACCCGCCCAAGACACCAGTGGTGTCATCGAAGAAATCCTCGTGACCACGAAACGAGGCACTGCCCAGAACGTGCAGGACATGTCCGAAGCGGTCAGTGCGTTTTCTGGGGAAGCACTCGAGAGGATGTTTGCGTCCACACTCGAGGACTTCAATACCTCGGTACCAAACGTGCAGCTTGAACACGTTGGCCTCTTCAACGCGGCCGCATCGTTCAACATGCGGGGAGTGGGTACCGCCGGCATCGAGAGTTATGCCGACCCCGTTGTCGCTGTATTCGTCGACGACGCCTACTACTCGCGCAATGCCGTCGCACTGCTGCATCTTTTTGACGTCGAATCAGTCACTGCCCTGCGAGGACCTCAGGGCATTCTCTACGGACGCAACGCCTTTGGCGGAGCGATTTCTGTTCGAACGAATCGCGCCCAGATCGATGAGTTGAACGGCGAACTCCACGCCGAGGTGGGCAATGCCGGCAAACGCCGTTTCGGTGGTGTCGGCAATGTGCCCTTGATCGAAGACAAGCTCGCCTTCCGCATCGCTGCGAATTACAACGAACTCGACGGGTTCTTCAAGAACGACGGCATCATTCTCGAAAGCTACAACCCCGCTACTGCCACACTGCGCACGCGGGTGGATGAAGATAAAAAAGGTGACCGGGAAAACGGCTTCCGATCAGTCTATGTGCGCCCTTCCCTGCGCTTCGAGCCGAATGATGCGCTGCGGATCGACGTGATCGGCGAAATCTGGCAGGACAAAGGTGACGGTACCGCCAACTGGACGCAGTGTTACCAGCCGGGCAGCCTGCCACCACCTCTCGGTAATGGACTCAGCGGTCGTCGCGCAGTTCACCAGGCATTTGGTTTCCCCTGCAAGGATCCGTTTGGTGATGCCCGTTTCGACATACCCGGCGATGGCAGCGATCCATATGAAGTCGGTTTCAACCTATCACCCAACCAGACCGACCAGGACATCTGGAGTGTGACGGTGGATGCTTCCTACAACACCGACATCGGCACGTTCACCGTGATCTACAGCCATCGCGATGAAGAAGAGGACATCACCACCGACACCGACGGCTACAACTGGGACGTGTTTTCCTCCACACGTTTACAGGACTTCAAGTCCGATCAGCTCGAACTGCGCTACAACTATACCTTCAACGACAACGTCGAGGTGGTCGCCGGCGCATTCCTCTTCAAAGATGAATACACGGTTGAGCAGTACCTGTGGATCTTCCTCGACAGCCAACTGTTCGGCGGTGGTGGCTTCAGCCGCGAGAACCCGTTCCTGAGCTGGGGTACCAATGGCCAGGAACGTAACACCTGGGCAACCTATGCCCAGGTCGATTGGCACCTGACTGATCAGTGGACATTGAGTGTCGGCGGTCGTTACGCCTACGAAAAGAAAGACGACGTCCTCGGTATGGCCATTAACGACAGCAACTGCCCTCCTGGTCGTAACCCTCGACAGACACCTCGACCCGCATGTAACGGCGTGCCGTTTGCGGGCACAGATCCCACAGATGTGCACGATTTCGACCCGATCGTGCGCTTTGGACCGGTTAACGAGGACTGGAAAGCCTTCTCGCCCCGCCTCGCCGTTGAGTATCAGCCATCCGATGACCTGCTGGTCTTCGCTTTCTGGCAGCGGGCGTTCAAGTCCGGCGGTTTTGTGAACAATGCCGGCACATTGCCGGTGTTCTCATCACCCTATGACCAGGAGCAGGTCGACAACTACGAAGCTGGCATCAAGAGTGAGTGGTGGGACAACCGGCTGCAGATCAACGCCAACGTTTTTTATTCGGAGTACAAGGATCTGCAGCGTGGTGTGATTCGCGCCGCCCCGACCTCGACCGGGCAGGAAACGTTTACAGACAACGCCGCCGGTGCGGAAGCTGTAGGTGTCGAGCTGCAGTTCAGCTTTCTGCCCATCGAGAACCTCAACCTCTACGGCAACATCGGCTGGCTCGATATCGAGTATAAGAGTTTCATCGCGGATCTGCTGGGCAATGGCATCCCCACCGACAACTCCCACCTCGATCTGGTGCGCGCACCCAAGTGGGACCTGAACCTTGGCGCGCGTTATGACTTCCCTGAGACAGCCATCGGCAATTTCTCGGCGATGGTCGGTTACGCATACACCAGCAAGATGGTGCTGACGACACCCAACGACATCGGATTTGACCGCCGTCCGTTGGGCGTATGGGATGCCCAGATCAACTGGGAGTCAGTTGATGGCCGCTACACAGCTTCCCTCTGGGGCAAAAATCTGAATGACGATGTGGAGCGCCTCGGTGGTACTCCGGTAGCCACGCTGTTCGCATTCGTCGCGCCAACGCAACCTCGTCAGTACGGGTTCACCGTGAAGATGATGCTGGGCGAGTGATTCGTTACCCTGCCTGAGCCTTTATCGCCGGCGCCCTGTGCGCCGGTTCTTCCTGGGGAATAGCGACACGAGCGCGGCGGGCCCCGAACCGCGTTCATTGCATTGATCTGCCCTAGGCCTTTGGCTACCATTCGGGCTTTTTTCCGGGGCAGCACAGGCTGCCCCTTCACTTTGTGCGCAGTGCCGCCAGTACTTGGGCCCCTCGCCCTCCGGAAATGCGCAAAGGAAGGCAAAGCCATGTCCGATGCAGCCGTATCCCATCTGATGCAGACCTATGCCCGTCTCCCGGCTGCCTTTGAACGAGGCAATGGGTCCTGGCTGGTGGATATGGAAGGCAAACGGTATCTCGACGGTCTGACTGGAATTGCAGTCACCGGGCTTGGACATGCGCATCCGCGGGTGACGGCCGCCATCAGCGAGCAAGCCGGAAAAATCCTGCACAGTTCCAATCTCTATGGCGTGCCGAACCAGGAGCGTCTTGCGGACAAACTATGTGCGGTGTCGGGAATGGACCGGGTGTTTTTCGGCAACTCCGGCGCGGAAGCCAACGAAGCCGCGATCAAGATCGCCCGCCTCCACGGCCACGCACGTGGGGTGAAAAAGCCTACCGTCGTCGTGACCGACGAGAGTTTTCACGGTCGAACACTCGCCACGCTCACCGCGACCGGCAACCGCAAGGTACAGGCCGGATTCGACCCGCTGATGCCTGGTTTCGTACGAGCGCCGTTCAATGACATCGCCGCCATTGAACGCATTGCGGAGAACGAAGATGAGATCGTCGCGATTCTCGTCGAACCGATCCAGGGCGAAAGTGGCATCAACATATCTGACGACGACTATCTGCCGAAGCTGCGCGCGATGTGTGATGCGCGCAACTGGCTGCTTATGCTCGACGAGGTACAAACCGGCAACGGCCGCACCGGGACATACTTCGCCTATCAGCAGAGCGGGATCATGCCGGATGTCGTAACCACCGCCAAAGGTCTTGGCAACGGTGTGCCGATCGGCGCCTGTCTGGCCCGCGGTGCGGCTGCGAATCTGATGCAGCCGGGCAATCACGGCAGCACGTTCGGTGGCAATCCGTTGGTGTGCGCCGCGGCAATTGCGGTAATCGACACCATCCAGGACGAAGGTTTATGCGCGCGGGCCACGGTGCTTGGCAATCGCATCCTCGATGCACTCAAAGCCGGGCTCAAGGGCAACAATGCGATCCGCGAAGTTCGCGGCAAGGGATTGATGATCGCGGTTGAATTCACCAGCGATTGCACGCCTCTTGTTCGCAGTGCACTCGCCGATGGGCTGTTGATCAACGTCACCCACGGCAATGTGGTGCGACTGTTGCCGCCGCTGACGATGAGTGACGGCGAAGCCGATGAACTCGTGAACCGTCTGGTCGGACTCATCAACCGCGCCTGATGAACCATGACCCACAACAACAAACGGGATTTCCTGACCCTTCGCAGTTTTTCTTCTGACGAACTCGCCTACGTCATCCAGCGCGCACATGAACTCAAGCGGCTGCATCTGGCCGGTGGTGAACACCGGCCGTTGCAGGGCAAGACCGCTGCACTGATTCTTGAACTCGCAAGCACAAGGACCCGGGTCGGTTTCGAAGCCGGCATGTTCCAGCTGGGTGGTCACACCATCTATCTGGATCCGTCCGTCAGTCAGCTGGGTCGTGGCGAGCCCGTATCCGACACGGCCGCCGTACTCTCCGGCATTGTCGATGTAGTGATCATCCGCAGCCTGTCACAGGAAACGGTGGAGACGTTCGCCCGATTCGCAACGGTTCCGGTGATCAACGCAATGACGCGATACCAGCATCCCTGCCAGCTGCTCGCCGACATTCAGACTTTCGAGGAGTTTCGCGGCTCCATCCGCGACAAGAGGGTGGCGTTTATCGGTGATGGTTACAACATGTGTAACTCGTACATCGAAGCCTCGAGCCTCTGGGATTTCGAACTGCGCATCGCAGCGCCGGAAGGCTACCGCCCCGCGCCGGAACTGCTACGCGCCAATCCTCGGTCCGAAGTTGTATCCGCACCCGCCGATGCAGTACACAACGCCGACCTGGTCGTAACTGACGTCTGGTCGTCAATGGGACACGACGCAGAAAAACTGGCGCGGAAAAAAGCGTTCGCGGATTACCAGGTGAATGAAGCGCTGCTCGACCGGGCTGCTGCCGATGTGCTCTTCATGCATTGTCTTCCGGCCCATCGGGGTGAGGAGATCAGCGAAACTCTGCTCGATGACCCGCGCTCTGTGGCGTTTCCTGAATCTCACAACCGACTGCACAGCCAGAAAGCGCTGCTCGAATTCCTGCTGACGAATCGCCGCTGAATCAGCGATTCAACGCACGAGCTTGCTGAGTTTGCAGGGTTTCTCAATGCAGTAACCCTGCGCATAGTCCACACCAATATCCTTAAGTGCCGGGAGAATTGCCTCGCTCTCGACGTATTCGGCAATCGTCTTCTTGCCCATGTAATGGCCGATTTCATTGATCGACCGGACCACGGCCTCGTCACCGGGCATGGTGGTGATGTCCTTGACGAAAACGCCGTCAATCTTCACGTAATCAACCGGCAGATTGCGCAGGAAAGAATAGGATGACAGCCCTGTACCAAAGTCATCGAGCGAAAAACGACAGCCGATGATCTTCATGCGGTTCATGAATTCAACGGCGTTATCAAGGTTGGCGATGGCCGCCGTTTCAGTGATTTCGAAACAGACTTTCGAGGTTGGCGCTTGGGTTTTCGAAAACTGTTCCAGCACGAAGTCCGGGGACGTCTCATCATTCACCGAATGACCGGAGACATTGATCGCAAAACCGCCGAAGTAGTCGAGCCGGCTGCGGTGATCGGAAAGCCACGTGAGCACGGAAGAAATGACCCAGCGATCGATCACTGTCATGCGGTTGTATGTTTCTGCCGCGCGTATGAAATTCGACAGTGGCATCACCTCGCCCAGTTCATAACGCATCGTCAGCAGAATTTCATAGTGCCCCTCAGTACGGCGATCCGGCGTGGCGATGGACGCGATACGCTGGCAGTTTAGAATCAGGCGCTCCTCACTCAGGGCCTTGTCGAGCTCCGAAACCCACTCCATGACCCGGCGTCTGCGCAGCATGCGCGCATCACCCAGCTCGTACTCCTTAACCCGGTTACGACCAGCGTCCTTCGCTGCATAACAGGCTTCATCGGCGTACTGCATGGCACTGTCCACTGAGTCCGTGGACGGATCGATGAAGACAAGACCGATGCTGGCGCTCAGGCTGTGCGTTCGACCCTGCCAGACAAACTTCTGTCCGCGGATGGCACTCAGCGTTTCTTCTGAATTGCGCCGTGCTTCAACCGTGTTCTCGTTGGAGAGCAGCAGACCAAACTCGTCACCGCCGAGATAGGCCACAACTGCAGCTTTGTCCTTGACGTGTTTGGCGAGGGTTTCGCCGACCAGCTTCAGGAGCTCATCGCGCGCCGTATGGCCACTCGTGTTATTGACGATCTTGAACTGGTCGAGGTCGAGATAGAGTAACGCGTGTTGAACGCCGGTTCGGCGAGCCTGGGCGATAGCTGAATCAACCGCTTTTTCGAACTCCTTGCGATTGAGCAGCTGGGTCAATTCGTCGTGACTCGCCTGATACGCCAGCTGACTGTGCAGGTTCTCGAGCATGCGCTGCGAGGCACGTTCCATCAGAGGCAGATCAAAGTCCTCCAGCAGCATGATCTTGCCTTCAAAGAGGGACTGCGCCATTTGCTTCAGGTCAATCTCGCGGTTCTTCACGCCCCGTCGATTAACCATTACAAACGAGGCATTGGCGTCGCCCACGAATGCAACCGTCAGGATGACTGGTCGACCTTCCACATCACTCGCCGCAAGCCATTCGCCAATCTAGATCTTGCGTGCCCGGGTCAGCGCCCGCGCGGAGTCGCGGCGCACGCTCTCATCCTCTGAGTCCGCTTCCGGGTTGAGCTCGGGCAACAAGCCTTCGAAGCTCAACACTTTTTGCATGCCACCTTCGGGCATGTCCTCATATTTCACCGGCGCCTTGAGTCCGGCGGTATCCCCAACCAGCGCCGCAGACAGCTTCATCAGCAACGGTGTTCGTTTTGCAGGATCAAAAGAAATGCTGTTGAGGCTCTCCACGATCCGGCGCAGCAGTTCATCAGGATTGACGAAACCCGGGTGCTTGGGTTTCAACGTGCCGATCAGCTGGCCATGAACCTGATCAATGATCGCCAGCTGATCACGCCATTCCGATGATTCCGTACCTTTGCGCAGGTGGGTATGCACCAGAAGGTTGCGCCAGCCTGGATTGAGAAGCTCGACCAACAATACCGGCAGGCGTTTTGCAGGTTGCCGCTTGGCAATCTCCTCGAGCACGGCCCGACGCGCCCGAGGAGATT
>Ga0194132_10004141_pt1 | contig 25001 bp, 22 predicted proteins | sample TA2KigOf80mmetaG_FD_148612 | JGI IMG/M metagenome (GOLD analysis project Ga0194132, IMG submission 148612) | Freshwater microbial communities from Lake Tanganyika, Tanzania - TA2015054 Kigoma Offshore 80m | ecosystem: Environmental > Aquatic > Freshwater > Lake | place: Tanzania: Lake... | reverse complement strand
TCACCGGAATCCACAACACGATCGGCGAGGATTTGGTGAATCACTGCGTCAACGACATCATGGTGCAGGGCGCCGATCCGCTGTTCTTCCTGGACTACTTCGCGACAGGCAGGCTCTCCGCCAAGGTCACCGCACAGGTGATCGAAGGGATCTCGCGCGGATGTGCTGCCAACGGCTGCGCACTGATCGGCGGTGAGACCGCGGAGATGCCGGGACTCTACGCCGAAGGCGAGTACGACCTGGCCGGGTTCATCGTCGGCGCCGTGGAGCGCCGCGGACTCATCACGGGCGCGCGGATTCGCGAAGGTGACGTACTGCTCGGGATGCCCTCCACGGGACTCCACACCAACGGCTATTCGCTCGCTCGCAAGCTGCTTTTCGAGACGGCGGGATTCGGCGTCGATTCGCACGTACCAGAGCTCGGAAGCACGGTGGGAGAGGAACTGCTCAAAATCCACCGCAGCTACGCGGCCGGACTGCGGGCGTTGCGCTCCAACGGACTGCTCAAAGGCGCCGCGCACATCACGGGCGGGGGCATCACGGAGAACACACCGCGCATGCTGCCCGGCGGGCTCGCGGCCGAGATCGACTGCTCGTCCTGGCGCGTTCCGGCGGTGTTCGAGTTGCTGCGCGGCATCGGCAGTGTCCCGCTGGCTGACTGGCGGCGGACTTTCAACCTGGGTGTCGGCATGATCGTCGCGGTGCAGGCCGCCAGGGCATCGAAAGCGGAGGCGCTGCTTCGCGCGGCGGGACAACCGGCTTGGCGCATCGGCCGGGTTGTGGCTCAATCCGCCAAGGCGAAGCGCGTGGTCTACGTTTGATGCGCCGGATCGGGATCCTGCTGTCGGGGCGCGGCTCAAACTTCGAAGCGATCGCGCGGAACGCCGCTTCGGGACGGCTCGACGCCGCGATCGCCGTCGTGATCTCGAACCGGCCACAGGCGCCCGGCCTCGAACTCGCGCGGAGCCTCGGACTTCCGGCTCTCGCGATTCCGTCGAAAGGGCTCGATCGAGAAGCCTACGACGCGCTGGTAATCGAGGCGCTGCACGCCCATGATGTGGAACTGGTGGTTCTGGCCGGGTACATGCGCCTTCTGAGCCCTGGCTTCATCCGCGCGTTTCCGATGCGGATTCTCAACATCCACCCATCGCTGCTGCCGGCGTTTCCCGGACTCGACGCGCAGCATCAGGCCTTTGAGTACGGCGTGCGGGTGAGCGGCTGCACGGTCCACTTTGTCGACGAGCACCTCGATCACGGTCCGATCGTGATGCAGGCGGCAGTGCCAGTACGGGCGGAGGACACCGCCGAATCGCTTTCGGCGCGGATTCTCGCCGAGGAACATAGGATATATAGTGAAGCTATCCGGATCGTCCTTTCGGGCCGCTACCGGATCAGCGGACGTCGAATCGTCACCGAGGAGTACTGAAATATGTTGCGAAGATCTTTCCTGGCTGCGACCGCGGCATCGTATTCGCGGATTCTGGGCGCTAACAAACAGATCCGGGTCGGACTGATCGGTGCCGGAGGCCGCGGGAAGTACCTCGGCGCCGAGTTCAAGGAGATCGGAGCGGAAGTGGCGGCGGTGTGCGACGTCTACCAGCCCAACCTGGAAGGCGGATTGAAGATCGCCAACAGCGGAGCCAAGAGCTACACCAACTACAAGAGGCTCCTTGAGGACAAGGTCTATGACGCCGTCATCGTCGCGACGCCGGACCACTGGCATGCCCAGATGACCATCGACGCGGTGCAGGCGGGCAAGGACGTCTACGTCGAAAAGCCGATGGCACACACCATCGACGAGGGCTTCCGGATGATCGAGGCCACGCGCCGGACCAGGCGGGTGGTGCAGGTGGGCACGCAACGCCGCAGCTACGACGTGTTCCTTGAGGGCAAGAAGGTGATGGAGTCCGGCGCGCTCGGCGAAGTCCACCTGGTGAACTCGTGGTGGTACAACTACACGGGCGATCCCCGGCCGCCGCAAATCGATGCCTCGAAACTCGACTGGACGCAGTGGCTCGGATCGGCGCCCAAGCGGCAATTCGATCCCGCGCGGTTCCGCAACTGGTATTGGTATTGGGATTATTCAGGCGGGCTCATGGTGGGACAGGCAGCGCACGTCATGGACGCCATCCACTGGTACATGGGATCGATGTATCCGGCCGCTGTCACCACATCGGCCGGCCGTGTCAACGTGCAGGGCGTCGAGGTGCCGGAGACCACGTGCCTGACGGCGGAGTACCCGGAGAACTACCTGGCGGTGTTCACGCTCGGCTACAAGTCGATGCGATACAACGCCTACAACGACCAGATGAAGCAGTTCCACGGAACCAAGGCGCGCTTCGATGTGAGCCGCGAGAGCTGGGCGCTGTACCCGCAGTCGAACGAGATCGAGATGAAGCCGGCACAGCAGCTCAGCAAGCCGGGTTCGTTCAACTCCGCCGCGCGGCAGCACATCCGGAATTTCCTCGAGTGCATCGAATCGCGTAAGGATCCGAATGCGCCCGTCGAAGCCGGAAACGCGGGCAACATCGTGATGTGCATGGCAATGGACTCGCTTCGGTCCGGCAAGCGTCTGCGATGGAACAACACCACGAGGAGAGTAGAGAGCTAATGCAGATCACCGGCCAGCCGGCGCGCCTCACGATGGTCAACACGCAGGACTATCGCGAAAACTACGCCAACAGCGTCCAGGTTCGCGTCAACCTGTGGGATCTGTTCCTGATGTTTGGAACCATCAACCAGACTGCGGCCGACCAGGTGACGATCGCGAATTTCCAGGGCGTCTATTTGAGCCCGCAGCAGGCCAAGGCGTTGGCGAACCTCCTGAACCAGAACATCTCGCAATATGAGGCGGCATTTGGCGAGATCCGGCTGGAGCCCGTGGGCGGGAACGAGACGCCGACGGTACAATAACAATAGATCTCCCCGAATGAAACCAAGGATCCGTTCCACCACCATTCTGTGCGTGCGCCGGAACGGCAAAGTCGTGATGGCGGGCGATGGCCAGGTGACCATGGGCGAAGAAGTGCTCAAGGGCTCGGCCAACAAGCTCCGCCGCTTGTATAAAGACAGGATTCTCGCGGGATTCGCGGGATCGACCGCGGATGCGCTGTCGCTGCTGTCGCGGTTTGAGGCCAAGCTCGAGCAGCACAACGGGAACCTGCCACGGTCGGTGGTCGAACTGGCCAAGGAGTGGCGCACGGACCGCGTCCTGCGGCACCTCGAGGCCCTGCTGCTCACCGCGGACGTGGCCAACACCTATATCCTCGGCGGCAACGGCGACGTGATCGAGCCGGACGAGCCAGTGGCGGCGGTGGGCTCGGGCGGAGGTTACGCGCGGTCGGCGGCGACGGCGCTGTTGAACAACACGGAGCTGGGTGCAAGGGAGATCGTCGAGAAGTCGATGGAGATCGCCGGGCGGCTCTGCATCTTCACCAACAGCACGGTCCGTTATGAGGAGCTCAGCTAGTGTCCCGAATTGCCGCACCTTTACAGAGCCGCCACCGCAAGGGAGCGGTCTTGCCGGAGGGGAACTAGCGCATGGTCATCTATCTCCCCGCGCAATCGGAAAGCGACGCGCCGCTGCTCGATGAGTTGACTCCGCGCGAGATCGTGGAGCAGCTTGACAAGTACGTGATCGGGCAGGCGGACGCCAAACGCGCCGTTGCCATCGCGTTGCGCAACCGCATCCGGCGGCAGCGGCTCGAGCCGGACATGGCCGACGAGGTGATGCCGAAGAACATCCTCATGATCGGTCCTACCGGGTGCGGCAAGACCGAGATCGCGCGCCGCCTGGCGCGGCTTGCCAACTCGCCGTTCCTGAAAGTCGAGGCCAGCAAGTTCACCGAAGTCGGCTACGTGGGACGCGACGTCGACTCGATGATCCGCGACCTGGTCGAAATCGCCATCGACATGGTGCGCGAAGAGAAGCTGGACGAAGTGGCCGAGCGCGCCGAGCGCAACGCCGAAGAGCGGCTGCTCGATCTGATGGCGATCCAGCCAGAGGCGGGCGAAACTCCCGAGCGTGCACGCGACAAGATGCGGGAGCGGCTCCGCGCGGGCAAGCTCGATGACCGCCTGGTGGACATCGACGTCAAGGAGCGCGGACCGACGTTTGAGATCGCCACCAACATGGGCGTCGAGGAGATGGATGTCAACCTGAAGGATGTCATCCCGCAACTCTTCGCCGGCCGGAGCCGCAAGCGCCGCATGCGTGTCGCCGAGGCCTTTGAGTACCTGGTGCAGGAAGAGGAGCAGAAGCTCATCGACATGGACCAGGTGACGCGCATCGCAATCGACCGCGTCGAGCGCAACGGCATCATCTTCCTGGACGAGGTGGACAAGATCGCCGGGCGCGAAGGCGGCCACGGACCGGATGTGAGCCGGGAGGGCGTCCAGCGCGACATCCTGCCGATCGTCGAAGGGACCACGATCAACACGCGATACGGGTTCGTGCGCACGGATCACATTCTGTTTGTCGCGGCGGGCGCTTTCCACGTGTCCAAGCCGAGCGACCTGATTCCGGAGCTGCAGGGGCGGTTCCCGATCCGGGTGGAGCTGCGGCCGTTGTCGGAGGCGGACTTCATCCGGATCCTGAAGGAGCCGAAGAACGCGTTGGTCAAGCAGTATCAAGCGCTGCTCGAGACCGAGGGCATCAAGCTGACGTTCACCGACGACGCGATTGAGGAAGTGGCGCGTATGGCGGCGGGCGTCAACAAAGAGACGGAGAACATCGGCGCGCGCCGGCTGCACACAATCATGGAGAAGGTTCTCGAACAAATCTCGTTCGACGCGCCGGATCTGAAGAAGAAGACCATCCGCGTGGACGCGGCGTATGTGCGGACCCAGCTCAGCGAGATCGTCAAGGATCAGGATCTGAGCCGGTACATCCTGTAGGCCGTGCGCGCAGCAACAGCCGTCGGCCTGATCGTGCTCGCCGGGTGCGGGTATGTCGGTGATCCGCTGCCGCCCGCGCTGCACGTCCCGGCGCGAATCGCGGACCTGCGCGTGGTGCAGTCTGGCGCGAACCTCGAGATCTACTTCACGCTTCCCGAGCAGGCGGTGGACGGCGTAGGGATCCGGCGGCTCGCGGAGGTCGAGCTGATGGCGGGCAATCAGCGTGTGGATGTAGCGATGCTCGATCCGGGACCAGCACGGGCTGACCATCCGGTCGCGCGGCTGGCGGGGCAGAAGGTAGGCTTCAGGATCCGCACGCAATCGCTCAAGGGCAAGTGGTCGGATTGGTCGCCCGTGACGGAAGTCGAGGTGGTGCCCGAGGTGGAGCGGCCCGCGGAGGTCCGCGCCGAGTCCCATCCGTCAGGTGTCCGGCTGTCGTGGAGAGTGCCCGCGGGATACCAGGTGCAGGTACGGCGCAAGGGGGCGAGCGGCGAGTTCGAGGATCTGGCCACGGCGGCGGGCTCCGAGTGGATCGACACGGGCGCTCCGATGGAGACACCCCAAGTCTACACAGTGCAGGCGCGGCATCCCAAAGGCGCGCTCAGCGCGATAACGGGAGAACTTGCCGTGACGCCGCGGGACACGTTTCCGCCGTCGGTCCCGGAGGGACTTACCGGGGTTCCGGGTATCAACAGTGTCGAGCTTGCCTGGGACCGGAGCCTGGAGGCGGACACCGCGGGGTACCTGGTGTACCGGGCGGTTGGCGGTGGAGAGTTCGCCGTTGCGGGCCCGCAATCCGCGGCGGCGTCGTTTAGTGACCGGAACGTGAAGGCGGGTGCCATTTATCGCTACGCTGTCAGTTCGGTGGATCAGAAGGGGAATGAGAGTAAGCGATCAGCGGTAGTTGAGGTCACCGCGCCCTAACCTAACGGGGCGTTGAGGACGGGGAGATCGCGGGATGGGATAATGGGCCTGTGATCGAGGGGCCCTGGAAGCTGGCCGGCCGAGGCGCCGCATGGCTGGCTGAGCTGATTCAAGCAGACGGATCGCCGCGGGGCGGCGGCGACCTGCGCGCCTGCTACAAGACCGCCATCGCGCTCCAGTTGAGCGGACATCCGCGGCTTGCCCGCGCGGTACTCGGCCATGTGGAGCACCGCTACCTGCTGCCCGGCGGCGATCTGGATGGCGCCGGAGTTCCCTGGCTCCAGACCTACCGCACGTATCCGCACGCCTGGCTCTGCTGCGCGGCGGTGATGGCGGCGCGGTTCGATCTGGCGCGCGAGCTCTCCGGCTTCATCGCGTCCTATCACGATCCGTCCACGGGTGGATTCTTTGCGGACGAAGCGCGGACCACACAGGAGATCATGACAACGAGCATGGCCGGGCTCGCGTGCTTGTGGAGCGGACGCCATGAGCTGGCGACAGCCACCGGAGGCTGGCTCGACCGCCTGTACGCCGCGCAGCCCGATCTCACGCGCGGACTCTACACGAGTTGGAGCGCCACCGGACTGGTGACACGATTCGAGGAGCCCGACGCCGCCGGTTGCTTTGTCAATGCGGCCAAACCGGGGCAGTGGTACTTTCAATACGGCATCAGCGCGGCGTTCCTCGCGGCGCTTGCGGGAGCGACGGGCGAATCGCACTGGCTTGGACTGGCGCGCTCGTTCCTGGCCGCGAGCGAACATTGCGGGCCGGACCGGCATGCCACGCCGCAGAGCGGCAAGCTCGGTTGGGGCGCTGCGTGGGCAGGACGCCGGGATCTGGCGGAGAGTGTCGCCTTGGGGCTGGGGGCGTTGCAGAACGGGGACGGATCGTGGAACGTTTCCGCCAATATCATTGAGACGATCGACGTGACGGCGGAGTTCGTCGCGTTGCTAGCGTTCATGGAGCTCGCATGACAAACCGCGTGAAGCAGATTCTTGCCGCCGGCGGGACCGCGTGGGGTGCCGCCAGCATGGGCGTGGATCCACTGGCCGCCAAGTTGACCTCGTCGACCGGCGCGGACTTCGTCTGGTTCGACACCGAGCATGCAAGCTATGGAGTGGAGGCGATCGAGATCCATCCCGCGCTGGTGCGACAGTCCGGTGTGATGCCGATGATCCGCGTGGCGGGGCTGGACGCGGTGCTCATCAAGAAGGCGCTCGACATCGGTGCGCAAGCGGTCATGATTCCGCAGGTGGACACGGCGGAGCAGGCCAGGCGCGCGGTGGAGTACGCCAAGTATCCACCGCAAGGGCAGCGGGGAGTGTCACCGATGTGGACCTTTTACAACGATGTCGGTTGGGACTCCTACCTGCCGCATGCGAATGATGAAGTGATGGTGGTGGTCCAGATCGAGTCGCGCGCCGGACTGGAAAATGCTGAAGAGATCGCTCGCGTGGAGGGCGTGGACGTGCTGTTCGCCGGACCGATGGACTTGTCCGCGTCGTTCGAGGTGATCGGCAACACGGCGGCGGCCGAGGTCGAGCGTGCGGTCGCGGAGCTGCCTGCCAAGGCCGCGGCGGGAGGGAGGGCCGCCGGGATCTCAGTGGGCGGCGGGGCCGCGGCGGAGCGTGTGTGGCGGCTTGGCTACCGGTTCATCAGCGTGGGGAACCTATATTTCCAAGGCGTGAACGGGCTGCGCGCGGACCTGGCGCGGCTGAAGGGGCTGGATCCTGGTCAGCTTTAGGTAAAGAATTACGTCTGCGTCTTCCGGTCTTCCAGAATCGTGTTGCACGTCCCGATGCATTCATCGCAGATATAGGCGGTTGGACCCGCGATCAGCACCTCCACTTGCGCGGCGGACTTTGAGCAAAAACTACAGCGCCGGACGAACTCCGTCAACTCATAAATCGACTCGATGGACCGCCGGACCCAGTGATCGAACTCCTCCACGAAGGTGTTGCCGGACTCATCCACCTCATCGGGCTGCGGCTCAAATTGCAGCTCCATGGTCTCGACGCGGCCGGACTCGCGGCCCTGATCGAGCGACAGCGTGATTGACTTTCCGGCCACGCCCGGGGGCCCGGAGCGGAACAGCTTGAGTTGGCCGTTGGGATAGAACTCCGCGTAGAGTTTGGCGTCCGTTTCCGTTGAATATCCGCGGTCGAGGTAGGATCCGTCGATCATCACACTCGATGATAGCCCGGCCCGCGCCCGTAACCACGCAGGTCCGGTTTCCGCCACAATAGGATCCTATGGAACGACGCAACTTCATCCGATCGTCGGGGCTCGCCGTGACCGCGCTTTCCGCGTCACGGGCACGGGGCGCCAATGAACGCGTCAACTTCGGCCTGATCGGCTGTGGAGGGCGCGGGATGTACGTCGCGCGCCTGATGCGCGCAGCGCCGGACTGCGCATTCACCGCGGCTGCCGACGTCTACTTAACGAACGCGGACCGGGGACGCGAGTTCGCCGGGACCGGTGCGAAATCGTTCCAGGACTTCCGCAAGCTGCTCGAGCTGAAGGAGGTGGACGCGGTGCTGGTGGCCACGCCAGATCATTGGCACGCCACCGCCGCTGTGCTCGCCTGCCAGGCGGGCAAGGATGTGTACGTCGAGAAGCCGACGTCGCTCACCATCCGCGAGGGACGCATGATCGTGGATGCGGCGCGGCGTCATAAGCGGATCGTTCAGGTGGGTACGCAGCACCGATCCGCGCCCCACTTCCGCCGCATCGGCGAAATGATTCGCGGCGGCGAGATCGGCAAGGTGAACTTCGTGCGCGTGTGGAACTACTCAAACCAAACGCCGGACGGGATCGGAAAAAAGCCCGTGCAGGAGCCGCCCGCCGGGCTCGACTGGGACATGTACCTGGGACCCGCTCCCAAAGTTCCATTCAATCCCAACCGGTTCCTGGGCACCTTCCGCTACTTCCAGGATTATTCGGGCGGCTACATCACCGACTACGGCAACCACCGTCTCGACACAATGCAGCAGATCATGGGAGTCTCGGCGCCGCGCGTGGTTTCGGCCTCGGGCGGGAAGTTCGTGATCGATCACGACGGCGACGTGCCGGATTTCCTCAGCGTCACCTACGAGTACGACGGCTTCATCGCGACGTACGAAGGATCGAATCTCAATGGACACGGCATGGGCGGACGGACGCCGGGGCACCGCTACTACAACTCGCGTGGGGACTGGGATCAGCCGAACGGGATCGCGTTCTATGGAACGGACGGAACGATCTTCGCCGAGCGGATCGGATGGGAAGTATTCCCGGAGCCGGAGACTCCGCGCCGCAAGCCCGCGCGTCCGGTGAAGCGATTCTGGGAGAACGTGGAAGAACCGACGCGCGCCCACGCCGCGAACTTCGTTGAGTGCGTGCGGTCGCGCCAGGCGCCCAACGCCGACATCGAAATTGGACACCGCTCGACGAGCGTCGCGCTGCTGGGCAATATCGCGCTCAGCACCGGACTGAAGCTGCGATGGGACGCGCAGAAGGAAGACTTCCATGGCGCACCGGAAGCATCGCAGTTGTTGAGCCGCGAGCCGCGCAAGCCCTGGGATCTGATCCGGCTATGAACCGGCACGCATGGATCCTCGCCGCGACCGGTCTGCTATGGATCGCGCCCGCACAACAGAAGAAGGGGTTCGCTCCGCCGATCCAGCCGAAGCCCGAAGAGTTGCAGCGGTTGAAGGCGATGACCGATGAGCTGGAAACGCTGCTGAAGCCGGTCAAGGCCAGGCGCGGCGAAGAGCACCTGGTGGCCGACGTGGATGTCTATCTGAAGGCGGGCCGGTTCCTGCTTGAGTTCCCGGAGACGTTCTTCACGCAGGCAGGCATCGATCACGCAATGGCGGTCGCCGGCCAGGGCATCGAACGGGCGCGCCAGCTTGCCTCCGGGCAGACACCATGGACGGCGGGCAAGGGCCGCAAGATCCACGGATACTACTCGGCACTTGACGGCTCGGTGCAGCCGTATGGGGTGACGATTCCCGAGTCCTACGATGGATCGAAGCCCGTGCGCCTCTACGTCTGGCTCCATGGCCGTAACCAGACGCTCAGCGAAGCGAATTTCATTTTCGGATTTCCGCAGCGTTCCAAGAGTCCGACCTACGTCACCGCCGACGTGGGACAGATCACGATCGACTGTTACGGGCGTTGGAACAACGCCAATCACTGGGCCGGTGAAGTGGACGTGTTCGAGGCGATCCGCGCCGTGCAGCAACGCTACAAGATCGACCCGGAGCGGATCATCCTCCGCGGATTCTCGCTCGGAGGCGCGGGCGCCTGGCACATCGCGCTGCACCATCCCAGCTTCTTCGCCGCCGCCGAGATCGGCGCGGGAACCTATCCGCGCCGGTCTACAATGCCCGGGTTTCCACCGCACCAGGCGGCGACGCTCCGCATCTGGGAAAACATTATCGACTGGTCGCTCAACGCGCAGGCGCTTCCGATCGCGGGCCACGACGGTGACAACGACACGGGCGTGGCGGCGATTCCGCCGGATCCGCCGGGGACCAGGCACCGGGGGCAGTTGGAGTCATCGTTGCGGGTGCGGGGCCAGTTGGAGAAGGAAGGCTTCGTGTCCGAGGGCGATCCTGATTTCCTGCGAGTGAAAGGCACGCCGTCGGTCTTTCTGATCTCGCTGAACACGGGGCACAGCGTGAGTCCGCTGGTGCGCCAGCGCGTGGATGGGTTCTTGAAGGAGCACGGCGATCGCGGGCGCGTGTCACCGGATCATGTGCGGTTTGTGACGTATACGGCACGCTACAACCGGTCGCACTGGATTTCGGTGGATGGGCTCGAGCAACACTACGAGCGCGCCGAAGTGAACGCGCGGCGGGCGAACGGGCGGACGGCGTTCGACATCACCACGAAGAACGTCAGCCGGCTGGCGGTGCGAGAGGTGAACGGTGCGGCAGTGATCCGGATTGACGGGCAAGAAGTGAAGGGCAAGGGTCCGGCGGTGGACCTGGAAAAGGCGGCGGGCCGGTGGCGGATGGCCAAAGGGAAGCCCGCGGGATTGCGAAAGTCGCATGCGCTGCAGGGTCCGATTGATGACGCGTTTCTGGATCCGTTCCTGTTGGTCCGGCCAACGGGAACTCCGTGGAATCAGGCGGCTCACGATCAGGCGATGCGGATTCTCGCCCGGTTCGATCGCGTGTACGCGCGCTGGTACCGGTCGCATCCGCGGATCAAGGATGACAAGGATGTCACGGATGCCGATTTCGCGCGGTACAACGTGGCGCTGTTCGGAGATCCGGGCAGCAACCGCTGGATCGCGAAGGTGGCGGGGAAGCTGCCGGTGAAGTGGAGCAGGGACTCGATCCAGGCCGGCGCAGCAAGCTATTCAGGAGCGGATCACCTGCCCGTGCTGGTGTATCCGAATCCGTTGCGGCCGGGGAAATACGTGGTGATCAACTCCGGGTTGACGATCGATGAGCGGGAGTACCAGTCCGACTACAGTATGCCGAAGCTGGGTGATTGGGCGGTGTTGAAGACCGGGCAAGCGGAGGTTCCGGAGGCCGCGGCGGCCGGATTGTTCGATGAGGAGTGGCGGTTGAGAGCGGTGGTGCGGACGCCCCCGCGGTGGTAACCTGCGAAGGATTGTGGAACCGGCCCCGCCCATCACGATCCATGTCCCTGGCCCTCTTCGCCCGTATTGCAGCGGCAGGACGGAACTGGTGATTACCGCACACACCGTCCTTGATGCGATCAACGAGATCGGCCGGAGCTACCCTGCCCTGTACCGCAACATCTGCGACGAGACGGGCAAAACACGAAAGCACTTAAATGTTTTCGTGAACTCGGACAACGTGCGGGACCTCAAAGGCGTTGACACACCGCTCAAGGCCGGAGACCTCGTCACGGTTCTTCCTGCGGTTTCAGGAGGCTGACAAATGCCCGATCGAGTGATTTTAACCATCGGCACCAAGAAGGGCGTCTTCGTCGCGGAGGCGTCAAAGACCCGGCGCGCGTTCACGTTGCGTGGACCCTCCGGACCCGGAGTTCCCGTCTATGCAACGTTCATTGACACGCGCGGCGCCACGCCCCGGATCTACGCTGGAAGCTGCAATCCGTTCTTCGGCATGAAGGTGCTGCGCTCAAACGACCTGGGCAAGAGTTTCAAGGAGACCAAGTCGGCTCCCGCGTTCCCTCAGGACGATGGACGCGCGCTGGCCAACATCTGGTCGATCGAAGCTGGCGCGGGCAAGAAGGACCTGTTGTGCGGCGTGGAGCCCGCCTCGCTGTTCAAGAGCCGTGACGGCGGTGACACATGGGAGATGGTGGCGGGCATCAGCAACCACGAGCACGCGCGCAAGTGGCAGCCGGGCAACGGCGGACTGTGCATGCATACGATCATCCGCGACGGCAAGCGTGTCCACCTGGGAATCTCGACCGGCGGCCACTACCTGAGCGAGGATGGCGGTGAGACTTTCCGCGCGGCCAACAACGGCGTTGGCGCGGGCTTCGCGCCGGATCCGTATCCGGAGTTCGGGCAGTGCGTTCACAAGATCGCCCGGCATGACGCGGCGCCGGGCCGCCTGTACATGCAGAATCATGGCGGCCGGGCGGATTGGACCGGGCCCGGCGGGCCGCGCCCCGGCATCGGAGTCCTTCGTAGCGATGACTATGGGCACACGTGGCGGTCCATCGCCAAAGGCCTGCCATCGGATTTCGGATTTCCGATTGTGGTCCACCCGCACAATCCCGATGTGGTTTATGTGCTTCCGCTGGATCCCGCCACGCGCTCGTGTCCCGGCGCGGCTCCGGCGGTATGGCGCAGCGAGAATGGCGGCGCGTCGTGGGGACGGCTGGCGGGCGGATTGCCGAAGAAGCAGTCCTACTTCACGGTCCTGCGTGATGGGATGGACATGGACGGGCTGAAGAATCCGGCGTTGTACTTCGGCACGACAACGGGGCAGTTGTGGATGGACCGGGAGGGCGGCGAACGGTGGGAGTGTCTGTTCGACTCGCTGCCGCCGGTTCATAACGTCAAGGTTGGGATTGTTTGATCGGGATGCAACCCTGAGCCGGTCTTTCGCCGCCCCATGACCAGACGCCACCTCCTCTCGACTCTCGCCGCTCCGGCACTCTCCGCCCAAGCCAGGCGGCCCAACATCCTGCTCATCCTGGCCGACGACCTTGGCTTTTCCGATCCCGGCTGCTTTGGCGGCGAGATTTCAACGCCGAACCTCGACCGTCTTGCTGCCAACGGGATCCGCTTCACGCAGCTCTACAACAACGCGCGGTGTTGCCCATCGCGCGCCGCGGTGATGACCGGACAGCATCCGCATAAGGTCGGCATGGGCAACATGACCGGCAATCCGCGCCGCGAAGGCTTTCCTGGCTACTCCGGCCGCGTCGATGAGAACGCGCCATTTCTCCCCGCTGTTCTGAAGCAGGCCGGGTACACGACCCTCATGTGCGGCAAGTGGCACCTGGGCCAGCCGGGCCCGGTCGCCCGCGGCTTCGACGAGTTCTACGGCATGATTCACGGATTCGACAGCTTCTGGGACTCGTCAAAGTACACGCGCCTGCCGGCTGGCCGCCCCACGCGCAATTTCGCGAGGTTCCACGCCACGGATGCGATCACCGGACACGCGCTCGACTTCATTGGACAGGCGCGCGCCAAGCCGCAACCCTGGTTCCTTTATCTCGCCTACAACGCCCCACACTTCCCGCTCCATGCGCCCAAAGAACTGATCGACAAATACCAACCGGTCTATGAGAAGGGCTGGGACGTTCTCCGCGAGCAACGCTTCGCGCGCCAGACCAAGCTGCTCGGCAAGAGCGCCAAGCTCACCCCGCGCAGCGTCGTTGGACCGAATCGCGTCTCCACTCCCAACGGCTGGGCGCCGAAACAGAATCCCGCATGGGACACCCTCCCCGAGGACCGCCGCAAGGATCTTGCGCGCCGCATGGCCACGTTCGCCGCGATGGTGGAACAGATGGATTCCGGCATCGGCCGCATCTTGGATGACCTCGAAGCCAAGGGCGAACTCCAAAACACGCTCATCCTGTTTTGTTCCGACAATGGAGCTTGCGCCGAATGGGATCCCTACGGATTCGACGTTTCGAGCGGCCCAACGAACGTTCTCCATACTGGGGCCAAGCTCGCCGGGATGGGCCAGCCGGGAACCTATCATTCCTACGGCTCCGCCTGGGCGAACTTCTCCAACACGCCGTGGCGGCTCTACAAGCATTACACGCACGAAGGCGGCATCTCGACTCCCTGCATCGCGCACTGGCCCGTGAAGATCAAACCCGGCACCGACCACCGCCCCTGGCACTTCATCGACCTGTTGCCCACGCTCGCCCATGTCGCGGGTGCCCAGGCGCCCGCCGGAATCGCCGGTGAGAACATGGCCGCCGCGTTCGAGCGCAAGCCCACGCGCCGCGGTCCCATCTTTTGGGAACACGAAGGCAGCCGCGCGGTTCGAGACGGCAAGTGGAAGCTCACCGCCGTCTATCCGCAGGGAGGCTGGGAGCTCTATGACATTGAAGCCGACCGCTCCGAGCTCAACAACCTGGCAGCCGCCCAACCCGGCCGCGTCAAGAAGATGGCCGCGCAATGGGAACAATGGGCCCGTCAGAATCAGGTGATCCCGTGGATCTGGGATCCTGCCTACGCACCGATGGGCTCGCGTTCATGAAGCGCCGGCAATTCCTCGCCACAGCCGCGGCTGCTCTTGCCGCGGAGAATGCCCAAGACGTCAAACGCGCCCTCGACCGGCACAATCGCGCGGTCTGGGTGAAAGATGGATGGGTTCGGGATCCGTACATCGTTCTGGCTCCGGACGGCCACTACTACTACACGGGCACCACGCAGACGCCGGGCCAGCCCGAAGATCTCTACAACACGGGGCTCGGTCCCAACAGCAAAGTCGGCTGGTATATGCAGGCGTGGCGAAGCCGGGATCTTGTTACCTGGGAGCCGCTCGGCTCGCCCTTCTCGCTGGAGCAGGGCGTGTGGGCCACGGCCGAAAAGGCGAAATTCGCAAGCACACCGAAACCGGAATGGCGGCTTTGGGCGCCCGAGCTGCACTGGATGAATGGACGCTGGGCGATGGTCCACACGTCACCGGCGCCGGCCCGGTCTTCGAACTTTGCACTCACGGCCGGGCCGGAGCTGAAAGGCCCATGGTCGCATCCGATGGGAACGGCGATCGGGCACCGCCACGACCCCTCCCTGTTCGAGGACAGCGATGGCACCTGGTGGATGATCTGGGGCGCGACTGAGATCGCACCGTTGAAGACCGGCCTGAGCGGCTTCGCGCATCCGCCCGTGACCATTGGTCCAGCCGGTGAATTCGCCAGGATGGGCCACGAAGGATGCCTGATGCGCAAGATCCACGGCCAGTACGTGCTGTTCGGCACTGGCTGGTCGACCGGCAAGATGCGGAAGGGCTCGTACAATCTCTATTACGCGGTGGCGGACGCGATCACCGGTCCCTACAGCGAACGGAAATTCGTGGGCCGCTTCCTCGGCCACGGGACACCGTTCCAGGACAAGAGGAAGCGGTGGTGGTGCACGGCTTTCTACAATGCCAACGTCCCGCCGGCGCCGGATGCCGGCATTCAGACTCGCGATCTTTCAGGTGACGCTCAGACGATCAACCAGCAGGGGCTGACGTTGGTGCCGCTCGACGTCCGGCTCGACCGGGGCCAGCTTCTCATCCGTGCAAAGGACCCGCGGTATGCAACGCCAGGTCCGGATGAGGCTCAGAAGTTCGAGTAGCAATGCTCAAAACGCTCCCGGCTCCTCGGGTGCTACCGCTTCGGCAGGCAGATCGTCAAAGTATCGATAGAGCACCGGCACCACCACCAGCGTCAATAAGGTCGAACTGAGCAGGCCCCCGATCACCACGATTGCCAACGGCCGCTGCACCTCCGATCCTGGACCGGTGGCGAACAGGAATGGCACCAGCCCGAGAGCCGCTACAGTGGCCGTCATCATCACCGGACGGAAGCGTAACCGGCCGCCCTCGATCAACGCCTCTGCGCGCGGCATGCCGCTTTGGCGCAGGCTCCGGATATACGACACGAGAACGACGCCGTTCAACACCGCGATTCCCCACAGTGCAATGAATCCGACCGACGCCGGTACGGACAAGTATTCGCCGGTGAAGAACAACGCCGCCACGCCGCCGATCGAGGCAAACGGCAGTACCGAGATGATCAACATTGCGAAACGGATCGAGCGGAACAGCAGAAACAACAGGAAGAAGATCGCGCCGATCGTGATCGGCACGATGATGATCAGGTGTCCGCGGGCGCGCTGCATGTTCTCGAACTGTCCACCCCACTCGAAGTAGTAGCCGGAGGGCAGCTTCACCTGCCTTTCGACCTTCTGTTGCAACTCCGCCACGAATCCGCCGAGATCGCGGTCACGCACATTGACGCCCACCACCACGCGCCGCTTGGCCATCTCGCGCTTGATCTGCGATGCTCCCTCGATCATCTTGATCTCGGCGAGACTGCCGAGCGTCACCTGTGCTCCGTCGGGACTGGTGAGCAGGATGCTCCGGATGTCGGCGATGGTGTTGCGCAGATGCTCCGGATACCGGACCACGCACTGGAACCGCCGCTCTCCTTCGTAGATTTCGGTGGCGGCCTTTCCGCCGACAGCCGCTTCGATCGAGTCGTTGACATCGGAGGCGTTGAGTCCGTGGCGAGCAATGGCGCCTCGATCGATCGTGACAGTCAGGTTGTGTTGGCCCGCGACCCGATCCATCTTCACATCGGCCGTTCCGCGCACGGTGTTGGCGGCACGCACGACTTCGTTTGCTTTCGCGATCAGCGTGTCGAGGTCGTCGCCGAACAGCTTCACCGCGACGTCGGCCCGAACACCGGTCACCATTTCGTCGACACGGTCGCTGATCGGCTGCGCGATCACGAGGTTGACGCCAGGCAGCGTGGCGATCAACCGCCGGATATCCTCGGCGATCTGATCCTGAGTCAGATCCTTACGCTGCTCCTGCGGCGTCAGTTGAGTCATCATGTCGACCTCGTTGTACCCGGCTGGATCGACGGGCGACTCACCACGGCCGAGGCGCGACACCACAAGCTCTACGCCCGGCCGGTTCCGGACCAGACGATGGATCTCCATCTCCATCTGGATCGACTCATCGAGCGAGATGTTCGGCGCCCGGTCGGCGTTCGGCGAGATCGTGCCTTCCTTCAGCTCCGGAATGAACGAGGTGCCAAGATAGGGAAACAGCGACATCGTTCCCGCGAACATCACCAAGGCGAGAACGACGGTGGTCTTGCCGTTTCGCGCCGCCGCCCGGAGCATCGCCAGGTACGGCCGCTTGAGGATCCGGACCAGGATCGTATCGTGCTCGCCACTGGCCTTCAGCATCAGAAAGGAAAGCACCGGGGTCACGGTGAGGGAAATCGCGAGCGAAATCGCCAGAGCGATCGCGATCGTGTAGGCAAGCGGCGCGAACATCTTGCCTTCCATGCCCTCGAGAGTCATCAACGGAAGGAACACGAGAATGATGATGCAGATTCCGAACACGGCTGGAGTACCAACTTCGAGCACCGCATCGATCACCACGCGCAGCCTCGGCTTGTCGCGGTTGTGGCTCAGTTGCGCGAAGACGTTCTCCACCACCACCACCGATCCGTCCACCATCAGCCCGATCGCGATCGCCAGACCGCCGAGCGACATCAGGTTCGCCGACATTCCCAGCCGGTTCATGACCAGGAACGTCAGCCCCGGCGTTAGCAGGAGCGTGGCGATGACGATGAGGCTCGAACGCAGGTCACCGAGGAACAGGAACAGCACCACCACGACGAGCACGATCCCTTCGAGCAGGACTTTGCTGACGGTGGCGAGCGCGGCATCCACCAGTTCGGACCGGTCATAGTAGGGAACGATGCGCAACCCGTCGGGCAGCATGCCCTTCGAGTTGATCTCCTCCACCCGATCCTTGATGCGCTGCACGATTTCCTTCGCGTTGCCGCTGGCGATCATCATCATGATGCCGCCCACGGCTTCCGTGTATCCGCCCTTGATCACGGCTCCGTAGCGGGTCTCCTCACCGATCTTGACTTCGGCGACATCGCGAATATAAACCGGTGTCGATCCGACTTCCTTGAGAACGATCGAGCGGATGTCATCGAGATTCCGAATCAGCCCAACACCGCGGACGAGAAAGATCTCGGGGCCGCGCGGCAGGAGTCCGCCGCTCGAGTTGGCGTTGTTGCGCGAGAGCGCCTCATGCACGTCGTGAATCGTGACGCGGTAGTAGCGCATCTTGATCGGATCCACGAGCACCTGATACTGCTTGACGTAGCCGCCCGTCGAATTGATCTCGGCAACGCCGGGAATCGAGCGGAGCAGCGGCCGCGCGACCCAGTCTTGCACGATCCGCCGCTCGACCAATTCCTGCTTGGTCAGCGGACGCTTCCCGTCGTTCGGACTTTCGATCGTGTACTGGTAGACTTCGCTCAACGCCGACGAGACTGGACCGAGCGTGGGAGTGATCCCTTCGGGCAGCCGCCCGCGGACATCGCCCAGGCGTTCGGAAACCAACTGCCGCGCGAAGTAGACCGGCGTGTCGTCTGAAAACACGAGGGTGACGATCGACAGCCCCGGCTCGTTCTGCGACCGCATTTCCGTGAGACCCGGCAAGCCGGTCATGCCGATCTCGACCGGCACCGTCACCATCCGTTCGACTTCTTCCGGCGTACGGCCCGGAACCTCGGTCGCCACCTGCACCTGAACGTTCGTCACGTCCGGAAATGCGTCGACGGCGAGCTTGCGTGCCGCGTCGGCGCCGGCCGCCAAAGCGATGAGCGCGACCACCACCACGACGACCCGCTGTTCGAGCGAGCCGCGAACCAGCGGCGCCAGCACCTAGGAACCTTCCCCGCTTCGCAACGTCCGCATTCTCCGCTCGGTGTTGAGGTGGAACGCGCCATCGAGGACGACTTTGTCGCCAGGGTTGATGCCTTCCGTCACCACGCGCCTTCCGCCGTACTCGGCACCGAGACTCGCCTTTCGCATCACGAACGCCTGGCCCCGCTGGATGAAAATATACTCTTCGTTGCCTTCGCGAAGCACCGCCGAATTCGGAACGAGCATCTTTCGCTCGGTATGCTCCTTCAGTTCCATCGTCGCGAGCATCGCTGGTTTCAGTTTTCTGGCTGGATTCGGAACGTCCATGCGGACCCGCACGGTTCGTGTCTTCGGATCCACCGTGTGGCTTACGAAGGAGAGCTTGCCGTGCATCTTGCGGCCGGGGAATGCGGCGATCTCGGCCTCTACCGTTTGGCCCGGCCTGAGATTTCCGCCGTTTTGCTCGGGCACGTCGGCGACCAGCCACACGTTCGACAGGTCGGCGATCTCGTAGATCGTGTCGGCGGGTTGCACCACTTGGCCAATCGTGACCTTGCGCTCGAGGACGGTGCCGTCCATGGTGGCATACACACGCGAGACGGAGTTCAGTGCGCGGGTCCGTTCGAACTCGGCGATTGATTCGACGGGCATTCCGAGCAGTTGCAACTGATCGCGCGCGGCTGCCATTTCCGCGAGGGTTTGCGCCAACTCCGCCTCGCGGCGCTGGAGTTCCGCCGCGCCGATCACGCCGGCCTCGACCAGGAGTTTGGCGCGTTCCACCGCGCGTTCGGCCAACTGCCGCTGGGAGACGGCTTTGAGGAACGAAAGCTGCGCGTCGGAAAGTCCGGTGCTGTTGAGTGTCGCAAGCACCTGACCCTTGGTCACGTCTTCGCCTTCGTGCACTGGAGCCGTGAGAATGCGTCCCATCACGGGCGAACCGAGCCGGGTGATGCGCGTATCGTCGACGTCGACCGTCGCGGCAACGGTGATGCTGGCTCCGACCTCGGCCCAGGCCGGCTCACCAATCTTCAAACGATCGAGCAGCGTCTTGTTTGGAACGATCTCCATCGGGTCCGAAGCCGGGGCGGCTGGCTTTGCCGCGGCGTCGGCCTGACCGGCTTGCTTGATCTTCGAGCAAGCCGCGAGCGTTATGATCGCGAGTACGCAAAACGGCCATCTCATTGCTGCCCCCTTCTCGGATCCACGCCGCGCGCTTCGTCGAGATCGACGAGCGCCGCTTGGCGGTCATACTGTGCGTTGAGCAGGTCCAGCCGGACAGTGCGTAACGTACGCTGTGCATCGAGCACCTCGAGAATGCCGCGCTCGCCGAGCCGGTAGGCGGTCTCGGCCGCTCGCAACCCTTCCTCCGCCTCGCGGATCAGCCCCTCTTCATAGGCCGCCAACTGCTGCGTCGCCAGTTGGTAGCGGCCGTAGGCGCTTTCGAGTGCCGCCAATAGCTCGATTTCGCGGCCGCGCACGAGCGCGGCTGCCTGCCGGGTCTGCGCCACCGCCTCGCCGATTTGCCCTTCGCGTTTATTCCACAACGGAAGCGGAACGACGATTCCCGCTCGATAGGTGGGCGTGTCTGGCGGCCGGTCATACTCGACGCGCAGCGCCGGCTGCGGCCGCTTCTGCGCGACTTCGTAGGCCACTCGCGCATCGGCCCGGCGAACTTCGAACTTGGCGAGAGCGAGCAACGGATGCCGGCCGGCAACTTCCTTCCTCAACTCATCGAGCGGCGGCAGGACGATGGCTGGATCCAATTGCCCAGAGATCGCGAGATCGCCTTCGACGCTTGCGCCGATCGCCGCGCGAAGCTGTGATAGCGCCACCACCTGCTGCAGTCGCGAAGAGTTGGAAGCAGCTCTGGCTGTCGCCACCTCCGAATCGGCTCGAATCAGTTCGAGCCGTCCCGCCTCGCCCACCTCCACCCGGACTCGAATTCGCTTACGGAATTCCTCCACGAGTTGCAGGTTCTCGCTCAGGATCTCGAGTTCGGCTTTCTTCCGAAGCACGGCGAAGAAGTTCCGCCGGACCATCGAAAGCACGCCGAGCCGGGTTACCTCGTACGCTTGGTCGCTCGAGTCACGCCCTCGCTCGGCCAACTGGATCCGTGTGGGGCGCAATTTCCCCAATTCGAGGGGCTGGGAGAATGCGAACCAACTGACCGGGCCCGCGACATTCTCCGGCACCCGGTAATACTGCCCGCCCCCGAGCGCGGAGACTTCCGGATTCGCATACGCGCGCGCTGTCGTGATTCCCGCCACCGCCGCTTGCCGCTGCGCGGTCCCCGCTTGGAGCGCCGGGTGATTCTCGTCAGCGAGCACGAGCGCCCGCTCGAGCGTCAAGTCCGCCGGGAAGCTCCTTGCTGAGATTAAAAAAGCGAGCACCAACAGCGCTGCACGAGTAGACCTGGATGAGTTCATCGAGAATGGACTGTCCCGGCGGTTCTGCCCGGACTGGGGACAATCTTCGGCGGAACGAGTCGCCCGAAGAGATGCCGAGAGCCCTTGGACGCGAGTCTATCGGCAACCGTTTCTCAGTAGATGGACCGGGAGGGCCAGAGGTTGCAACAATGGGAAAAATATACGGAAGATAGGCCTAAAGGCCCGATCCGTCCCACATGTGGGCATGGGCCGTGACGAACCGGATCCGGAAGTTCGGATGGTTCACCAACCCGTGCAACTTCTGGTGACGCAGTTGCTCTTGAGGCCCTGAGCCTGGCTGGCGTCGTCGCTCTCACCTAAACGCAGTATTCCACATTCTCCGCGATTCGACTAGCCTGGGTGCAAGAGCATCCAATGAAAGCCCGCGACATCATGACGCACCCCGTGCGAACAGTCCGCGAGGATTGCACCCTTGAGGACGCCGCACGCTGCATGCTCGCCCACAACATCGGCTGCCTTCCGGTCACGGACTCCCACGGAAAGCTGGCCGGAACCTGCCGATGATTCCGCAGAAGGAGACAAGAAATGAAGAAACCATGGTTGGCCATGCTCGCTCTCGCGTTGACGATCCCGGTTGGAGCGCAGGACCGAAAGACGATCTACGTCGACAAGATGGAGGGTCTGGAGCCGTTCGTCGAGCAGGCGCTTCAAGCCGCGGAGTTGCCCTTCGATTTCATAGAAGAGCAAAAGCAGCCCGAACTGAAGGCGGGCTTGGCGAAGATGCACTCCGCCTATGGAGAGATCCTCTACAAACACAAGCTCGGCCGCAATGAGACGCACCGCCTGGAGTTGCGCGACGTCGAGCGGAACAAGGTGATCGCCTCTCACAGTTTCGCGCTGCAAGGGGATGACGCGTCCCGGAGGCGCGCGGCGCAAGAATTCGCAGCAAAAGTGAAAAAGGCGTGGGCAAAAAGAGCAGGTAGGGCCACGCTCAGCCGAACGAGGTTCCCGCCTTATTGTTCAAAGGATCGCAACGAAACTGCATCAAGCCTACTCTGATGTTGAACCCGGAGATCTGAGCACGAAAGACACGAGATTCCTCGAACACAGGCGCATCCAGACGCACGGGGACGCGATCGACAACTTGGTCCAGGCGTTGGATCGGGAGCAGAGCATCACCACGTCGATGCGGGCTAGCGAGATCTTTCGTGACATCCGGGCAACTGCATCCGGTGCCAAGAGCGGATCGATGAGCAGCGTCCGGATAAGGATAGCTTGGAAGCGGCCTGATTCCGGTTGGCCATTCAGGTGCAAGTGTATTGCTTGAAAGAGGCGCGGTTGTGAACCTACGCATTGCCCCATTTCTACTGATCACGGCCGCCACCCTTGCGGCCGGGCCGGACCGCGTTCTGCGCATCGACCTGCGAAATGAAGCGATCACGCCGGTAACGGAGCAGTTCGTCAGCGGGGCAATTCGATCGGCGAACGAGCAAGGCATGAGCGCAGTGGTTGTGGTGCTCGACACACCGGGTGGGTTGGTTGACTCAACGCGGGACATGGTGAAGGCGATTCTCCAGAGTCCGGTACCGGTAGTCGTTTATGTCGGTCCAGCGGGGGCTCGCGCCGCTTCCGCGGGAACATTCATCACCATGGCCGCTCATGTCGCGGCGATGGCTCCTGGCACAACGATTGGGGCCGCGCATCCGGTGCCGGTCGGCGGACTGCCTGGCGTACCGAGCGATCCTGCGCCGAAGGACGCTGGCAAGGACAAACCGGACCCCGGTGCCGGTGGAGCTTCGCCGATGGAACAGAAAGTGTTGAATGACACGGTCTCATGGGCGCGTTCGCTAGCCGAACTCCGGGGGCGCAATGCCGAGTGGATGGCTCGTGCCGTTAAGGAGAGCGCATCGGTCCCGGCGAACGAAGCCTTGAAGGAGAAGGTGGTGGACCTGCTTGCCGATGATTTTAACGGACTCCTTCAGAAACTGCATGGGCGTGAGGTCCGAACTGCGAGCGGCTTAGTAACGCTACAGATAGCCAACGCACAGGTGATCACCAAACAGATGTGGTGGGGCCAGCGCTTCCTGGCGGCTCTGGCCAATCCGACTTTAGCGTTCCTCCTGTTGATCTTCGGCGTATACGGAATCATTTTTGAGCTCTACACGCCAGGGTGGGGTGTTCCCGGAACTGTTGGCGTCATCTGCCTCATGCTGGGCTTCTTTTCGCTCGCGATCCTGCCGACAAACTTCGTTGGACTCGCGCTCGTAGTGATCGCCTTGGGCTTGCTCGTAGCGGAGGTCTTTGTCACCAGCTACGGGTTGCTCACCCTGGGTGGCCTGATCTGCCTGATCACGGGCGGGCTCATGCTGATCAACTCGCCGGAGGGTTTCATGCGGGTGTCGCTCTTGGCCCTGATTCCCGTGGCCGCCGCAATCGTGGCTGTCACGCTGTTCCTGATGACGGGCGTCGCCCGCACTCAGCGCCTACCGGTCGCGATGGAGCAGGTAGGAACGGGCGCCGTAGGAAGAGTCGAGGGAGAGTTTGCCGGTGCAGGCGGGCAGTTCAAAGGATTCGTGCGTGTGCACGGTGAATTGTGGACGGCAACCAGTGATGAACCCGTTTCGGCCGGCCAGGCGGTGGCAATCCTCCGCCGGGATGGGCTCCTTCTGCATGTGGAGCCTCTCCGTGAGCCACCGGTCGCCAGGATCGGGCCTGTGTTTCGAAGAACAGCCTAGAGGGAGCGAATCAAGATGAACCTCAACCAGCCAATCCTCATGCTCGGGGCATTTGTTGCCTTAGTTGCCCTGTATTTCTTGAGTTGTGTTCGAATCGTCCTGGAGTACGAACGGGGAGTCGTTTTCCGGCTGGGCCGCGTGATCCCGGTGCCAACAGGCCCTGGCATCACGATGATCTTCTGGCCGGTGGAAGAGATGAAGCGCGTGAGTCTGCGTACCCACGTAACCGATGTTCCGGCACAAGACGTGATCACCAGAGACAACGTCTCCGTGAAGGTGAACGCTGTCGTGTACTTCCGTGTTGTTGATCCGCACCGCGCGATTCTTGAAGTCGAGAACTACCTCTACGCCACCAGTGAGCTCTCGCAAACCACGCTGCGCAGCATCCTCGGCCAGGGCGAACTCGACGAGTTGCTTTCGGAACGCGATCGAATCAATCGCCACCTGCAGGAGGTGATCGACCTCCAAACCGATCCTTGGGGCATCAAGGTATCGATGGTCGAGGTGAAGCACGTGGATCTGCCGGAAACCATGAAACGCGCAATGGCGCGGCAGGCGGAAAGTGAGCGCGAGCGGCGCGCCAAGGTCATCCACGCCGAAGGCGAACGGCAGGCGGCGATGAATCTGCGGGATGCGGCCGTCACGCTCGAAGGACACCCGATGGCGATGCAGATGCGTTTCCTGCAGACGCTTTCCGACGTGGGAAGCGAAAACAACACGACCATCGTCTTCCCACTGCCAATCGATCTGTTCGAGATGTTCACTTCGGCAGGGCGCAAGCGTCCGCCGCAACCACCAGAACCAGAGAAGGAAGGAGCGCCGGTGAGCGCCTAGTCTAGGTGCTTACTGCGAAGCATAAATGAATCGAGTTAAAGACAAAGTCGCAATCGTAACAGGCGGGGCTCTTGGCATTGGCCGGTCTGCCTGCATTCTGCTCGCCCGCGAAGGGGCGCACGTGGCCGTCACCGATGTGCTGGACGAACCGGGCCAGGCCTTGGCGCAAGAGATTCGTGCGGCCGGGGGCAGCGCTTCGTTTTGGCACTTGGATGTCGCCAGCGAGTCCGCCGTTTCCGACGTCTTTCGCGCCGTGCATGAGCGGTTCGGTGGTATCGATGGCTCTGGTGCAAATCGGCAGGATGGACGAGGATAGAGGAATGGCCCGTCTTGCTCCGGTCGAGGAATTGTTCGGCGGCCGCCACTTCGATGCCG